>Ga0209408_1002504_pt1 | contig 10275 bp, 5 predicted proteins | sample AD_UKC107_MetaG_FD_184422 | JGI IMG/M metagenome (GOLD analysis project Ga0209408, IMG submission 184422) | Active sludge microbial communities of municipal wastewater-treating anaerobic digesters from Hong Kong - AD_UKC107_MetaG (SPAdes)... | ecosystem: Engineered > Bioreactor > Anaerobic >... | reverse complement strand
GTACGCCCTGCCGTTGAAGGTGACGAGGAACCGCTTGCTCCCGGCGATCTCCTGCAGGAAGCCCAGCATGGCCTGCTCCTCGGAGAAATCCCGGGCAAAGAGCTGGCAGACAATGAAATCATCCCCCTCGAACCACCCGAGCCCGATGAGAAAGGCGAAGGTCCCGGTCCCGCCGGCAAGTCCGGTGGTCTCGGTGTCCAGGAAAAGGGCGTCGGTAATGCTCAGGGATGCAAGGTCAGATCTGGCGATCAGACACCCCGCAGCCTCCATATCGATTGAGGAAAGAGAGCCGATCAGATGCCGCCCGTGGGAATCAACGCTCCTGAACCGGTTCCGGCAGAAGTAGAACCTGCCGTAGCTGTTCTCCACCTCTTCCCCGGTGATAACCTCTTCCAGCGCCCGTACAGGTCCCTGGCGTGAGAACGCCGGCCGCGACTCGATCCGGTCCCTGCGCTCCATAATGGCATCGATCTTCCTGCGCAGTTCATTGATCACATCCTTGTTGGATGTCTGTCCCGCAGGCTGCTGCTTTTCTCCGGTCAGGCGCTGTAGTCTGTCCTTCACGCTCATGGATTTTTACTACGTCGTATTCGGCCTTCCCTGTCAAGAGATTATTAGACCATCAGCACACTGCAGCAGGGATCGAAGTTTAAGAGAGATGCAAGGCAGGAACACCCCTTTTATTTCACGGATGGTTCCTGCAGTTTCTTTTGTGTTTCCTCGCCGCCCACTGTCTTCACTTTCGTCAGTTTCGCCCCTGTCAGAGACGCGAGGATGACAAGTGTTGTGGAGATGAAGATCATGATGATCCCGAGGGCGGAAAGCTTTCCCCAGAGGCCATCCTCGGCGAAGCGAAGGACCTGTACGGCCAGGACCTCGGTTCCCGGCCTGGAGAGGACAACCGAGAGCGTGAGCTCCCGGACGAACATGGTTGCCATAAGTATCCAGGCCGAAACGATCCCGGGGATCAGGAGAGGTATGACGATCCTGCGAAGCGTGTACAGGGTACCTCCGCCGCAAACCCTGGAGGATTCCTCGAGATGAGCGTGAATCTGGACAAAGGCGCTCGTGAGCGGCCGGATGCCATAGGGAAGATAGGTGGCGATGTATCCGATAAGCAGTGCCCAGATAGTGGCATACAGGGGTGTCCTGACAAACAGCCACATGAAGCCCACCCCTATGACGATGCCAGGGAAGGAAAAGGAAAGAAAACTCAGGGATTCCAGAAGCCCTGAGGCGGCTGTACGCACCTTGACGATGGCATAGCATACGAAGATGGAGAGGATCACGCCGAGCGTGGCGCCGAATATGCCCAAGAACATGCTGTTCTTCACAGAGAGGATCGATATGGGATCGCCCAGCACCTCGGTCCAGTGACGCAGACTCATCATGGAGAATGCCCGTGCGCTGGGGACCATCGAATAGGGAACAAGGGACGTATAGAGAAGAACCAGCACCGGCAGGACGATCAGGATAAAGGAGAGTATGGCCACAACGACAAAGAATGGGTACTTGGCCTTCTTCAGATCAATGACGGTGGGACGGTATCCGCGGCTGGAAATGGTTACGTATCTGTCGCCTTCCGCGGTGAGATACCGATAGAGGTAAATGAGGATGGTGGATGCCGCCAGAGCACTCATGCCCACTGCCGCCGCCATCCCGTAGTCAGTGGCAAAACCGGTGGCAATTATGCGGTATATGTGGGTGGAAAGCACATAGATCCGGCCGGGCATTCCAATGACAGAGGGCACGGCAAAAGAGGCGAGGCTTCTCACGATCACAAGGGTAATGGAAGCCAGTATGGCCGGGCGTAAAATGGGCAGGGTCACCCTGGCAAGCGTGCGCAGATTGGATGCCCCGCACACCTTGGATGATTCCTCCATGGACACGTCAAAGGCGGCCAGTGCAGGGGCAAGGATCAGGTAGGCTATAGGAAGGTCGAGCAGCCCTTCCACAAGGATCATTCCCGGCAGGGTGTAGATATTGAAGGGTGAATGGGTGAGATTGAACACATCTTTGAGGAACAGATTGATAAGACCGTTGGACGGGTTCAGGAGCAGAAGCCAGCTCACGGCAAACAGGATGTGGGGAATCATCATGGGAATGATGGAGATGACGCCGAAGAGGAACTTGAAGGGGATATTGGTGCGTGTGTTGAGATACGCGAGGAACAGCGCCAGCAGCGTCGCGACGATGGCTGAGCCCAGGGTAAAGATAACCGTGTTGAGGATGATCTCGGCAAACGCGGGGTCGGTGTACGACTGAATATATTTTTCCAGGGTGAACGTGCCGAAAGACCCCAGCCCCTGTGAAAAACTCCCGACAATGAGCATGACCACGGGACACACGGTGAGCAGTCCCACGATCACGATAAGGCCCAGTGTCAGGGTTGTCGATTTCCTCTGCATGGTCTTTCCACTCCCCTACTTCAACAGTATGGAGCAGTGATCCGGATCGAATCTCAGGGCCACCTCATCACCCTGATGTACATCGAGCGTGGGTTCCACCCGTACGATCAGCACTGTGTCACCCACCCGGATCTCGCCTTCATAGGCATCGCCCACAAAGATCAGTGAATCGATGTGTCCGTTGAAAATATTCGGCCCCTCTCCACCGGTTTTCTCCATCACCTCTATAAACTCGGGCCTGACGCACACCACAACAGCATCACCTGGTGATACGTCTTTCTTTTTACTGCAGACAATGTCTCCCAACGCGGTATTTACAATTGTGCGGTCGGCTTCAACCTTTGCTGCGCTTCCTTCAACAAGATTTGCCCGGCCTATGAAATCCGCTACAAACCGGCGGTCCGAATCAAAATATATCTGTTTCGGCGTGCCTATTTCCACGATTCGCCCTTCTTTCATGACCGCCACGGTGTCTGAAAGGGACAGGGCCTCGATCCTGTCGTGCGTCACATACACCGCGGTGATCCGAAGTGTCGTGAGGAACTCACGCAGTTCCTTCCTGGTTTCCTCCCTCAACTTGGCATCCAGGTTGCTCAGGGGTTCGTCAAAAAGGATCACCTTCGGCTGTGCCACCAGGGCCCTGGCCAGGGCTACGCGCTGTTGCTGTCCCCCACTCAGCTTCGTCGCCGGCCTGTTTTCAAATCCGCCGAGCTGGACGAACTCAAGGGTGTTCTTAACCCTGTCCCGTATTTCTTCTTTCGGCTTCTTCTGGGTCTGGAGTGGATAGGCAACGTTGTCGAACACATTCATATGCGGCCAGATAGCGTACGACTGAAAGACCATGCTCAACCCCCTCTTCTCCGGGGGCACAAAGATCCCCTTCCGGGTTGAAAACACGATCTCATCACCGATTTGTATTTCGCCCTCATCCGGCATCTCGAGCCCGACAATGGATCTGAGCAGGGTGGTCTTTCCACACCCGCTCGGACCCAGGAGGGTGAATATCTCATTGGCCGGGATGGCCAGGTTCACATCGAACAGGGCTTCGATGCGCCTGCCTTCTGAAAAATACGTCTTGTTGAGTTTGGTAATGTGAATATCCACAGTACTCCTCCCATGATCGCAAAGCAGCTTTCATCCTGCCTCACGACCCGGACATGGCCGGAGAATAATCAACAAACAAATAGTTACTCTACGTCAAAGATCGCCTTGAATTCCTTGGCCCACGTGCGAATTTCCTCATCCGTAAGCGTTCTGATGGGCAGCACTTTCGCTTTTTCGATCCCGTCAATAGGAGGATAGACACCCGGATAGAGGACATACTCACCCACCTTTTCAGCGAGCATGGTCATGGCATCCTTTGACAGCCAGTAGTCCATGAACATCTGTCCTGCATTGGGATGCGGCGCAGAGGCGGTCATCGCAATGCCGCGCGGCGTCCCCAGAAGGGGCTGGCTCACCTGGGCCCAGTCAAGGGGTGCCGGGGCCTTGGTGATGATGTATTTGGGCATGGAGATAGCGATGAGTTTTTCCCCGCTTTCCACCGGTGCCGGTGTAGGACCGAACGAGGCCACGAACATGGGTTTGTTGGCGGCAAGACCTTTGAGGAAATCACGCCACGCCTGCTCAGACTCAAACACCTGTTCCTTTAAGCCCACAAGCCAGGAAATGGTGGTGGCATGGGCCGAAGGATTTGCCATGACGATCTTGTCACGCCATTTCGGGTCGGTCAGATCTTCATACCGCTTGGGCACATCGGCCGGTTTGACCAGTTCCTTGTTGTAGATGAGCGCAACGTACTCTATACCGAAGATCTGTATCTGACCGTCTTTCCTCGTCCATTCGGGATACTCCTTAGCAACAGGCGATGTGTAGGGTGCCAGGACTCCCTTTTCCTTCAGCATCTCCATGATTGGCAGCGGCGACTGAAGGACATCGGCCAGGAGCTTGCCCGCACCGAATTCCGTGGAGACCGTTGCAAAGAACTTGGATGTGGAAATCCTCGTGTACTCCCCCTTGATGCCGGACTCATTTGTGAAGGTATCCACAATAGGTTCTATTGCCGTGATATTGGCATAGAAGGTCGCCTTGCCTTCTTTCTTGGCCTGTTCCGTGTCAGTCTGTGCTGCTGCATACGTGCTGAATGCCAGGAGCAGAATTATCAACAACGCGAAAAATTTTTTCATTGTTTTTTCCTCCTTTTTCCTCAATGGTTGGCTGCATCTTGAGAGGGGTATCCGATGTGAGGCTATCAACAATTGAGGTGCTAAATGTATTCCATCTCCCTCAAAAGTCGCGGCGTGCCGGCTGTCAAACCTCTGTACGCCTCCTTACCACAGGGTGTATGCCGGCAATTCAAATGCTATACTATTACCTATGCGTTTGAGGGACATACAAGTCAAGACATGGAGAGGTGAAATATCTAGAGAGGGAACCGGAGTAATGGAGTGTTGGATTGCTCTCGAAGATCCCGCTATCGCGGGGGAGTATTGGAAAGGCGCTAGGGGTTTATATGAACAAAAAATTCAGAATCCATCCGCCGCGGCGGACAGTATCCAGAATAAAACATTAGAACATTATGCAGGCAACTCTCTAGGGGGATACTTCTTCATCCTTCGTTGTGGCCGACTGGCCATACCTGCCATACACCAGGGGCTGAGAAAGGACACTTCCCACTTAATTCATCAGCTTTTATTCTTGTATGGAATCTCAAAACCTCCGCACTATTTTCAGGTTCAAGATTCCGGCCTGTATCCGGTATTGTCTCTCCATGCATGTTCTTCGTCCAAGGCTCAAACCCGCAGGGAACTACTTCCTGTCCCACCTGCCCTGGTCGCGTAATTCGTTCACTATGGTCTTGGCGCGATCCCGAAGAACCATATAATCGGTCTTGGCTACACGGTTCAACGGCAACTCTCCTGCATCATAGACCACGACATGCGACGGCCTTGAATATGCCGATATATCGCTGCAGGCACCCATGACTTCTTCAGGGGTTACACTCTGTCCGGGTGAGGTCTCGACAAACACCATAATGCCCTCGCTGAACACCTCGTGCTCCACTCCGACTACGGCGGCCATTGAGATTCTTCCTCTGAGCTTATTTACAATATGGTTCTCCACATCCTCGGGATAGACCTGATACCCCTTCGGCTTGATCACGAGCTTTGCCCTCCCGGCAAAATGCAGACCTTTATCGTCGTAATATCCAAGGTCCCCGGTGTAGCATACCCCGTCTGTGGAAATGGTCTTCGCTGTGTTTTCCGGATCTCCCAGATACCCGAGGAATATCTGTTGGCCTGAAAAGCAGATCTCTCCGACCTCGCCTGGTTGTTTCTCTCTGCCTGCCGTACCATCGGCATTCATGGGCTCCCGGATACTGATCGGGCAAAGTACACTGTCATAGCCTATGCCCTCGGCGAGTTCATCCACGTCTGCATCCACATGGGTGTAGGTGCAGAAACCCGCTGTCTCGGTCAGGCCCAAACCGGTACCGATACAGGGCGCCATCTGCTTCATCTTCACGAGAAATTCCCGAGGCACAGCCTGACCTCCATAGATTGCGAACCGGAGCGACGACAGGTCATAGCGGTAATAATCCGAAAGCCGCCACTCCATGTTGTACAGCGCAGGAATCTGGCCGAGCATGGTGATCTTGTGCTTCTCTATCGCCTCCAGGCTGAGCTTTGCGTCAAAGATGTGCAGGATCACGGCAATGCCGCCGCCATAGATAATCGTGGCAAGCTGTTCGGTTGTGCAGCCAACGTGAGAAGGCGGAAGGTTCACGAGCATGCGGTCGTCCTGATTGCCCTCAAATCCGACTATCAGGCCGATGTTCTGGATGAGGATGTTTTCATGACAGAGCATGGCCGGTTTGGGTGAGCCGGTCGACCCGGTGGTAAAGATGATCAGACATGCATCGCGTCTGCCTACAGCCCTGTGCGCCTTTTTCACCGCGCCGGTCAACAGACTCTTGATAAACACCCTTTTGATATCTTTGACAAAGTCCGTAATCCCCACCGCACCTTCCATGATGAGGTCCTCTTCTTTCTGAAACTGCACCCAGTGCTCAATAAATGGGCAATCTGCCATGACCTCTTTGATCATGGGGCGGAAATCCATCAGCGGCGTCTTGCCCAGGAAAAAATAAGCCCTTGGTTTCATCTTCTCCATGCAGTAGCGTATCTCGACGGCCTTGAGACGCAGATCCAGCGGAGCAACAACAAGGCCTATCCGGAAGCAGGCATACATGAGGTAGACGTGTTCCTTGAGCAGGGGCAGGCTCGTTGCCACGATATCCCCCCTTTTCAGGCCCAGGGAAAGGAGCTTGGCTGCAAATGCATTTACTGAAGTCTGAAAGGTCTTCCACGTGACTTTCTCGCCGGTGTTGTGCTCGATAATGGCGAGTCCTTTGGGTCTTTGCTTTGCATGCAGGGCTACATAGTCCGCACAATTTGGCAACAGCTCATCATATAATTCGCTGCACTGCCTGTCCTTTGCAGGACTTTTCATATGGTTACTCCTTTCCTCTCGGTACATTCTCCGGGGATTCATCCCCTTTTTCTGCCCGGATGATAACACAATCATCCGGGGCGCTATAGGGAAATCCGCACCTGTCAATCCCCTTGTAAGGCCAGCCATTCTCCCTGCCCGTACGTGGCCGACCCCCAGTAAATAATCCTGACCCAAAGGGCCAGGCTTTGTTTCAATCTACCCATAGGGGAGGACATCATTGATTCTTGATCAAAATCATATGATTCAGGTTAGACTATAGTGCATGCAATACATTATGAACCCTTTTAATTCCTTCTCTTTAATCTCAATCTACGGATACAACTCATTTGATACATACGTACTCCACCTGTCATTGCGAGGAGTCCACTATGGAGGACGACGAAGCAATCTAAGGAATCTCGAGATTGCTTCGCTACGCTCGCAATGACGATACTCAGATTATGCATTGGTCTTGATATAAAAACCGCTCTGACCGGCCTTGGTACATTCCACAGTAAAAAATGGAACTGTCCTCTATTTCCTCTGGAGTGATGGAGTAATGGAGTGTTGGAGTATTGTCGAAGATCCCGGTATCGCGGGGGAGTAGTGTTAAAGCTCTAGGCGTTGGACATAAAGCACTCGGTAAAAGGCGGGAAACAAACCTTCTTTTCTCCCAGAGAGATCAACGGAGCCGAATTGTTCCTCTGGAATTACATGACCGTATCCAGCCAGCTCGTTATGGTCTGACGATACTGAGGCTCCCTCTCCACCATGGGCAGGTGTCCGGCCCCATCCAGCAGAACAAGTTCACAGTCCGGTACCTTGTCTGCGATAAGGGACGACTGTTTAGGAGACATGACCGGATCGTTCATCCCTGCCAATGCCAGTGTCGGAGCAGTGATGCGGGACAGCCGCTCGGTAATGTCGATATCGGGTATTTGTTTGAAGTAGCAGGCCATTGCATGAACATCCAGTCTGGTGGCATCCGGGTAGAGCACATCGAGGCTCTTTTCCAGATCAGGATGAGAGTACAGGGCTTTTTTGTCCGAGGCGAATATGCCGATCCCGACCCGGTAAATATTCCGGTTGCTGACAAGCAGCCTGAGATCGGCCTTAAAGATGGCCTCGGTTATTGTTCCGTGCTGTGCCAGCCACCCGAGAAGCCCGAAGGCCCCGGTCATTTTGCCTTTTGCAAACCCCGATATGCTGACAACACTGTGGACGATCTCCGGTTCATACTCGGCAATGCTCAGTGCAGAGAATCCTCCTGTAGAATGGCCGATCAGGACTACAGGCCGGCCATCTGTCAGTTCGTGTATGGCCTCAGTGAGCACCTTTGTGATCATATCTGCTGTCAGTTCCTCTTTACAAAAGCCTTGAGGAAACGCCGCGGGGTAATGCCCGGGCAGGCTCAGAGAGTACCAGCGGAACTTCTCCGTGATGACCGGTATCTGTACAACGCTCCAGAAGTTTATGGAGGTGGTTAAGCCATGAATGAATACAATGGGGACCCCTTCTTTCTCCTCGTTAAAACACTGTGCAACAATCCTGTGACCATCGATATCCATCTCCTGCAGACGCGGCATGACGTTTCTCTCCTTTTACGGTTTATTAGCAATTCACTTCAGGCGATTCGAGCGGTTGATCACTGATGGACCGAGATTTCAAAATGTAACAATTGAACTCTTCTAAGATTTACCGGGCGGCTTTCATACTCAATTACACTTCAGACATCGTAAAGATACTTTCATCATGAAGAAAGTCAAGAGAGGGACAGAAGCAGCAGTATCAATGCAGTGTTGGAGTACTGTCGAAGATGCCGCTATCGTGGGGGGGATATTGTAAAGGCGCTAGGCAATGGGCATCCATCTTCGCTTCCAACTTCAGGCTTCGCAAGAGCTACGCCCGACAATTCTGCATGGACAGCAGAATAGTGAGCAAGCAAAGAAATGAACATGAAAAAAGCTAGATAAATAAAATCCTAAATCCAAAGAAAGTATAAGGTACAAAGTATAAGATTCAGTTCTGTTTTTACCTTATACCTTACACCTTATACCTTGGACCCATGATTTATATTTTTTCCCAAACGCCTAGCGTCTAGTGCCCAGCGCCTCTTATTTATTTCCCGAACAGTCCAAGAATCCTCTGTGCTGCATCTTTCGAAAACGCCCCCACCTCCAGTATGGGGCCCACGCACATGGGGCAGCCGTGTTCGCACGGGCATGAGTCGATCAGGGTCTTCACCGCTTCCAGAAGCACTTCATGCTTTTCAAAGAGCAGGTCGGAGAAACCGATGCCGCCCGGGTAGGCATCGAAGATGAACACAGTCGGGTCGTAGGCATCCACCATGACCTCCCCGCCGGCAGTTCCCGTCTCGGGCGAAGACACGATCGTACGGCTGCCCGTGCCCTGGCGCACGTACCATTCCCCGCTCTTGTCCCCGATGCAGTGGTCGATATCGCGGATATCCGCCATGAGCAGGACCGCGGCGATATGGTGCAGGGCATAGGCCAGGCCCCGAAGCCCATCGATGATCTCCTCGCGCCTGATCTCGAGGGTATTCAGCAGGTCCCAGGGGATGGTGAACCAGTAGCTCGTGGTGTGCATGTCCTTCTGCGGCAGGTCGACATCGCCGTAGCCCACGTTCTCCGAGGTGTAGAACTTGATCTTCTTGTACCCCACCACCTTGCGCACCACCTGCACCTCGCCCTGTTCCACGATGATGGAGCCGTTCATCTTCTTGTCGAAGTCGTCCATGACGCGCACATTGGTGTAGGTCATGGCGTCGGTGTAGTAGTCCACGTCCACCTTCTTCACGTATGCCTTCTTGCGTTCCAGGTCGAGGTGATCCACGTGATACTGCTGGGACTCCACCATATAGATGGCATCATCGTGCACCGTGGTAAAGGCGCTGTCCCAGTCCACCTCGGCAATGACCCTGTGATTCCCTGTCTCGGTGGTATCCACCACCACGATGTTCTCCGGGTTGATGGTGCGCAGGCTCACCTCGTCAGCAGGGTAGCTCTCGGCAGCCCAGTGCCACCGCTCGTCCACCCGGTGGAGCACGCCCTTTTCCTCCAGGTAGTCGAGAAACTCTTCCAGATCTTCTTTTCCGAACTTCTCGCCCTTTTCAAAGGGCAGCTCGAAGGCCGCGCTCTTGATATGGTGGAGCAGGATAAGCAGGTTGTCCGGGTTGACCCGGCAGTGCTCGGGAGAACGGGAGAAAAAGTAGTCAGGGTGCTCCACGATGAACTGGTCCATGGGGGTGCTCCGGGCGATGAGGATGGCGACGCTGCTGCCGGCCCTTCGTCCTGCCCTGCCCGCCTGCTGCCAGGTGCTGGCGATGGAGCCGGGATAGCCTGCCATGAGGCAG
>Ga0209408_1002488_pt1 | contig 10320 bp, 8 predicted proteins | sample AD_UKC107_MetaG_FD_184422 | JGI IMG/M metagenome (GOLD analysis project Ga0209408, IMG submission 184422) | Active sludge microbial communities of municipal wastewater-treating anaerobic digesters from Hong Kong - AD_UKC107_MetaG (SPAdes)... | ecosystem: Engineered > Bioreactor > Anaerobic >... | reverse complement strand
AGTTGAAATTGCAAATTCTGAGGGGCCACATCTGGCCATTGCTGAACAAAATGGAAGGCTTTACCTAATGATAAAGCAAAATGAAAATAACGACTACTCCTATTTCCCAATTACAAAGGAAGTGCTAGAACAGTTCTTAGAGGGCAAAATTACAGTTAGGGAAATTCTGCCATTATACGACTCGTTTATACATATTGATAAGTATTACCAAGAAATAAGGCAAAGCGCTTGGATCGAACCAAAGGAAAAAATTTTTGATGCAATTGAAAAACACAAAAAAAATAATAAGTAAATCAACTACAAAAAAATAAGCTACTATGAAACCACAAAAGGATGAGGTTTTTGCCAGGGTTATTGAAATACTCGACAAAGTCATTGGCAATATTGATGTTGATAAATTTGCTGAATGGCTCGAAAATTCCACCTCCTATGGAGGAATAGAAGAAAGGGGCGAAGAGTTTAATCCTTGGGATGTAAGGTACCTAATCTTTGAAGATAGCAATATGTCTGAAGACATAAGGAATTCGGAATATTATACAGGTCATTTTTTCCCTAATGGAAATTTATCTAAATGGTGGATGTGGTTTATTAAAGCCGATGGTACAGACCCAGATGAGGATGAAGATGTTTATGATTGCTATCATGGTATTATTGATTTAAATGAGGGTAAATACTTTAGAATGAACGGGCATAGAGATCGATATGATTACGATCCAAGTAATCTAAAAAAGGGCGATCCTACCTGGGAAGATTGGCGATTAAAATAATTATGAAACCAGTTTTTTCAATCCAAAGAATAAACTCACTTCATTGAGCGATTAGAATTATTGATCCAAAAACAAGTGGTTGGTAATATAATCGCTTAGTGGAATAAAATCGTTCATCTGGTGTGCAAATCGAATTGACGAGTAGTAATCCCATCTATCATCATTTTCATCATGGATTGGTTTCACCTTTGTCCTCAGTAAATGGTTTACCATATTGCTAAGCAAAACCCAGCTAACACTTTCGTTGGCAACCCAAAAGGGGTAAATAATCAGAAACCTGTAGTGAAATCTTGCAATGGTGTTAATCTTTTCGTGCAACGAATGGCAATCTGATGTATCGAGGTATCTATTCCAATCCCTGCAAAGCTCAATCAGCTTTTCGTTAATCTCGCTGTGGGATATGGGCATAATCTTATAGTTGGTAACGCCAATATCGGTTTCAAAATTACCAAATGTACCATTAATTGCAAAGTTACTACTTCGGGAAATTCCTGCCCAAATATAGTTGGCCGGCAGGATGGTTTTGTGCAATTCGGTAAAAGTTACCGGCCTCAACAGACCATTACTTGTCATGATTTTGGGTATAATGGTTTTAATATATACTTCGGCCCATCTATCTCCCAGCAATTTATGCTTTGCAATGGGATAACTGGTTTCCTTTTCAACAAGTTGATCTATAGTTTTATGGATTTCAATTACAATTTCTTCTAAAGTGCCAAGCTTTTTTAACTCATTCTTAATTTTTTCAGATTGTGGATTGGATAACTTCTGTTCAAAAGAATGTAAAAATAGCAGTTGGTCAATGGGAATATCAGTTTTTACAACCTCCTGATTTTCTAATTGTTCATTCAAAACGTTAAAATTCTCAAGATAACCTTCGGGGAACAATGTATCATCAGGGGTTTTACAGCCGTCAAATAGAACCCTGTACCCCCATGTGTGTTTTCTAAGCCGTTTGTGGTACATCCAAATCGCATCTACAATAGTGCCTGTACTCTTTTCTCCAGTCCAATGGCGTACAAGCACTTTTTGGCCTTTAGTGTATTTGGGCAATTTTATCAAGAGTAAGAATAGTTAAAATGGTAAGTCTCTATTATCATTATACTCAAAACCTAGTTGTTCTAAATATTCAAGAAATTCTCGGTCATTTTGTAAATTGGGCGAAGCATAGTCAATGGCGTACTTTCTATTCTTAACCGCTTCAATAACAACATCTTTATCATTCTTTAATTCATCCGAAACATACTGGAGTGCAAATCCATTTTCTTTTACAGCTTCAATAGCAATTGTTTTGTCATTCTTGAGTTCTTCCGAGGCTAATCTTATGGCTTCACCATTAACACGAACGACACTTTGCATAAAATCTTTATCATTCAAAAGTTTGGGTTCTGCATATTTAAGAACCCCTCCATCTTTTTGTATTGCCAAAAGTAAAAGTTCTTTATCTGTTACAGGCTTTCCAATATTCTTAATTATTCTTGGTTTACCAGATAGGCATAGTTTAATAATTTCCATATCTTTCTTAAAACTATCGTTCAAATAATCGTATAAACTTTTATTCCTACATTTACGGTTAATTAATTCTATTACAAGCTCCTTATTGCTTTGCAACCTGTGAGAAAGTAATGTAAAAGCAAGAACATTTGAGTCAACTGCATATATGGCAAGCTCTTCGTCATCCGAGTAATGCTCTGAAAGATATCTATAGTAATATTCATTTTTTGCAAGTTCCTTAATTACATCATTGCGGGTAAGGTTTTGCGGGGGATAGTTCTCAGGTATGGGAAATTCGCCAAGTGAAAACATTTCAGGTATTAAATCCCTATTTCTGATTGATGGGAAATCGGAGGGCGAGTCAAATGGGCCAAACAATTTCTCTTCAGCGAAATTAAGGACATGTCCATCGTATTGTAAAAGTTCCCACATACCACCGTTATTTTCTGAAGATCGGAGAAGAACCTTACCATCCATTCCCAAATCAAGGTCGTGACAATAATCACTCAAACTTTTACCATTGCTATTGAAAAGTTTATATATCTGACTACCAAAACACTCCATTACTATCAAACCTCCATTGTCGAAAGATACCTGCATAACTTCTGTAAATATTTCAGGAATCAACCTATAGTCATTAGATGCTAAATCTACTTTCTGATAATTCTTTTTAAAGAAATATATTTCATTTGGAAGTAAACACTCATTTTCTAAAGCAATTTTTATCCCTGAATTTTTTAATTTGTTTAAATCCCATTCGTAAGGGTTATCTCCTAGGGTAGGAAACTGTTTCCTCATATTATCAACAACAACATCTGCTAACCCAAAATCTGAACTAATTATTTGATACAGGTATGCACGCAATTCAACGGGTTCGGGTTTTTTGCGTATAAGATTGAAATCTATCATGATATTACTTTTTAAAACTATGAAGATAATGATTCATACAAATTTAAGCCAACCTGCACAACAAAATTTTAATAAATTCTTACCTTCACAATCCTAAGTTAATAGTTCAAATCATATGTATGGTTTTAAAATAAGACATAGAGTTTTAACACATGAAAGATTCAAGTAAAAAATCATTCATCCGATTAATGGTTTACTAAAAGTATGTTTTGAGATAGTACTGTGAAAATTGAGATATTAATAATAGGAATTGGTTTTGTTGTTGTTTATGCGTTTAAACGTTGGGTATTCAGCGTTAAACGTGAGCGTCGTCGTAATTATTACCGCGAAAAGTACTTGAAATCTGATGATTGGCAGCGAAAACGTTATGTTGTGCTAAAACGCGACAATTGGCGCTGTGTATACTGCGGAGCACCGGCAACACAGGTCCACCATAAGAAGTACGCGAAACGAAATATCGGAAGGGAGCCAATTGATTGGCTAGTCTCCGTTTGCAATAAATGTCACGATTCTCTCCATCATTAAAATAAGCAAAACATATTCTTAGAATTACTGTTGATAGCCTCAAATTAAAAAAAACTGAAAACATCGGTTATAAATTAACTACCACCTCCAATCAAAGTTAAGCAGGGCTTACTTGTAAACCCCGCCTCCGATATACCCAAAACCTGATCGAAAAAAAATTTGCTGTTCTCCGATTGACGGCATTGGTAAACCCATCTCTTATATGCATCTAGCTTCCATCCGTTATCAATATGTTGAAAACCTTTTTGGATAAGCACCTCCAGAAAGAGATCGGAACGGGCTACATTGGTTAGTGAATGTAATTAAAACATCGCGTTATCCTTTATATACTTCTTAAAATTATTGTAACTGAATTTTTGCTCAGACTGATTGTTTATGATTTTAGCAACAGAAGAGATTGGTAATCCCATTCGCAGTAGTTCAAAAATCTGATCTTTGTATGGGTCAAGTACTCTACCTTTTTTATTACCACTCCCAGCAGGTCTTCCTAATCTTTTTCCGCTTGCTTTTGCAGCATTTAGCCCTTGTTTTGTCCTAAGTGATATAAATTCTCTCTCCGATTCAGCAAAGTAGCTATATATTGCAAGCAATAACTTTGTGTGGTTACCATCAGTTGAGAGTTCGGGTTGACGAATGAATTTTATTACTATCCCTTTTTCAGAAAGTTCGTTAATAATATTTAGTGTTTCAAGCATATTCCGTCCCAAACGACTAAGCTCTGCTACAAGAAGTACATCTCCTTTTTCTAAACTTTCAATCAGAAAATCGATTCTTCTTTCAACTTTGTCTTTCCTAGAAGAAATTTCAATTTCAACGAAGTCATTAACTAAAATTTGATTCTTCTGAGCAAACTCCAGAATGAGATGTTTCTGTTTAAGCAGATCCTGCTTGTCGGTGCTCACCCTAATGTACCCAATTACCCTCATTTTTGTTGAATTGAACAAATAATTAGTAAATATACATTATTTTGTACCAATAATTGCATAAATATTCGATTATTTTATTGCATAATTATGTATATAAATAACGATCGTTATTTATGCAAAAAAATAATCTTGTATTAGTAATAGTTAAACTATAGTATACAGTAATTAAAAGGAAAAAAATTAATGATTGAGGTACCGGAATAATGTTGCACGACTTATTTTGAGTTCACTACATATTTCTTTTATAGGGACCTTTCTTTTATGGTAAAGATTTTTTGCCCTTTCAACTTTTTTTATCTTTTCTTGGTTAAGGCCAGGAGGTCGTCCTCTTTTGTTTTCTTTTTTTAATGTAGGGGTTATATGAATTTCAGGTTTATTAATATCTGCAAGAGCTTTAATTATTTTATAGAAATTATTTCCAAAAGATGTTGTTGTGTTAATTTTATCATTGATGCTAATAAATTCTGCCTGTTTAAAACGAAACTCTTCGATTATTTTAATTAGGCCTTCTATCGTACAATAAAAAACAAAAAGTTCACAAACCACAACAGTATCACCAGGTAAAATCATATCCAAAAGAACCTCAAGTTCAGATTCCTCGCTGACTGATACTTCTTTTTCAATAAATATTCGATCGCAACCTTCTTTTTTCAGGGATTCAATTTGACTGTTTAAATCTAATAAAGACAAATCTTTCGCGTAGCCTAACTTCATAAATATAGAGATGGTATAGCTCAAAGTTAGTAAAATTGAATGTAACTACCCTAAATATTTAATAGGTGTTTAGTATGAGTTTATATTTAAGGGTTTGTAACTTGAGGTATCTTAATTAACCTTCAGATTGCTTTATAAATGTGGTTGAAGGTTTGTTTGTGAATCCATCTTCGCCTATTTCTAGAATGGTTTCAAAAAAGTACCTGCTAAACTCTGATTGCCTGCATAACTTGCCCCAACGCTTAAACGGCAATAACGTCAATCCTCTGTCAACATAAAACAGACCTTTTTCTAATATTGATTCAATTAGTATGTCGGGGTAATTTTCTTCATTAATTTTTTTAGTGAGAATTATTTCACAGGCACGTTGATTGGCTTTATATGATAAGTTCCATAGTTGTCCGGCAGAAAAATGTTGATTGAGCCTTGCTATAACTGGCCATGCTTTTTCAAGGCAAACTTGCTTGCTATTTATTTTAATAAGGAGTTGATTGACATATTCAATTGCTTCGTAGATTGATATTTCAGTCCAAATATTTATAAGTTCATCTGAATTTTTTAACACTTCTTTTTTAAATTCATCAGAAGCCAATTCTTTAGCAAGTTTGATAGGAACGATAAATTCTGAGGAATATAAGTCGTCATTTGAAAAGTCTTTCTGTAATATTTCAGAGATAATTGAGAACATCATCTCAGGGTTAGGACAAATCTTACGTGATATTAGGTCAATCCCAAAAATTGAAAGAGGTTTTGAACCCTTTAAATTATACAACTCGTAAATAATTGACCCTACAAATATTTTCTGCTCAATAGAATCAAGTTGATGTGGTATTGAGTATTTATTAAGATTACTTTTTTTGACCATATGTAATAGAAAAAGGGTGTGATCCTACGCATATATAGCAACAGAAGGTACGGCCAGGCACCCTGAGCAGACTATATAGCGAAAGGAACACACCCACTAGGGGTGCGTTCGCTTTCTGGCTTCTCTGCTCGATGAAAAATTGGCCGTTTTTCTGTTGAGAAGCTTCAGCAACGCAAATATCAATGCATTATATGCAAAGATACGCTAAATGAATCATCATATCAACATTGTTAATCCAAATTGAATTAACATAAAAAATAAGGTAATCAAAAAATCAAAAAATACTACAAACATTGGCCTCTCTTTAAATATAGCGAGAGGCGGGATACTGGATATATCATTAGATAATGGTTAACAATTTCATGCTGATGAATTCAAAATATTTATAAAAGGATACTCATTTTTAAAGGCATCTAGATAAATGGTTAAACAAGAAATAACCAGTTTAAATTTAGAGCAAATTTTGTCCGCAAACATCAAAAACAAGTTATTCGTGTTTTGACTACTAAGTTAAAATACTTGAAAATGAGATCATAATAATTCAATAATAATTCAACCCAAACCACAATAATAAAATTATCTCATTGTATAACAAGATTATACACGCTTTTTAGTAGTGAAAACACGAAATTCGATAAAGCTAGAAATACCTTGCAAAATGAGATCATAAACACCTGCCGTTTTTATCAAGATCTCCCCAACTCAACTGGAAATACCTTGCAAAATGAGATCATAAACACCTACAGGCAGCATCGCTGCCTACAAAGCAGCACTGGAAATACCTTGCAAAATGAGATCATAAACACCGAAACAATAAGCGGGCAAGGTTCTGAACCAACTGGAAATACCTTGCAAAATGAGATCATAAACACCATAAAATTGTTAACCTGCTGTCAATGAACCACGAAGATATTTTTCGAGTGGAAAAATCCCTCGAATTCCGGCTATCCAACTAGCCTCAGTATGCAAAATTTCAACTTAGAATAAGCTCTATGTTGTATTTATTGCATTTATATTTCAATTTATCAATTAAGTTGCCAAATGACCAATTCCTAATAACCATAGGAAACATCTTAGCCTCCTCTGTGGTCTGTTTTATGGCTTCAATTACAAGTTTACCAATTTTATTGTCGATACAGAATTTTACCAGCTCATGCGATAAGCTATGAGTATAGGTATTAATAAAGTTTTTTTCCTTCTCCCTAAACTCTTCTATCCCTTTTGTTTTGTTTGCACGTCCCTTACCGCCTTTGTTGTACTTCATTTGGTGTTGCCGTCTTCTTAACCCGTGTTGTATTGCTAATCTTTTATTGATGAAACTTTCTTTGTTTCCTATCAAATATTCCTTTTCATTGTAAGTTGCAATCAATGGTGCAAAAAATGAAAGCTTAACCTTTGCTAGATTTTTAGGATCTACCTCTTTGATTTTTTTTGGCATTTCAACAGCCAGTATAAGGTAAATTTCATCTTTCTTTGTTTTTCTATTAGCTTTTATTTGAATAGCTGAATTGAGAAGTTTGTAGGTACCATCAATACATCTATCCATAATCACTTTTACGTTGCTTCTATCTCTACCCAGATAGGTTCTAAAAGGGATGTAGTACTTCTCATCCTTAAAAAGAGAGAACCGGAAGTTTTTTATTTCACTATCAAACCTTAAATCGAAAATAGATTTCGCCACAAATGGAATAGGTATGTTGCTTTTATAGTTACGTAAACTCCTATCACCACTAAAATATTGAGATTTTTCATTAGCATAGAATTTGTTAACAGATCTATTAATGCAAGAGAATATTGATGCTGGAATTTCATTCTTATACTTCTTAGAAAGAACTCTATAAGTTGTATTTTCTCTAGAACAATTCAGTACACCTTCACTGTCAACTTTCCTGTCAGCTAGTTTTATCCTAATATCATCGTGAAAATAGAAAAGTTCTTTTACTTGATCTTGGATATAAAGATTTGTGACAGTTTGGTTCGCTGCCTTAAAAGCAATTCTCTGCCAATCGTATAGTTTTCTGTAAGCATCATGCAGTTTTTCCTTTTCGTCTGAAGGGATATCAATAAATAGACGTATGTGTATTGTGTTGATTGTTTTGTTATCATTTTCCATTAGATTAACTTTTTAAAGTATGATTAATCAAAAATCTTCTGCGCAATAAAAGTATTTCTGTGTTTTTGTAGATAATGGTTTATTCTTACCCTTACAAGTTCTCTGAAGGATTCAACATCAAAACAAGAATACTCAAATTGATTATCATAAATATCATATGCGTTTATTATACTAATAATCTCACTTTTACTTGGTTTTTTAAGTTCAATCCATCTTTCTATTCTGCTGTAAAACTCAGGCATCCCATTTTCAGTGTTTTCACTCCATTTTTTGAATTTATCAATAAAATAATCACCACCGGCTAAAACAATGCCTGTATTTACCTTTGTTAATTCCCAAAAATCCTGAAGATGCTCAAAAAAGTTGTGCTCAAATTTTGTTACCTCATCAATTAATAATAACATATCACAGTTCATACTTACAAACATATTTGCAACTCGTTTTATAAGGAGGTTTAAAGGAATATAAGCATCATATTTTTCATCTGAGATTTTATTTAAGATTGTAGAATAGAAAATTCTTGGAGTTGTACTTGTTTCAACCTTAACTTTTACAATATTGTTAGGGTTTTCATTGATGGAATAATATATTGATACAGTTTTCCCTAATCCTGGTCTACTTAGCATTGCATTTATAGAATGGGTTTCTAACCCATATGTTACTAATTCTAAACATGCTTTTAGATTATATGTCTCAAGATATATTTCATTTATACTTTCCATCGTTAATTTGTGTTTTTAAAACAAAATCATCAATGTTATCCCCAAAAAACTTTTCTTTAAAAAGTAATAATTCTAAACTTTTCTTTCTCTGAGATTTTTTCAAGTTCCTTTTCCACTATTTCTTTTTCAGAGTTTTCACGAATAGGTTTAGATAAAGGAGCAAATTCTGCTAGTTCAGGCGGAACCTTTTGCCAGTTCTTTTTCGACTCTTCTTCAATTTTTAAAACCCTTTCCTTGAGCCTTTTCTCCAATTCTCTACTTTTAGAAATATGTGTATACAGTTGACTGTTCTGTTCATCATCCCTCTCTGCTCCTGCTTTTGGAATTGGATATTTTCGTTCAAGAGTACATATATATTTATTGGTTCCAATATCGAAAAGCATGACTTTTGAAAGATCTGTTTTATCATATCTAACTCTAACACTTCTACCAAGGTATTTATCAATAATTTTATTGTTGTATATGTTGTATAAGTAAGATTTCTTGTCAATATCGAAAGAAATCATACCGTTTTGGATTTTTAAATCCCTGCAAGTCCAAAAGAGGGTAGCATATTTGCTTGAATCAAGTGGAATCGGATTAATTTTTTTCTTCCCATGCATTTTCAATGAAAACTCATCTTTTTTCATCAAATTTGTTCTATCTACCGATTCATTATACTCTTTTATTACTTGTTCAATTAGTTTAATAACTTCATTCCTAGTCCTTAAATTCATTTTCTTAAGAGATTTCATTTTTTCTTCTGGCGATGGTGTCCCATTTATATTTTTAGTTTTAATCCCTTCTCCAAGATAACCATCGTACTTTTTGCAGTATTTTTCTTGAATAACTCCAAAACATCTTTCTACATAGGTATTGTCACGTGGATTCTTTACTTTGTTGATTCTCCAGTTTACCCCCATAAATATTGCTTCATTAACCATACTAGCATACTTTTTAGCTCTATATGAAGGAGAATTATCTGTAATAATTTCTGTAGGTAAATATTTTTTTTCTCTACATGCACATTCAAATGCCTCTGTAACCATTTCTGTATTTTCTCCATCATCATATGAGTAGCCTATTATTCTTTTATCATAAGCATCGATTACTACATAATATGTTAAAAAGTTATAATCATCAGGACCACCCTTGTATGCAAATTGGAAACGAGTTCCGTCCATCATCCATAGTATTCCTTCCTTATGAGGTGGTAAAAAATGTGCAAACGGCATCATCTTATTTTTTACATACTGAATACCATACTTTATGATTGCCACTTCATTATCAACCTTTAATTCGTTAA
>Ga0209408_1002485_pt1 | contig 10324 bp, 2 predicted proteins | sample AD_UKC107_MetaG_FD_184422 | JGI IMG/M metagenome (GOLD analysis project Ga0209408, IMG submission 184422) | Active sludge microbial communities of municipal wastewater-treating anaerobic digesters from Hong Kong - AD_UKC107_MetaG (SPAdes)... | ecosystem: Engineered > Bioreactor > Anaerobic >... | reverse complement strand
TGGCAACTACAACGTTTTTATGGGATTTAATGCCGGTCGTTCACACAATTCGGGCGATAATAACGTGTACATTGGCTACGAGTCGGGCGTTGGACACCATACAAACCTGGAGCAGGGTGAAAACAACGTATTTATTGGAACCGAAAGTGGCAGGGTAAATACAACAGGACACCGCAACGTTTTAATTGGTTACCAGGCGGGTTATAACATAACTACTGGTTCACGAAACACCTTCTTTGGGAATAAAGTTGGATTCTCAGCTCCAGCTGGAGGAACCGGTAATAGTAACGTTTTTATTGGCGATAGCACTGGGTACAGAAACTATTCTGGAAGTGACAACGTTTTTCTTGGGTCTCAGGTAGGGGTTAACAATCTAGGTGGCGATAAAAATGTGTACATTGGCTATAAAGCGGGTTTCAATAACGACAGCAACTCAAATGTGCTAATTGGTTGGGAGGCCGGAGCCAACATGAACGCAGGGTACGATAATGTGTACATTGGCTACCAAACCGGTGCTGCTGGCCACGGGCAGTATAACGTGTTTATTGGCCATGAAGCGGGCGCTGCCAACGATGGAGGAAGCCTTAATACATACGTAGGAAAATCAGCAGGAAAGTCACAGGCTACAGGTGACTGCAATGTTTATGTTGGTTTGGAAAGTGCTTGGCAAAAAACATCAGGAAGTTACAATACTTTTGTTGGTTACTCATCTGGTAGAGATAATATATCCGGTTCAAATAATGTATTCATTGGGAAAGATGCAGGTCAAAACGAAACTGCTTCCAATACGCTTCACATTGCAAACAGCCCTAGTCCGCTAATATTTGGGTTCTTTACTACTGATAATAACGACCAGGATACCCTTCGCAGCGTTGTAATTGATGGAAGAAATAGTTACGGGAACAAATTTTACGTTAATGGTTTTGCTGGAGGTTTTGGTGATTGGAACAGTTTGAGTGACAGTAAGTTTAAAAGGAACGTTAAGCCAATATCTAATGCACTGCAAAAAACAATGAAGTTAAAGGGAGTTAATTTTGAATGGATAGATAGTAAAGAGTTTGAGGAAGGATTGCAGATTGGATTCATTGCACAGGAAGTTGAAAAAGTTGTTCCTGAGGTGGTTAAGAATCATAATGGGAGGTATTCAATGCAGTACGGTTCTTTAACAGCGTTGCTAGTTGAGGCAATAAAAGAGCAGCAAGCAATTATTGAGAGTCAACAGGTTCAAATTGATGAATTGAAAAAGAAAAACATGGAGATTGATCAACTTAAAGAAGAGCTCGATGCCATTAAAGCCATGCTGAAAGATTAATTTGTAGTTATTTAATCGCAGAAAATCCGGTTTTTAACCGGATTTTTTTGTGTTACATCAGCCACGAATGATTTTAAGGGTATGTGTTTTTAAAACAATAATGTTTATCAAAAAATTAAATGATTAGTAGGTAAAGCTATCGTTCATTTGTATCTTGTACAAATCACATTTAAAATTCCCTAAAATGAAAAATCACATTAAAATTTTATTAGCAGCAGTTACGTTTGCCATACTCAATGTCGGTTTATATGCACAATCGCCACAATCGTTCAGCTACCAGGCAGTAATTCGTAATGCAGAGGGTGAACCTCTGTCTGAACAGAATGTAAGCGTTCGTCTTTCGATACAGAACGAGGAAGGAAACGAAACATACTACAGCGAAACCCATGCTGCCGCTACATCATCTCAGGGTGTTGTTACCTTGAGCGTTGGGGAAGGGAACAATCCTATAGGTTACTTTTCCGATATTCCGTGGGCCAAAGGTCAACTCTTTATGAAGGTCGAGGTTGACCCCACCGGGGCTGCTGAATTTGTTGTTCTGGGTGTTAGCCCGCTACATTCGGTTCCATACGCATTATTTGCACCAAACACAGGAAACGATGGTGTCACAGGTTCAGGAGAACCAGGCAAAGTTGCGCTTTGGACGGGAGAATCATCACTTTCAAGCCTAACTGCACTTAGCTTCGATAGCAACTTGGAGGTAACAAGCACGGAAGGAGCAAGCGATGAGGAACCCATTTTTGTTGTTCGCAACAAAGATGGACAAATTGTTTTCGCAGTGTACCAAACAGGCGTAAGGGTTTACGTTGACAGCGAAGATGCAAAATCGGGGAGCAAAGGCGGTTTTGCAGTTGGGGGACTAACCCAGAGCAAAGAAAATGAGGCAGAGTACTTTAGGGTAACCCCCGATAGTGTTAGAATTTATATCGACACAGCCTCAACTGTGGGAAAATCGGGCAGTAAGGGCGGATTTGCGGTAGGTGGTCTTACGCAGAGCAAGCAGTATAGCGGGGAAGAATTCTTTCGGGTAACCCGCGACAGTGCTCGTATTAACATTAGCACAAACGGTACAAAAAGCGGTAGCAAGGGAGGTTTTGCTGTGGGTGGCTTAACACAAAGCAAGGAGGAAACAACAAATTTTATGTATCTCACACCCGAAAACTACTTTATTGGGCACGAGGCCGGAGCCTCAAACACCGAAGGTTTATACAACTCATTCTTAGGCTACAAGGCCGGGTTCTCAAATACCATTGGGAATCGAAATACATTTATGGGTTACTACTCAGGCTTTTCAAATAGTAGTGGCTTTAGCAATATTTTTATTGGCGATTCGGCAGGGTACAGTAACGAAACAGGAATCTACAACGTATTTATTGGGAATGTTACCGGACGATCAAATTTATCAGGGAACAGTAATGTTTTCATTGGTTCAACTACTGGATATTTCAACGAAACAGGTTATAGAAACGTTTTTGTAGGTAGCTGGTGTGGCTATAAAAATACTTCAGGAAACGATAATATTTTTATGGGTTACAGGTCTGGGTGGAACAATACTGAAGGCTATCGGAATGTATTTATTGGAAGCGAGAGCGGCCATGAAAATATTACCGGTCGATACAACGTTTTTCTGGGAAACCAAACTGGGTATTCTAACACAACAGGAAATGGGAACGTAATTATTGGCGCAACTTCCGGGTATAACAATACCGATGGTTATTACAATGTGTTTTTAGGAAACTGGTGTGGTGCAAGCAATACGATTGGACACGAAAACGTATTCGTTGGAAATCGTTCGGGTTGGTACAATACCGAAGGGTACAAAAATATTTTTGTAGGCTCGTATTCAGGGTTTAAAAATGAGATCGGTTCCAACAATATTTTCTTTGGCGACAGCGCAGGTTATACCAATATTGTAGCAGATAATAATATTTTCATTGGTAACAAAGCAGGTTTCGCAAATACTGATGGGAGCAGGAATGTTTTCTTAGGATACCAATCGGGTTACTCAAACCAGTCGGGTAACAACAATGTATTTCTTGGAAATAACTCGGGTTTCTCAAACCTAAGCGGTTACAAAAATGTTTTTATTGGCGATTCTACAGGCTTCTCAAATAATATTGGAAGGTACAATATTTTTATTGGCGATAAAGTTGGATATTCAAATACCGAAGGGGTTGCAAACGTAATCATAGGAGCAACAGCAGGTGAGAGTAACACAACAGGAAGAGGAAACGTTTTTGTAGGCAATTGGAGCGGAACCCATAACGTTGATGGTTCTCAAAATGTGTATCTCGGCAATCAGGCGGGATGGAATAATGTATCAGGATGGAACAACATTTTCATTGGTAGTTATGCCGGACACAATGAGTATGGCTCAAACAAATTATATATTGAAAACTCTGAGGTTGATTCAACCGAAGCATTAATTTGGGGCGATTTTGCCCAGAATAAAGTTCGAATTAACGGAATGCTGGGTATAAACAAACATCCGGAATACCATAGTCTTGAAGTTTATAATGGCAATGGATCGTCAAATCTATCAGTACAAGGAACTGGGTTAGGAAACAACTACAGCTACTCTAGGCTGATATTGATGTCTGATGAAGAGGTTGATAAACGCTGGGATTTAACGCACACAAAAGAAAACGAATTCTTGATTTCTTACAATGACGGCGTCGACTGGCATGACGATTTTAAGTTTCTTAATAATGGGAATTTTCATGTTGTCTCGGGGTCGCTTATGGTAAATTTACCCGACGAACCAACCGAACTTGTTGATGTTAACGGGAGTGGCCGCTTCAGAGCAATTCAATCAGGCGCGTTTTTTAACGACTTAAGCATTACCGACAATGGAACCCTAACGCTGAGCACCTCCGATAAACGATTGAAAGAAAACTTTCATCGCATTGAAGGAAGCCTTCAAAAAGTGCTAGAACTAAACGGGTACACTTTTAGCTGGAAATCTGATAGTAAATCAAGAACCGATATTGGGCTCATTGCCCAAGAGGTAAGGGAGGTATTCCCCGAAGCAGTTTTCCAGAATCCGGCTGATGGGTACCTTGGCATTAACTACTCACGGTTTCCTGCCCTGTTTGTTGAGGCATTTAAGGAGCAACAAAAAGTAATTGAAAGCCAGCAGGTACAAATTGATGAGTTAAAGAAAAAGAATGCTGAAATTGAACAGTTAAAAATTGAACTCGAAGCCATTAAGGCACTCCTTACAAAGTAAATTTTCCCAACCCGTCTGACCGCTTTAAGCGGTCAGACGGCTTTTCAACGGGCTTTTGAATCCGATCTCTATACGGGGTTGGATTTTTTTTATTTAAAAACACTAGTGTCCGACTAATTTAAAAAGATTACCATCGGTGAGATCGCCTGTCTGCCGACAAAGGCAGGCTGCGCTAAGTTCTTCGTTTCGCTCAGAATGACAGTTTGTTGTATGTTCTTAGGGGGAGGGAGGGGTTGGTGGCGGCTTGCCGCCACCAACCCCTCCCTCCCCCTATAAAATAAAAATTAATTAACTGTCATTCTGAGAGAAACGAAGTGTATCGAAGAATCTTCTTTATGCTAATAAAATTAATCGGACACTGCTGATTTAAAAATTGTTTAAATATTTTTTTTATCGTAACTTATTGCCTTAATATTAAATAATTACATGTTAGTATTTATATATATAGAAATGTAAATATAAATTTATAATTGTTTTAATCATGAAAAGAATCTTCCAAACATTATTGCTGACTGGCATTGCTTCATATATTCTGGCTCAAACCCCTCAGGGCTTCAGCTACCAGGCAGTAGTTCGGGATGCTCAGGGACAACCCGTTGCGGAGCAACCCGTAGCGGTTCGGTTAACCCTCCAGAACGATGACGCCAGCGTAACCCACTACGTTGAGAGCCACGTTATAGAAACATCTCCGCAGGGAGTTATTACCCTTACCGTGGGTGAAGGAACACCGATTTCCGGCGAGTTTTCCACAGTGCCCTGGAGCGAAGGTGAGGTTTTCATGAAGGTAGAGGTCGATCCCTCGGGCGGAGAAAGCTACGTGGAGATGGGCGTAACGAAGCTGCAGGCGGTTCCCTACGCGCTGTTTGCCGCCGACGGCAACCCGGGCCCGCAGGGCGAACCCGGCCCTCAGGGCGAACCCGGAATCGATGGCCAATCCGCTTACGAGGTTTGGCTCTCCCAGGGCAACACCGGAACCGAAGCGGAGTTTCTGGCATCGCTGCAGGGGGAAAACGGGGAACAAGGTAGCGATGGAGTATCCATCGAATGGTTAGGGACTTTCGCAGCAGCACCCGATGCGCCTACGGTGAACCAGGCGTACTACAACTCTACTGACGGAAAATCTTACGTGTTCGATGGCACCGAGTGGCAGCTGCTGGCGCAGGATGGCACCGACGGGGAGAACGGCGTTCTAACGCCTGGAACCGCAGGGCAATCGATCACCCACACTGGCACCGACTGGGTTGCCACCTCAAATATATACACCTCCTCAGGCGAGGATGTTGGAATCGGAACCACAGCCCCCGAGGAGAAGCTGCACGTGATAGGAAACATCATGGCTAGCGGTGCGATTATCGGCCAGAGCATCCAGGTGGGCGAGCCGGTTGAGGATCCCGACGCCCCGCTGTTCGTGGTTCGTAACAGCAGCAACCAGATTATTTTCGCGGTGTACGAGAGCGGCGTGCGCATGTACGTCGATAGCGACGTGGCCAAGGCCGGCAGCAAGGGCGGCTTCGCCGTGGGCGGCCTTACGCAGAGCAAGGCTGGCGACGAGTACTTCCGGGTAACGCCCGACAGCGTTCGCATCTACATCGACACTGCCAGCACCGTGGGGAAAAGTGGATCAAAGGGCGGTTTCGCCGTGGGAGGTCTCACGCAGAGCAAGGGAACCCCGGTTGACCTGCTGCGGGTAACGGCTGATAGCACAAGGGTTTATATCAATACAAATCAGGCCAAGAGCGGTAGTAAGGGAGGATTCGCTGTTGGTGGACTTACCCAGAGTAAAACCGGGAGTAGCTTTATGTTTCTTACCCCCGAAAACTATTTTATTGGTCATAATGCAGGTAGTTCAATAACTACGGGGCAGTTCAACTCATTTATTGGTTACGAGGCAGGTAAATTAAATACCGCTGGCAGAAATGGATTGTTTTTAGGATATAAAGCTGGGATGAATAATACAGAAGGTAATTTTAACGTGTTTATGGGTAACTACTCGGGTTATGAAAACACAACAGGTTATAGCAATGTATTTATTGGCGATTCTACAGGTAAAAGTAATACAATAGGAGTGGAAAATGTTTTTATTGGTACTGAAGCGGGTGTGTCAAATTTAGATGGACGAAATAATATTTTTTTGGGTTCTGCAGCAGGTTACAGTAATACGACAGGCCTTAGAAATATTTTTCTCGGAACCGATGCGGGTTTTTCTAATACTGAAGGAAATCTAAATACTTTTATTGGAGTAGTTGCAGGAGCACATAATACGTTAGGAATTAGAAATATTTTTATTGGACAGGGAAGTGGATGGGCTAATTCTGAAGGGAATTATAATGTGTATATTGGTGATAGATCTGGTTTGAGTAATAATATTGGAGAGGCCAATGTGTTTATTGGGAGAAGTGCTGGAGAAAAGAAAAGTTCGGGTAGCAGTAATGTTTTTCTTGGTGAAATGGCTGGTTATAATAATAAAAATGGGGACGGTAATGTTTTTATTGGTCGAAAAGCTGGTTACAGCGAAATAGGTTCAAATAAACTATTCATTTCCAACTCAGAAACAGAATCGCCGTTAATCTACGGAGAATTTGATAATGCTAAAGTTGAGGTAAATGGGAGCATTAAGGTTAATGAAATTCTTAACTTAAAACCCCAACAGGTTGCTCCCGGTAATCCAGAGGTTGGCGATATTTTTTACGATGAGAGTTCTAATTCCATTAAATTTTTTAACGGTAGTGAGTGGATGGAGTTAAATGCGACGCCTTCAGCATCTACTCCCTTTGTGCAAACACTTGATGTGCCTGAACAAGATTTGGCATCGGACTCCTGCGTTGTTGTATACTTCATTTCTGATGAAGGTAGCTCTTCAATTACACAATCTGGTGTTATTTTTAGCGAGTACCCATTTAGCGACCCTGCTGCTGGCACACAGGTTAATTATTCAACAACAGAAAATGGCGAGATAAGCATTATGATTTATGGGCTTACAGAGCTAACAACTTACTACGTACGTTCTTTCGCAACAAATGCTCAGGGTACGGCACTTGGTAATATGATATCCTTCACCACTATTGCAAATCCTTTACCAAAAGTTAACACGGGTCCTGTGCTTAATATTACTCAAACAACAGCAACCGCCAATGGAGATGTTTATGAAGAGGGTGCTGCAGAGGTTACTGTGCGGGGAGTATGCTGGAGTACAAATCCCGAACCTACTATTAGCGATAATGTTATTGAAAGCGGAGGAGGTTTAGGTGAGTTTACAGCTGAAATTGAAGGACTTGCTGCTGAAACTTCTTACTTTGTTAGAGCTTTTGCAACAAATTCTGTGGGAACTGCCTATGGTAACGAGGTTTCATTTAAAACAGCGCCAGCAGTAACAACGGTTATGGATATTGATAATAACACATACAACTTAGTACAAATTGGTAACCAAACATGGTTTAAGGAGAACCTGAAAACAACAAAGTATAGCGATGGTACTGCAATCCCAAACGTTACCGATGATGCTGAGTGGATTGCAGAAACTGAAGGCGCATTCTGTTGGTATAACAATGATGAGGCTTCATACAAAGCTACTTATGGAGCGTTGTATAACTACTATGCTGTGGTTGACGCTAAAAACATATGCCCTACAGGTTGGCATGTTCCTACGTATAGTGACTGGCTTATACTTACCAGTTATTTAGGAGAAGATGACCCTGTGGGAGGGAAGATGAAGGAGGAGGGAACCAGTCATTGGTTAGACCCCAATACCGGTGCTGATAACAGCAGTGGTTTTACAGGGCTTCCGGGTGGAAGCAGAGATGACGGTTATAATTTTATTGGAGAAGAGGGTAACTGGTGGCTAATGGATGGTATAGTTTTTAGTTTGTATTACGATAGTAATAATATTTACGGTTACTTTGAAAATGAGTATATGGGCCTTTCGGTAAGATGTGTTAAGGATTAATCGATAAATTTTGAAATAGAGAAATTCAAATATTAAGAGGGTGTATCAAAAGTTCATTGTGTGACTCTGTGAAGGACACTGAGAAACTCTGTGAAACTAATAATTTATTGTATCACAGAGGATCACAGAGGAATCACAGAGTTTCACAGAGTAGTAAATCTAATCCTTTTTAACTATTGAGACACCCTCTTAAACGAAATAATAGAGGAGTCTACATTTTTCTAGTAGCAAAAACCCGTTGCGAATCCTCGGCACCATTCTCGTCAATAACCTTCAGGGTGTTCCAGCCCTCGTTGAAAATAATGGCCATTTTATGGTCGCTGGTAGTTGAACCCAAAAACTCATCGTTGAGGTACCAGTAAACAATCTGTCCGGTTCCGGTGTGGCCAACCTTGCATACTACCGGCTGGGTTTTACCATTGAAATCGCGGGGAAGGAACAGCTTCGCATCAAGGTTGGGGTAAATAATTTTAAGCGAGTTATCGGCCTTGTAGGCCGAGCAGTTTGGGTAGTGGCTTGCCAATTTCTCAATATATTGTCCCTTTTCACGCAGGTAGTAGGCAATATCGGGCGGGTAAATGGTAACCGCTTTTTTTACACCACCAACCTCGTGCCAGCAGCGCGAGCAGGTTTGGTACTTGCCGTCGGTTGAGAAGTAGCGGAATTGGTGGTAGTCGCAGGACTGCAACGGTTTCATTCCGTAGGGAACTTCAGCCTCCTCAACGTCAGTACAAGCTTCAGTTGCCCTGAATCCCGATAGTTTACAAATTTTCACTTTCTTGAAATCGATATCGTTCTTCTCGAACCACTGCTTCGGATTCTTTGCAGGCAGCGCCTGCAGTATGTCGAATAGGATTGGTCCGGCAGAGGTTGCTCCGCTCAAATTCTTGTTGCTTTCGCCATCGAAGTTTCCAACCCAAACGGCTATTGTAAATTCTGGGTTAACGCCAACAGCCCAAGCATCCTTGTGCCCGTAGCTGGTGCCTGTTTTCCAGGCAAACGGCTGCGACCCGCTGAAACGTTCCCAGTAGTACTCGCTCCCGGGACGCTTTAAATCCTTCAGCATTTCCAGAGTAAGGTAGCAGCTTCCTGCGCTAACTAGCTGCGCTGTACTCTTTTTCTCTTCACTCTTTAAAACCACATTTTTGCTGAAAATACCTTCGTTGGCCAACCCTCGGAATAGCATTACCATTTCCCATGGGTTTACTTCGGCTCCACCAATAATCAGTGGTAAACCGTAATCGTCGGCTGTTCGGAAAAGCGTGGACACTCCGGCTGTTTTCAGAAAACTGTAGAACTGAAAAACGCCATAGGCGTTTAGTAGTCGAACGGCAGGAATATTCAACGACTGCACCAGCGCATCCTTTGCGGTGGCTACTCCCTGGTACTCGCGGCTGGCATTTTTTGGTGAGAAACCCTCGAAGTAGGTTGGTAAATCGCGTATTAGGCTTTGGGGAATTATCAGCCCCTCGTCAATGCTAAGCGCGTACAGGAAGGGTTTCAGAATGGAGCCGCTCGAGCGGGGTGCCATTACACCGTCAACCTGTCCGTTGTGTTTGTCATCGAAAAAGTTTGGTGAGCCAACGTACGCTGCAACCTCCCCGGTTTCCGTTTTTGCAACCAGAATTGCCAAGTTATGAATGCCGTACGATTTGTAAATTTGAGCGTATCGTTTGGCAATGCGGTTGCACTGTTTCTGAATATTCAGGTCGATGGTTGTGTTGAATATTCTTTGATTCGTGTAGCTGCTTTTCAGCCTTCGGGAAAGGTGTGGAGCGTGCGATTCGAACACCAGAAACTCATCGGGAATTGGCTCCAACGGAGCCAGCATATGGGTTTG
>Ga0209408_1002476_pt1 | contig 10345 bp, 4 predicted proteins | sample AD_UKC107_MetaG_FD_184422 | JGI IMG/M metagenome (GOLD analysis project Ga0209408, IMG submission 184422) | Active sludge microbial communities of municipal wastewater-treating anaerobic digesters from Hong Kong - AD_UKC107_MetaG (SPAdes)... | ecosystem: Engineered > Bioreactor > Anaerobic >... | reverse complement strand
CGATACACTTTAATAGGTAATTTTACGGTTACTCACAGATTAATAGAGCATTAAGATGATTGTGGTTTGAAGGACCTCTAATTTTTTAGGTACGATGAGGTAATCGTTATAATTAGAGTCAGACAGCATTCTGTATGTCATCTGCGAGTTGCCCTTAAGAACTTAATCCGTGAAAGAAGAGTAGCGGTGAATCACGTATGTTGTCTGTATGCAGTAAACAATCGATAGACATAATCAATTTCTACAATATGAACATATGACTTTGTGATCGAGTACATAAGTGGATTTCAGTTAAGTATAGAAAGTATTCAATTCATAGATCAAGGTGATTATCGCAACTCCCTGTTATCGAACTGCAGAAAATCGACATGGTTTCTTTCATTAATGTTTGCGTTATTTTACGTTTTCAGCGGATTAAAAAGGCAAGTATCTTAGCTGATTCAGTGAATGGTATGATTCTAGCGAAGCTCTCATCGAACGGAATAAATTCCGAAAAGGGCAATATCAATCAAACCTGTTCCAACTGAATCGTTATTATCGAAGTCGCAAAGAGTTGAAAGCATATCCCAGGTTTCGTCTCCATATTTTGTGAAGTACTTTTCGAAGAAGATATGATTATCAGACTCATCGAATAGTCCATCACCGTTAATATCTGCTGGATTGGTTTTACTATAAATGAAACTCTTCATAAGACTTCTGTCTGAATACTCAACAGTCAGAAGCGCGCTTTCAAGAATCGATGTCTTTGAGTTCTCACTAGACAAAATGGTAACAACTGCTCCTGGGAAGAAATCATTCGATTCAACAGAAAGCAATGAAAGCTTTATCTGAACTCCATCGGCGGAGCTAGTAACTTCTCTTCGAGTTTCATCAAACCTTTCGCTGACTATGATTTCATCAATCTGGGCACTGTCCAATTCCAATAACAGCTGAATGGATGCGATTGGTGTTTCAGTTTCGATAAGCTTAAGAGCCATAATTCCATTTCCGTTTCCACTAGGAACCGTATCTAACAATGCGAACTCCGTTTTTCTCGAGCCCAAATCTAAATAAATCTCATTTTCGTGATGAGAAATCGACGAAAACTCCAGCCCACTTGAAGACTCATCATACCAGTTTGAGCTTGGGGTTGACTCTGGGCTAAATGATACGTTATCTGATGAACCCGGGTAAGGGTCGCCATCGTCTCCCCTGTTCTCACGCGAAGATGTATCCATCAAGTCATCCCTTCCGTCGGCTTGAAGCAGATAGACCTGTTTGCGCTCACCGCTATTCCCATAAACGGCATCGTCGATATGATATATGAGGAGACCTTCTCCCGGGAGGGCGTAGTCAAAGCCAAATTTCGTCCTATTTTCGATGAGGAAATACTCCTCTGGTCTGCTGATATTAGAGAACTTAAGAAGCTTGCCACCGACTTTCACATCTTCGAGAAAGAGATCGCCAGAGAGTCTAGAAATCTCAAGCGGTTCAAACCAGCCCAGTTTCAACTTGGACCAAGCTGAGAAGTGGGCGGGCATATCGCCCGGTCTATCAACATAGTTCCAGCAACCGTAAGCCATCATCCCCCAGGATCCGATTCCCCACGTTGCCCCAGAATAGTCATAGAGGTCAGGCAGGCCAAAGAGATGACCTGTTTCATGTGCCATTACGCCAATTGTCGCAATACCTTTTACGGGATCTCCCCCATTTTCTCTCGGCCAGTCCACCCTCTCCGGCTGAATTGTGAAGAGATCCGCGGTTACTCCATCATCCGTCTCGTAATCGAACAGTCTCGACTGAAAAGACCATATATCCAGCTGATCTCCAGAGAGTTCTCTTCCCATCCCTTCATGAATAACGATTATCATATCGACAACACCATCATCATTATTGTCATAGAGTGAGAAATCGATATCCTTGTCTGCTTTTGAAATAGCTTCTCTCACGAGTTCGAATTCATTTTGTGGATAATGGGCCTTTGATTTGTCGGCAGTGTACCAGCCGTACACTTCTCCTGACAAATCAACTGAACCGTTAGACACTTCACTGTAATAGTCTCTCACAGAACCAAAAGGAGCGAGCTCAGGGTATGCTGAGAAGATTATCTCTTCAAAATCTTTCACATTATACGTATGGGGGTAATCGGGGTAGTCAACAAGTATTACCGGTATCTTGATAGTTCCTTCTGAAAACACTACCGCGTCTTGGAATTCAACAGAGCTCTGCATGCTAATCTTCAGTGATTTGAGAAGCTGACGAGGTTCAAATGAGGGAATGTCTGTAGGCTGATCTATCCCTTTCAGAAGATCTGATCTCTGTATCTCACCGTCGACAACTACTCCATAATGCCAGAAACGGCTCAGAGGATCTTGCTTAAGAGGTCTTCCATATAGATCAAGGATAAAGTTTAGACACTCATCGCCATACTGTATGAATTCGATTCGAGTTCCGTCAGGCTGATGAGCTGTAATCACTCCACCAAAACTGGGTGCTCCGGCAAGAACCGTTGAAAAAAGAACAGTGGCAATAATGAGAAATAAGAAGAATCTACTAATCATCTGAAGGCTACCTCAACAGTTGATGATAATGTCTTTACATTCACAACCGATAAATCATAATCCAGAGCGTAATTCGAAATGATACTCAAATTGCCGGTATCTATAGCGAGAATTCGAATTTCAATAAAAAAATCTTTTAGGACTTCTTGCTGATCATAAGGGAGAGCCCCGTGAATGATTGTCATTGAGTGGACATCGCTTCCTGCAATCAAGGTCAAGCAATCCAAATTTGATTCTACATGAGTTATGTCGACTCCTCCAGAGACTTCGATCACTATCTCGAAAACGTAGATCTTTTCAAAATTCTTTGCAAATAAACTGATTGAAGAACTTGAACCTTCTTGAACTGTGATAATCGATCTTTCAAAAGCTAATTCAGGCTCTTCCAAAGGCTTCTTCACAAACCAGCACCCGGAGGTCAGCGGTAGAAGCGCAATTAAGAGGACGAAAAGGCGAAAAGCTTTATTGAAATTCATTAAGTATTTGCTCACAAATGACTCGCTACACATAAAGCAATTATACATTACTAGATTAGGTTATCCAGATCACCATAAAAGAGAAAGTGTAATCACGAAAGACTTAGTATGGCAACTAGTGATAAGATGCGTAGTAAGCTAATCCTGTTGTGGTTCTAATGTGAATTTTCCTTTAGCGTAGATCCTGAATTCCAAATTGAAGGAACTTCAGTTGAACCCTTTAATAATATTCGTACGACTTGGTAAAACCATAATGAAAACGATTCACGAGCCGGCCAGCGCAGAAGATTGTGATTGACGAGTGGAAGACTGTCATTAGTTAATGGGTAAATCAAGCTCTCCTTGGTGTATAATAATTCTCATGAAGGTCGTTCGAAGCAATAATTTGTTCTTAGAAGATGTGGTTCACAATATATCTCGTAATTCAAATGAGGCTTTGATTCGCTTGAAGAAGCGGTTTGCTCCTTGGGATAGTTTGACATGTGGTTGTTGAAAATGGTACAATATTCTCGATTCATCTTGTTTCTAGCGGTTTCAATGTGATATATAATATTTGAGGTCATTTATTGTACGCAGAATCCACTATTGCCGTTTCGTTTGTTCGGGATTGTTCAAAGTGTTTTTTAGTTATATATGAGTCTCTATATGTTCTTAGCAAATACTTTTCACAACCAAACGCCTTATAGGGGGTGTGTGCAGTGGCAAAGAAACTTTTGAAACTTACTACATTGCTTTCTGTTCTGCTATTAATGCTCATGCTGACTGGTTGTCCACCAAAAGTGGTCTACTATCAGCTGACAGTAACGACAGAAGGTAATGGTCATGTCGACAAGGATCCCGAGCCTGAAGAAAAGGGATATTTGAAGGGAACGACAGTTGAGCTTACAGCAGTTGCTGATGAAGGCTGGGAATTCGAGAAGTGGGTAATTGGCGAGGATGAGAATACGAATAATCCTTACACAATTACCATGGATTCTGACAAATCAGTTGAAGCGGTCTTTAAGGCAGAGGAACCACCTGTCGATCAATTTACCCTGACGGTTGCTAAAGCTGGAGTTGGCGATGGCTCAGTTACTCCGGCAGTGGGGCCCCACGAGTATGACGAAGGCGAAGTAGTGACACTAACTGCTGAAGCTGACGAAAACAGCGTCTTTGTCAAATGGGTTGTTGATGATGTCGAGTTTGAAGACGCTACAGTCATCGCAACGATGACAAAAGACATTCTCGCAACCGCTCACTTCGATCTCAAACCCGGTGTTTTGCCTGAGATCATTATTGAGTGGGTGGGTTCTTCCTTGATGATCATTGAGGCACCATGCACTTCGCCGGTTAATGGCACGGGTCTTCAATATCAGTACAAGATTGACGATCCTGACAAAGCTTTACTTTCTGCTTCCTGGAGCATAATGAAGGGAGAAGAAGTGGTACATGGCCCAATTTCGATCCCCGCTGCGAAGTTCTACAGTTTTGTCTTCGCAAACATAACAGCGGATATGTTAGGGGAGAATCCAGAGGGTGGGCTGTACCACCTGGCCATAACGGCAACATCGGCAAGTGGAGAGGCTACTGAGAAAATCCCATTCTACCTGCATGTTGATGAAGCCATTATCGGGGATTACGAATTTTCAGAAGGAATCGTAACTTATGACGGTCAGAATATTGTCCCTGTTGGTGGCGCGTCTTCTGCAACTCTTGAAGCTACAATTACGCTTGATGGCAAAGTGCGAGTGAGAATAGTTGCCTTTACCGGAGAAGAGTGGGATTGTGAGTGCCCCGACAATGTCATACTTTATGACGCTGTCTTGACGCGAGAAGCCTCATCGACCGAGAAAGAGACATTTGAGCTAGACCTAACCAAGCTGAAAGCCGGTGTCAGCTATACCGGTATTCAGATAGTTCTTTATAACGAAGTATGCGGACCATGGCCATGCGGAGTGTGCCCTGATGACGAAGAGACTATAAATATTCTCTTCGACACTGAAGTGACTCTTGAGTGCATTCCTTGTAATTGCAATCCTTGTGATTCCTGCTGGCCAGAATATTATGAACCAGGCCTAGAAATCAATGGTCTTCTTTTTGACGAAGTAGAAGATTTCGGCAAGTTCTTCGAAGTCTCGGCCTCGGTAAATGGTACTCAGGTTCCAAAAGAGCAGCTGGTTTATAATGATGGGGAAGTTTCATTCAAGATCAGTGAAGGAATGTTTGATCCTGAACTCAACGGTGATGTGAACATTCTTTGGAATGTGAGCACATTGACAGGCCAGGCGACTGAACTGATTTGTGAAGATCAAATGGATTTTGTTGACCCGGGTGTCGGGATTGAACTTGATTGCTTCCCATGTGATGAGGCAACTAAAACAGTGAGCTTCGAGTTCAGTGACGATGTCGGTTTGAAAAAAGTTGGAGCGAAGTTCGAAAATGTTTCAGAAGTTACTTTTGATATAGTTCCAAACGGCAAGACAACGAAGACTTTTGTGGATCCATCAGGTTGGTTCTTTTTTGATATCGAAGCTGCAGCTAAATTGGCAACTGTTGATGCCACAGTTACTGTAGACACAGTCGGAGAAGGCCAGCTTGAGGAAGTTGAATACACCGTGTTTGGTTGGGCAGAGGATACCTATTGCAATACATTTGAGGCATCCAAGACCTGTACGCTGGACACAACACCGCCAAATATCCACTTTGGTCTTGAGTGTGAGTGGTGCGAACTAGAGTGCAAAGCAACCAGTACAGTTCTAGCATGGTACATTGAAGATGCAGGTGACATCCTTGGAGTTCTGGAGATAAGCGAAGGTACGATTAATGGTGAGGAGGACTTTATCCTCATTGAGACAAAATCGGGTACAGCGCTTTGGGAATTCCCGGGAGTCGACTGTGAAACTATAGTTGCCACGCTGGCGGCTGTTGATGATTGTATGAATGAGAGTGAGAAGACCTTCTCAGCAGAGGTTGACAATGTAAAGCCCGACATCACTTTGAGTGCAGACAGTTGCTTCGACCTTCTAGAATGCGATTCGACCAATACGATCCTTTATTGGGAAGCCGCTGGCAAGTGTGATGTTGAAGTAGAGTTGACTGTCAATGTAGGTGAGCTCTTCATAGATGGAGAACAGGTTTCCCAAACTGGAGTTTACGCTACGGATACTCTAGTTGGTGAGATTGAGTGGAGGTTTGGTCCGGAGCCCGCCTTCGACTGTACCTATATTGAAGCGACCGCAGTAGCTGAGGATGACTGTGGGAATAAGAGCATGTCCAAGGTGACAAGCGAGAATGTAGGGGTTAAGGTTGACCATTTAAAACCCGATGCAGAGATAAGTGTTGTTGATTATAATGGAGATGCACCTTCCTGCGATGCTTCTTGTGTTTACCTTGAATGGTTAGTAGAAGAGAACTGCCTTGATTCAGTGGAGATTTGGGCCAATTACCCGAGCGTAACCTGTGGCTCGGATGTTCCAGCTGTTGAGGGTGAGTACCTAATATTCAAAGCCGTTGGAGCGGAGCTTGATAAGTATCGTTCGTCAACGCCGGCCGGGCTTGAAGACGGAAGCAGCGGCAGATTAGCTTATGGTGAAACGATCAAAATCTGTCTTCCGATGATCGATTGCGATACTTATATTGCAACGCTCACAGCAGTGGATTCTTGTGATGGTTCCACCACTGACTACGATATTACACATAACATCGACAGAAAGGCGCCTGAGCTAGAATTTGGGTGGGAAGACGGAATTACACCGACTCAGTGTGCAACTGAAGCTACGCTTACTGTGAGCATAACCGATGGTTCGTTCCCCTGCAAAATCTGTGGTGAGGGAGACTGTCAAATCGGACTTCTTGAATGGGAGTTCAGGCCCGTTGGCGGTACTATAGTTACTGGGGTAGATCTTCCTGTGTTTGAAAGCGATCTTACTCTAGACGGTGATACGTACTACGGATCGCTGTATGTAGAAGCTCCCCAAGGCCAGGAGTGTGGCACATACGTTGCGACATTTACGGCTTACGATTGCTGCTGTTCCATCGGTTACGCCAACAAGAAAGTATCGGGTCCCGTGTCAGTATACGTCGATACAAAGGATCCAATCATTAATGACTTCTATTTCTCCGACAAAGACGGTGTTGAATCTCAAGAATGGGAAGCTTGTGGTGCGACAAATACCTATCTGTTCTGGGATGCTACTGACACATGTTTCACCGATATTGAGATTGAAGTTAGCGATGGCGTACTCGTTTGGGGAAACTGGCTTACAACTGACGCAACCGGTGTAGTTGAGTGGAGATTCGGAGAGGTATCAGGCGAGACATTAATAGCCACTCTGACTGCCTACGATCAGTGTAACGAGTCGGACGCAGTATCTTTGAGCGCATATGTCAGAAACACCGGACCTGTGCTTTGGAGTGGTACCAGCTTCAGATTCGATGCTCAGTCAGATACAATTGTACTTAGATTCAACGAAGAAGTAATAACTGATAGTGCGACTGCCGTTCTGTACTTCAGAACCAATCCCGACGATGAGTGGCTTGCGATGGCGACTTACAGCGGGACCGGCGGCGGAATCTATTCAGGTGAAACAGGAGATGATTACGTCGTCGTGGAAGTTGTCGCTTGCGATGACAAGAATATAGTTGGCGATCCCGAAATAGTTCTGGGTACTCAGTATAAGCTGGAACTCTTTGACATCTATGCAAGTGATACGGAATGTCCAGGTAAAGAGTTCTACACTGAGCCAAATCCAATAGTTGTTGAAGGGCAGGGAACTGCTCTGTCTCCAGAGTTATAAGAACTCTGAGTTCTGCAAAAAACCCCGGCTTTGCCGGGGTTTTTTCTTACGATAGATTCACTGCTTCAACTGATAAAACGACTAGGCTATAATTTCTCAATAGCAGAGGACCAACTAATACCGGTAAGGTATTTCGCTTCTCTAGTTCAGGAGTACAATTTTAACGTTATTTCTGGTGTTCTTGATCAATAACAAGAAATAGTTAAGTTAATTCAGTTCAAGTGAGGATAATCACAATCATGGTATAATCTGCTAAAGCCTTATTAGGAGTGATGCACATGCATAGAGAAAGCCACATGACCCTTTTTCTTCTTATAATTATGAGTATTGGTTTAATGCTTATTACTTCATGCGGCTCAGAGCCTCTGAATGTTACGATAGATGATCAGAAGGTTAGGCAGCTTGAAACCCTTATACTCGATGTTTCGAAATTTGTTCCTGATGAAATGGGGGAGCTGCTTTTTTCTTTGGAAGAAGGGCCTGGTAGATTGGTAGGTTCGATTTATGAGTTCACCCCGGACATGAGCGCTTTTGGTAGTGTAAGCGTTACTTTGAGGTTTAGGGACAAGAATGGCAATGAAGGTGTAGCGAAGTTTATTGTTGAAGTTGAAGAACAAGAGATAGAGGAAAGTAAGATTGACATCGAAATCCCCCGCCAGTATGCTGAAGTTGGAGATGTGTTGAGAATCGTGCTCGATGGCCTGTTGACCAAAGGAACGCGAGAGTATGGGATACTTGAAGCGGAAGAAGGATTGAGAGCAACATTAGAGGAAGGTGTTCTTACAATTAGACCGCAAGAATCAGCAGTGGGGGAAGGTTTTATTAAGATGGTTGCTGTCACTGAAGCAGAAATGGTTCAATTCGAAATCCCTTATCTTATTCGAAAAAGAAATATCTTGCCAACGATTATTGTTGGTGATCAAAGAGTTGTTGAAGGAGAGAGCGTTAGCGTTGACCTTTCTATTGGAGCGAAAGATCCTGATGGCGAAGTGGTAGGTTATCGGCAGATTAACGGGCCTGGTGAGATCTCTGATGATGGAATATACACTCTTGTTACTTCGTTTGGATCGAGCGGAAGTCATCAGGTGGAGTTTCAGATTACTGATGACAGAGGTGGAATATCAAAGGGGAAGTTCATGGTGCATGTGATACCGGGAGAATCATCTGAGAGAAGGACGCTATTTGTCGGAGGGGAGGATTCAATCTATAGAACCATACAGAGCGCTATTGACCAGGCAGACGATGGTGATATGATCCTCATCATGCCAGGAATATACGAAGAGAATTTATTACTGAACAAGTCTGTTGAGCTTGCTGGAGTTTCACGAGACGAAGTGTTTATTGAAGCCAATAGCATGGACGCTCCAGCAGTACTTGTAAGGACCGGTACCGGCTTTGCCATAAGAGGGTTGACAATTAGAACTCAAACTAGCGGAATTCAGGTCTCAAGAGTATCTGGCGAAATAAGCGACTGTGCGATCTTCGCAGGAAGGTATGGGATTGCCTTCAGTGGAAGTGATTCGGCCAAATTGGCTGTTAAAAACTGCTTTATTTCCTCTTACGAATATCAGAACACTGGGGAAATTCCCGAAACTAGAATAATCGGGCTATATGCTTATTCTACAGGTCTCATAAGCTGTGAAAACACCATTTTTGAAGGGAGCGGTACTGCTGCACACCTAAGCAACGATATTATTTTTGAGTTGACAAGCAACAGATTTAGGGATAATCGGATTGCAGTTACAATAGGCAGCAACTCGTCTGGAGTGGCAAAGCGTAACGTGATCTCAAAGAGTGTTGAAAATGGTATTTTGCTGAACACCGGAGGAAAAGTTGAGTTAACTGAAAATACTTTTCTTTCGAACATGAGGCATGGGCTTGATCTCTACCTTAGGGAGTGTACTGAATGCAACTGCGGAGGAACTGTTTTCCGGGGAACAGTTGTCGGCAGCGGAAATGTCTTTGATGAAAATGATTCGATTTGCCCGCCTTCATATGTTTGGCCAGAAGGTTTCTATTCTGTTGATGAGAGTCTTGCCGAATCTATGGATTCATGATCGGGAGAGATGAAATTGTGATTCAATTTGGGAATGGGGATAAGATGAAATCGATTCTGTCAATATTGCTGCTAGTTGTAACGAGTACTTCATTTGGGGTTGTAATTGTCGACTTTTTCGGCGTTGCGACATGTCAGGAATGTTTTGAAGCTGAAATGATGATCGAGAGCCTTAAGTATGAAGTAGAGGATGAGGTTATTCTGAACAAGTTCATGCTTAGCGAGGCAGAGAATCAGGAGCTCAAGCTGAAGTACGCGAAGGTGTACGGGGTATCTGAAAGTGAACTCGATCTTTACCCAATGATATTCATTGGAAAAGATGCCTTTACCCCGTCAAATACCACTCCTGACAGTTTGCTGGAAAGTATGAACAACTACTCTCAGGAAGAGCGAGAAACAAAACTTCGGGAGATAGAGGCCCTAGGTGATGATGTCACCCACAGGCTGAACGATAGATACGAGCAGTTCAGCCTCTTCGTCGTTCTCGGGGCCGGTCTG
>Ga0209408_1002469_pt1 | contig 10355 bp, 4 predicted proteins | sample AD_UKC107_MetaG_FD_184422 | JGI IMG/M metagenome (GOLD analysis project Ga0209408, IMG submission 184422) | Active sludge microbial communities of municipal wastewater-treating anaerobic digesters from Hong Kong - AD_UKC107_MetaG (SPAdes)... | ecosystem: Engineered > Bioreactor > Anaerobic >... | reverse complement strand
TATCATACTGCGTGAGAGGATAACCACCAACCCTCTCGACGCGAAGAGGTGTCGGACGTTTTCCGTCGGATGAAGTATGGATCGGTTGGGCGTGAAAATCGTACCCCTTGCTCTCGGGGCTTAGAGGAGTCCCTATTTTTTAAAGACGGATAAACCCATTAAATCCTAATTCGATAAATTCTCTAATCAGTCAAAATTTACTGATACAGGAATCCAGCCGTCATCGTATCCGACAGCTTGTCCGGATTGATAACGGTGACATCGCAGGGACCCGCAGTATGGACGGGAGTCACACAATTCACCTTACTCTCCGATTTCCATACAACACCCGTGGCCGGTGCATCACAGAACATGACTTCGGCACCATCCTGAAAATTCAACCCGTAAACCGATACACCTTCCCCGCCGGCGACCGAACCTATGCCCGGCACCACGGCATCGACCTGGGGTTCCGGTCCGGTCGGGATTTCCAGATTGAAGACCTTATAAAAACAAGTTTCGCAGGGTGGAGTGTCTGGCTGACATGTGGTCCCTTCCGAAAGAGGGCCAAAGATCACCGCTGCGTCTGAAAAATCTGCTGCCGTAGCCCTGTAGAGATAATAGGGTCCGTCGATCTCGCCGTTACTTTCCATGACGTCGGGCCAGCAGAGATCCAGGGTGCCTTCTACTGCGCTCCTGGAAAGGTCCAGAGCCAGGGAAAGGTCGTCCGCAGGATCGAGGGGATTCCTTCCATGCCGGACTTCCGACCCGTCATTATCCAGACCTCCGTCGGTGTCCGGATCGCAGGGGTCCGAATCCGCAAGGTATTCTTCCCTGTGGGTCAATAAGTCCCCATCTGTATCCTCGTTCCGGTCGTCGATTCCCGTGTGGACACATTCGTAGAGATCCTCCCAGGCATCGGGCATTGTGTCATTGTCCAGATCGACCAGCTGCACCTCAAAGAGGCGCGGGGCAAGAAAGGTGCACCCATTGGTCACACAATAATCCTCAGTCCCCAGGTAGGGCAGATCATCCCTGACCGTGTCGATAACGGAGTTTCCCGAGGTATCCACGGCTTCGATAAAATAGCGGACGTTGGTTCGGAATTCGATGGTTCCCGACCACTGTCCCCCAACAGAATTGTACGTGAGATCTTCTGATGACCACGTCAGCGTTGAGGGATCGAACCAGACCACAAGGACCCGGAAAACACCTTCATCGTCGTTCACTCTCACGACGAAATCGGCTCCCAGACCGTTGACGGTGTGGTAGCCGCCCGCACCTGGATCGGCCAGCACGGGAGGGTCGGAATCGGTCGTATTGCTGTAATAGATTGCCACCGAATAGGAACTGAACGTGTATTCTGTACCCTGATCCAGATATCCTGTTTCCACATTCAATGTCGTGAACAGATTATGGTCCCCCACTCGTCCCCATATGGAGGAATCGGTAGCGTGGCTTTTTTTCAATACAGGTAAAAGGGAGGGCAAATCTGGATCCGTCGCCCCCGGAATCGTGCCAGACATTGCACAGTGCGGGGCAGCAAGAACAACATTCATCTCTCCCCTGGATTCAACGACACCCCCCGTAAAGACGATACCCTGGGCCTCAAACCCGGAAAGATTGGTGTCATAGGAAAATATGGGTTGGATGTTCTGACCGGCCTTGACCGATGAGACGCCGTTCATTGTGTAGTAATCCCCCGTCCCCTGATGGACGAGATCATAGGCATCCGAGGCGATGTCGAGGTTAAGGGTCATTTCCACAATTCCCGGAGGAATGTCATAGTTGCCCTGATGGTCAGAAAGAGTTTTCGAAACCACAGGTTGGGTGGACACAGATTTCCCATCTCTGAGGGGCGGCACAGACAGCACCACGGTGTTTGGAATTCCAAAAAGCGTAAGACTGTGCATTGCTTTCAGGCTGAAGCAGTCATCATCCCTGGTCTTCTGAAAAGCCCTTCGCTTGGCATAGGCCAGAGCCTTCCCCAGGGGCATTTCCGTGTGGTCCAGAAGCTGGCCGATCAGTTCCTCCATGATCTTCTCGGTGTACCCCTTCCCTTCCTCCGCGACCCATGTATAGGATGTACTGGCAATAAACCCGAGAACTCCCTTCTTCGCCAACTCCTCCGTCAGATCCAGGGAGCGGCCATCAGATGCGGGTACAGGCAGACCGTTATGATCTCCAAGAGAGAAAAGCAGGGTACCTGAAAGGTCCAGAGCATTCCCTTCAATTCCGGAAGGGTAACATCCCGAAATATCGTAGGATGGATCGGTGCAATAGAGCGTATCCGTCGAGTCAAAAGGTTCGGAAGCCTCCAGGCTGTAATGGTTGGCACCATTACCGATCATCGACAATGGATAGGGCTCGACCTGGAAGAGGGAAGCCTCCAGGTCCGCGGGGGAATAGGGTTGATCGATGCAGGGGATCATCGTCCCGCTTCCCAGGGGATTATCCAGGCGACAATCGATGGGCCGCCCGTCTGCGGTAAATTCGGTCCGAATGGCAAACCCTGTATCGAACGAAGGACCAAAACCGGTAACCAGCTGCGGGATCCATCCATTCGTCAGGTTGACTTCACCGTCTACCGCAAAAAATATATTGATGACATCCATCATCTGTGTGGGTGTTTCTACCAGGCGGCCTACGTAGAGATCAGGGATGTAGATCAGATCATGGGGCGCAGGCAGGCCGGTAGGCTCCGGATTCAGCTCTGCGTAATAATTGTCGGTGAGGTAGTAATCATCCTCCAGGGCGGAACCCACCGTATGGGCTGTATCCATCGTAACTTCTGCAGGATAGGACTCTTCGGACTTCAGCAGGACACCCTCTCCGATCCGGTAAAAGGGAATCTGGACGTCATCCCCCACGAGGATCAGGGATCGGGCATTGGGAAAGGTGGCGGTAACCAGGGACGTGATACGATCTTGTATCAGATCAGCGAGGGCATTCGCACGGACCTGGGGATCAAAACTAGCCACAGAACAATCGGTCAGATCAGTACACCCATTCCCGTCGTAGCATTTGTCCCAGCAGGCGTAGGCATCCTGAATTGCCGGAACCAGGCTGAGATCGATAATTTCTCCCTCCACATAGGTGTGGGCAGCAAGCTCCTCAAGCTTAAATTCCAGAGCCTGTTGATCTGATGCTCCGTATACAGATTCTATTCTTTGCGAATTCCAGAGAATAATGGTCTCGATGCTGGAAGTCGTAGGCTGGATCATGTAAAAATTGGCATCGGAGATATCCTGCCCCATGTTGAACATATCATCCCAGGCTTCAACCAGGATTCTGCCTGACGCGCTGGGGAATGTCTGTCCCTCAGCGGCGGCCTCCCCCCATGTCGGCATTTCCCAGACAAAGGAAGTATCGTCGGGGAGGAGGAGGTCGGATCCCGACACGTTCTGATCCGGACAGGTCGTACCATCGGAATCAGCCACACAGGTCCATGTCGTTCCTCCATTGGCGGAGTAAGAAATTCGAACCCGTGTCACAGGGCCCGCATCGTTGATGGCCGACCAGGAAATCATATGGGATCGCCGTACGGCAGGATCAGGGGAGTAATCCCAGAATTCTCCCCCATTCGGAACCTGAACCATCACAACAGGGGTATCCCGTAATCCGAGACCTGTCGCCTCCAGATGCACGGTTCCGACCATACAAACCAGAAAAAACAATGAAACAACAATAAGTTTTTTCATAACCGTACTGCCTCCAAACCCCACAAATTCATAAAATCCACCCATTCGCTAATTCTTAAGCCCCTGCACCATCGCCACCATAGCATAGCAGAATGGCAAGGCCTGTGATCGAAGTCACATTGAGGTGGAAGACCGCACCCTCTCGTTTTGGAGATTTTCAAGGCGACAATGCTGTTTCCCAAAGATGAAACGTATGCGTGATGACAGCCCATATGTCATCGCGAGGAGCCGCCAGGCGACGCGGCGATCTTTTCAAGAAGGCCTAAACACCTGCGGGATTACTTCGCTTCACTTTGTTTCACTCGCAATGACGACGATATTTCAACGAACATCGCGCCCATAAAATAGGGACAGTCCCTATTTTTTATTATGTAAATCGTTGTGTATGAGATAAAAAGGGGACAGTCCACTTATCCGGGGACACGTAGCGAGTACATGTCCCCACGGGACAGCCCCTCTTTCTCTCTCACCGTATCATGACTAAAACCCGGATCATTCCTGTACCGGCATCCAGGGTATCCACCGCTTTTCCGATGAGCGTACCACTTCGATACATTGGGAACCCGTCAACCATGGTCGGTTGAGCCTTCATCGCGTGACCCAGGATCGGAGAAGACACAAGGAGATCGCCACGACGGATCGGAGCTATGGATGCGTCGGCCTTCACCAGGGTAATCCCGGAAACCACCGTCATTACAGTGCCACTTCCACTTTCCGCCGCCACCCCCAATACCATCGGGTCGGCCTCCAGACTGCACGGGTAGAGCTCTTCGCCGTTGGCGGGATTAAAGACCAGGACATCTCCCGCCTCCACGGGGTATGCGACCAGCATCTCTTCCACCAGCCGCCGATCGAGCATACGCTCCGCGCCCGTTTCACGGTCCGTGCGTTCCGTCTTAGACTCCTCCAGATCTTCCGCTGCCTGTTCGTGCACCTTACTCTCATCCCGCTCTACTGCTCGATTTTGAGCCGCAGACCGTCCTCCCGTGCGCTGATCCAGCTCCTTGATTGCGTTCACCATTGCCCAGAAGATCGGTTCGTTGTTGACCAGGTAATACCCGCTGGTTCCGGTTTCCACGGCCTCGGGAATGTACGCCAGGACCTCCTGCGCCAGGGGACCCACCCATTTCCCATCGGAAGGTAGATGCAGTGGATTGTCCTTATCAAACTGGTAATAGTAGGGGTTTAGGGACACGATATCGGCCAGCCCTCTTGTAAAGGGATCTTCCACCTTTTTCAAATCCATATCGGAATACGTTGACCAGTTTCCGCCCCCAACTTTCGCCGCTGTTCCGTTGACGGCAAGCGTATACCCCTGCGTATTTTCAGTGCGAACCCCAACGGAACCGTTCTCATTGACCTTGAACCCTACTCCTGTGCTTAGCCCCAGGTAGATCCGAAACCTGAAATCCTCGGTAACATCAGCATTGTTTGTTCCGCCCGAATAGGGATTCCCGCTATCTGACCGCCAGTAATATTGATCCCTGGATGCCGGTACCATGGCAACTGTGTACTTAGTACCCGGGGTCAGTGCGGGGGGGTCCATTATTGTAAAGGAATGCCACTCAAAACTATCCGGGATCGTGACGGTCTGCTGCGTCAGGAGCGTACCCCCGGTGCCTTCCCCTTCATAAAAACGCAGGGTCACGGAACCGGCACTTCCGGATACAGGCGAACGGCAATCCAGCGTGACAACCGTCCAATAGGCGTCAGGGAATCCATTGGTCCACGATTGCCAGAGAACGCCACCAGTCCATTGACTGTTCCATGTTCCATCTTCCTGATTTAATACCAAGGTATCTCCAATCACAGTTTTTACTGCCAGGGAATCCTTGACGGTCAATCTAGCTGATGCACTCATAGCACCAATCAAAACATTTCCTCCGTCTTCAAAGGCCACAACATCGGTGAGGGCAGCTATGTCTGTTTCTGCTCCATTGGCAAACACGAGGTTCGCGTGGTTTGATCCACTATCTTTCCGGTAAATATGCCAGGTATAGGAATTGCCTGAATTCTTGAACCGTATCCCCTGGTTGAACGTATTATCGGACACCTGCAGGGTAAGGCCCTGGTTCGTTTCCTGGGAGAAGATATGGAGATCGGTGTCGGGAGACGACGTCATGACTCCCAGGTTTCCCACATCGGTCAACGACACCAGGGTATTGCTGTCATGGCGTAAATCGAGATTCCCATCACCCACGGAGTTGATATACCCGTTACTTCCTCCATGCTCCATTTCCACGTATTCTGTCGCTGTCCCGGCACGGACTGATCCCCGAACATCGAGTTTCGAAGCCGGAGAATCTGTTGCGATTCCGACATTACCCTGTACAATCAATCCATTATTAGGAGCTGCGCTGGATCCGGAATAGGTAGCCCCTATCGCCATACCTCCTTCGACATCCATCTTATTCGCGGGAGTAGAGGTTCCAATCCCCACCTTCCCGGACACGGAAGAATACATGTCACTTCCCGAAATCGTCCAGTCTCCGTCGTCCGGCAAATCCGACGTGCAATCTACAACAATGCCGTCCGGGCTCATGCACCACTTCCCGGAGGTCAACGTGTTCACCTGGGGATCGATTTCCACTGTGGAAGGATTAATCCAGTCGATCCCGCTTCCCGTGCTGGAGAGAATCTGCCCGGATGTGCCTGCATCTCCGGCAGCATCCCGAAGGCTCCCGGTGGTCCGGATATCCCCTGTTACATCCAGCGCATAGGAAGGATCGGAATTGCCAATTCCTACCTGCCCGCCGTGCTCAAACGTCACAACATCCATTAATGCAGACAAATCACTATCTGCACCATTGGCAAAGACAAGGTCCGCATGGTTGGATCCCACATCCTTCCGGTACATCCGCCAGGTATAGGCACCCCCCGAATTCTGAAACATCAGCCCCTGGCTATAGGTGTTATCTGTCACCTGAAGAGTCAGACCATCGTTTGTGGTGGAAGAAAGCATGTGAAGATTACTGGTTGGATTATCAGTCCCGATTCCAGCTCTATTTTGATCTGTTACGAGAAATGCCGGGGAAAGTCCACCACCGATATAAGTACGGAAGGTGGCATCCCAATCGGCAGCGTAATTAAGTCTACCTCCTGGATAAGGGTCCCCACCAGAGCACAGAATCCATGCGCGCTCATTCGCTTCAGGATCAATCCATATTGTGTACTGGTTTCCAGATGTGACAGAAACCGGTACAGCCAGAGAAATCTTTCGCCAGGAAAACCCACCACTCAATGTGATCGTTTGAGAAGATAAAAGGGCTCCTGAAGCGCCTTCCCCGCTATAGATTCTCACAATCGTGGGACAATCGGAGTTATCGCTGAAAGGTGATCGAAGTTGAACAGCAATGGACGACAAAATCCCATCCATTCCCGCAGTGAACGATTGCCACGCGACATTGTTAGACCATTGGGATGGAATCAGCGATTGCTCCTGATCCAGAATTTCAGATCCATACGTTTCTACGAGGAGATCACCTGAGACATGGAGCTTTCGTTCGGGAGTTGTGGTCCCAATCCCAACGGAACCCAGCTGGGTGTTGTACAGGTTCATTTCCGATATTGTCCAATCCCCGTCATTGACCGATGCGGGGTCGACCCAGTCAATCCCCGATCCGGTGCTGGAAAGGACCTGCCCCGATGTTCCCCCATCCCCGGCGCTGTCCCGAAGGCTCCCCGTCGTTCGAATGTCACCATCCACATCCAGAAGATACCCGGGATCTTCGGTTCCAATGCCTACCTTTCCATCGGTCTGGATCGTCAAACGTGTATTGAGGGACAGGTCGTCCGACGAGGCAATTTTGTACTTCATTGCATCTCCGCCCTGCACTCCGGCTGACCAGGCCGGTGTACCGGCATAGGCATACTGCATCCGGGTCTGGTTAGTGTTTAAGGTATCGTCCAGAATCAGCGTAGGATTGCCGTCATCCATGATGTGCATGTCTGCGGAAGGGGTGGCGGTTCCGATACCGACCCGGCCGCTAGTATCCACGTTCACAACCCCCTGAAGGGATCGAGCATTCTGCGCGTACGAGGAAGCCAGGACCCGGATTCGGGGAGAAAGGTTCTCTCCCCCCACGTTCACCTGGAGCCAGACCGAATCATAATTGGCGAAGACAGCACCCAGCGTAGTGTACGTACCCGATCCCGATCCATCGGCCACCGTGCCGGACCCCAGGGCCACGTTGAACAAGCCGCCCGAAACGGTCACGGCACCGGTCCCGGCCGCCAGGTGGGAATCGATCAGGATCTCCTCCCCCGCCGCGGCATCGGTAAAGAAGGAAAAGACCATGTCATAGGAGCCATCAAGGGGAGCCCCCGTATCATCGCGGAGAATTCCTTCGTAGTTAATCAAGCCTGGAGGGTTCGCGGCATAGATGAAACCGAACCCGAATGCGCAAATCAGGCAAAAGAAGATGACTTTTTTCATGATAGCCCCCCAGCTATGGAATCCCCACCTCTTCTCTCTCTGCCTCAATGATGTCTTGCTCTTAATAATAAACCATTTTCAGACAATGTCCATATACTAGAATTCTGCACCTTCGACCAGTGGTATAGGTCAGTCAAAATGAAGAGGAAGGCACCAACAAGAAAAACAATCCTAACCCCATGAGGAATCGCTTTGAACAATCGAATAGGTTGGAGGATTACATTCAATGGCAAATCTTCCTGATCAACTATTGGCCTTCTACATAATGAAACGGCACGTCGTAGGGCTCCAAAAGCCGACCCCTGGATTCTGCAAAGTCCAACTCTTCCGTGCTATATAGATCCTCGATCAATCCATAGGGCCGCATGTTGCCGTACGTTGCACCATAATTGTTATACCACTCGGACATAGAGGGATAGATGCCAGAGACTATATCTCGCATGAATTCGCAATCCGGTCCCTGAAGACAATAGGGAAAACCCTCATCATAATATTGTTCCCGAAGGATCGATACCTTATCATTCTCTGCTACCTGGTTGTTTGCTCTGACCAGCCCCCACCCATTGACTTCATATTTGCCGCGAACATAGGGGCGGGAATCGATTTTGAATGGACAGGAGGGATCATCATCCCGCTCCCATCCCGTGATTCGGTCATAGATCGTCCATGTGTGATCGACTAATACATAGGGAACCGTGATTATCTGAATACCATTGATAAGAAGTCTTGGAGGCTCAATATTATGAAGGTATGGACTGTAACCCATACGAATGGAAAGTGTCTCTGGAATTTCGTCGGGATGTTCAAACTTAAACCACCCTTTTCCGACCGAGTTTCCATTTACGAAGAGTTCGTAATAATCAGTAGACGGTAAATTGGGAAGAAGCCGGATTTCGGATACTTTTTCTGGAAATAAAGAGACCATGTCTCCTTCAATGGTTTGAGAATATAGATGTCGGGAACTGGAAGTCCAACTACCCAGTGCATGCCATCGGCCCGAGCAATATCCATAATTGTTAGGCTCGCAGTAGCAATATCCTGAATAGCCGGGTTCCTGGTCCTGTATTCCATCCCAATCCGCCATCTTAATTTCGTTAAAATGAACTTCCGGCATCTCGATGTCCACCGTGATAACTTTGGCGACGGTGCGGTTATTGTCTCCCTGGATCTCTCCATTGTAGAAAAACAGAATTTGTATGGTCGATGAAGGGTAGTTGTCTGACAAATTTAAGAAAATGTGCGGAATTTCCAACACCTGGCCAGCCTGAAGTCCGGTGATGGATAGTGATTCGGAACCATTAAACATCACGGAAGACCCGGGATTTTCCAGCATTGGGGTTCCCAATTTAAATTTGAGTCATGTGGAAAGATAGTGATATGTATTTCTCCAGGGCCAAAATCGATATCGGAAATATTGGTTATTTGAGCGGTTGCCAATCCATCCGCTGGATCCAGCTTAACCTTTGCATCAATTTGAGGCTTGAAAATATGGTCCAGTAAGCCAGCACTATACGCTGTGGCATGGGGGAGCAGGATTACCGCATTTGAGCGATAGATCATACTGTTCATTGAAAAAACCTGGGGTCCGTATTCGTCCTGGAAAAAGTCCCAATAGGAAAGTGCGGAAATTGGAACATCCGGGTATATCTGGTCGGTATATAAATCATGAACTGTATGAAGGTAATACCTTACAGCATAGGCTATACCTTCCTTGGTGTAGTGATAATCATCGTAAGTGTTTTCCCAGAGTGGTAAAAGAAACAAGTTGTTTTGCCTGCAATCAAAATGAAAGTGATCAAAATTTGTGTCCTGGGAAATAAAGTTATGGTTAGTAAATTCAGCCAGTCCGGTTTGCTCATTGTTACTCCAAAAGTCATAGAAATCATCAAACTGGTAAGTGTCATCTGATTCACAATCAAGATTAATGTGATTTGTTGAGCAATAGGCTTCATATCTTTCTTTTTCAAAGATTATATCGCGAGATGGAGATCCTGGATTATAATTGATTCCATGATTGTCGTTTCGAACATGGGCTGGCACGGCCATGTCCTGGATCATATGAATCATATGTCCGAGTGAAAGATAAAACTTTTTCAAATTGTACTTTCTAAAGTAGGGTCCACTGAAAAACGATTCTGTTTTTAATTGGAACGGTAGGGAATCTGGAAGTGTCATCTTCTTCTCTCTTTTCTCCTGGTCTCGATCTCTTTTCTCCTCTTTACGCCCTCCTCATGGCTGTC
>Ga0209408_1002464_pt1 | contig 10366 bp, 9 predicted proteins | sample AD_UKC107_MetaG_FD_184422 | JGI IMG/M metagenome (GOLD analysis project Ga0209408, IMG submission 184422) | Active sludge microbial communities of municipal wastewater-treating anaerobic digesters from Hong Kong - AD_UKC107_MetaG (SPAdes)... | ecosystem: Engineered > Bioreactor > Anaerobic >... | reverse complement strand
CTTCCTTACCTCGGCGGAGGTAGACCCGGTTTCGGAAACTCCGGGATACAAGATCAGTGCGGTAAAGGTCGCAAAGGGCTAGTTCCCGTCCTTTTTAAACAGAATACAGAAAATATAGGAGAACAAGGGAGGAGTTTTTAAAATGAACACTGCGTTTAAGAGCCCCGTGGAGATTGCCAAGGGTGCCTGTGCATCCTCGAAAGCAAAGAGCAGCTGGAGCATTCCTCAGATGATTATCATGGGAATTCTCGCGGGAGCCTATATCGCCTTTGCGGGATTTTTGGCCACCGTGGTTTCCCAGGACCTTTCCAAATATGTGGGAGTTGGATTTTCCAAATTCCTCACCGGGGCGGTCTTCTCTACGGGACTCATGTTGGTGGTCATCGCGGGAGGTGAGCTCTTTACGGGGAACTGCATGATGGTCCTCGGAAGTTTCGCCGGATGCCAGCCTTTCCGCGGAGTGGCTCGGAACTGGTTCTGGGTGTACATGGCCAACTTCCTCGGCTCCATTCTGGTGGCACTGCTTATCTACTATTCCGGTCTCTGGAGGGGCGCCGTGGGAGCCAACGCTCTTAAAATCGCCGCTGGCAAGATGAGCATTCCCTTCGTGGAAGGTTTTTTCCGGGGCATCCTCTGTAACTGGATCGTGGTGCTGGCAGTGTGGATGAGCATGGCCGCAGTTGATGTGGCGGGCAAAATCTGGGCTATCTTCTTCCCCATCATGGCCTTCGTTGCTTCGGGCTTCGAACACAGCATCGCCAACATGTACTTCATGAGCATGGGATTGCTCGTCAAGGGAAGCGAAGCCGTGGTTACCGCCTCGGGACTTCCTGCGGAAAAACTTGCCAACGTGGGGATAGGCGGATTCCTCCAGAATCTTGTTCCCGTTACCCTGGGGAACATGGTGGGAGGCATCCTCTTCGTGGCGGTCTTCTACTACCTGGTTTTCCAGAAAAAACTGGAGGATCTCCAGTAGTTGCAATCTGAAGTTATCATGTTTAACGGACAAACGCGCGGCAGGGGCGGGAAAATTCCCGCTTCTGCCGTTATTCTCGCCGGAGGCCGGGGGCGTCGCATGGGGGGGAACAAACTCTTCTTAACACTTCAGGGGGAGCTTATTCTTGGCAGAATTCTCCTGCGCCTTGCTCCGTGTTTTGAAGAAATCCTTCTCTCCATAGGCCCGGAAGATCGGAACCCTTTGGAAAAACTTCTTTCCGGAGGAGAATTTCCCTTTCCTCTCAAAATTGTGGAAGATCGCTCATCCGGAAAAGGCCCTCTGGAAGGACTTGCTCGGAGCCTCGAGCATCTTTCCACGGAATGGGGTTTTTTCGTGGGGTGCGACATGCCCTGGATTCAGGAAATGGTGGTGCGTACTCTCTGGAAAGGCCGGCAGGAGAAAAGCCAGGCCCTGGTAGCCCGGCTGGGGGAGTATCTGGAGCCTCTTCACGCTTTTTACTCCCGCTCCTGTCTCCCTTGGGTGGAAAAAGCCCTGGAGGAGGGAAAGAGGCAGGTGAAAAGTTTTTATCCCTGGATAGAGTTGACCGTCGTGGAGGAAACTGCCTTCGCTCCTCTTCCGGGATACCGGCGTTCCTTCCTGGGCATGAATGCTCCGGAGGATCTCCGGCACCTCGTAGACCCGTACGTATAGACGTTTTTCAGGATTTTGGAAAGACGAAACCGGAAGAAATTTCCCTGAAAAGGGAGCATCTTCCGGTTTCTCCTTTCCGAAAGTTTTATGATTTTCCGGGTAAAAGAGATGGAAAATCGACGGAAAGGATTCTCTCGTGTATGATACGGAAGGGATAACAAATATTTTTAAGGAGGTGTGAGAGTGGATGTCAATCTTGCGGTATTGTGGGATGTGGAAAATGTAACGCCCTCGGCGGACTCTCTTTTTGTGGAAGGGCTTTTGGAGTATGCCCGGCAGATCGGAAATATCGCTTCGGCGGTGGCCATCGGGAATTGGAGCAGCACTATCAACAACACTCTGGCGGTGAACATTTCGGAAAAGGGTTTCGAACTGATTCATCTCCCCCAGCCGGAGGAAAAAAGCAAGCGACGAAAGAACAGCTCCGATTTCGTGCTCATCACCAAGGCTACGGAAATGATTTTTCAGTATCCCCACATCAAAATTTATATCCTTCTTACGGGGGATATCGATTTTCGACCGCTTCTGCAAACCCTGAAGAAGCACGGAAAGAAAATCATCGTAGTCTGTGATTCCAACACCGCTTCGGAGCATTTGCTGGAGTTTGCCGACGAGTACACGGATTATCGGGCTCTCATCCCGGATGAGGAGGAGGAAAACGGTGAGGACGAGCTTGAGCCGTTGAAGAGAGAAGATGCCTTTACGCTTCTTGCTGAGGCGGTAGAGCTTATGATCCGCAGAAAAAAAATCCCCACTCCGGGATCCGTGAAGGTCCGTATGCAGCTACTGAACGAAAATTTTTCCGGTGAAGTGGAGGGATATTCTTCCTGGAGAGATTTTATCGGTGATGCTCTGCGGCGTAATGTAATCCGAGCTCAGAGCACCCCTAAGGGAACTACCCTTTCGCCCTACAAAATTACCTCCGAAGAAGGGGCTTCGGACGTGCCCGTCATTATTCGCCATCTCATGGAAGTGATTTATGCCATAAGCCCTCACCAAAAATGGATTCACTTTGCCCAGGTGAGCGATGCTCTTATCGATCGGGGTATCAACATAAAGGAATACAAATACCCCAAGCTGAAAAAGCTCATTATGGATGCGGAGAAGAGGGACCTTGTGGAAACCCGGAATTCCAACATGAAATGGTACGTTCGGAGAAAGGCCTAAACTGGTTTTTGAGCAAAGAAAAAGAGAGGAAGAGTCTTTAAGACTCTTCCTCTCTTGAGTGTTTTTCGGAGGTTTCTCAGGAAGCCATGGAAACCTTGCGGTTTTTGTTGTTCCGGAAGGAGCGTTTATCCTGGAAGGAACGTTTTGAAGAAGAGCTTCCCCGGCTCTTGTTCGAAGGCTCCACCACCACTTTACGGTTTTTGTAGGTGCTCTTGTGAAGAGCCTTGAGAACCTGGGTTTCTTCTTCCTGGGGAACCTCGAAAAAGGAGAAACTCTTGGTGATGTCGATTTTCCCGAGAGGAAGTCCCCGCTTGCCCATCTGTCCCGTTACGAAGGAGATAAGCTCCTTCGGAGTAAGTCCGTCCATGGCGCCAAGGTTGATGAAAAGCCTGGCGAAATTGCCCTGCCGATTGAAGGAGCCTCGCTCCCGGGAAGAGCTTCGCTGGGAAGAGAAATTCTCCGAATCTCTCTGACGGTCCGGGGCGCTGAGATCTTCCGCATCCTTGTAATAGCTAAGGAAATGGTCGAATTCGAGGGAAAGAAACATCTTGATCAACTCTTCCCGGCCAAGATGTTCGAGCTTCTTGGAAATCATGGGAAGAAACTGTTCGATCTCCTCGTGATCTACCGGAGTGCTCTGTACTTTGTCGATAAGGTGAAGAAGCTGTTTCTCGCAGATGTCCTTTCCTTTGGGTACCGAAAGAAAAGAAAATTTCCGCTTCAGGTTTCTCTCTATAGAATGAATCTTGTGTTTCTCTTTCAGATTGATGATGGCGATGGAGATGCCTTCGTTTCCAGCTCTGCCGGTGCGTCCGCTCCGATGAGTATAGGTCTCGGGATCGTCCGGAAGATTGTAGTGTACCACATGAGTGATACCCTGCACGTCGAGTCCCCGGGCGGCCACGTCGGTAGCTACCAGAAGCTGTAAATTCTTCTGCCGGAACTTCTGCATGATGTACTCCCGCTGGTTCTGGGAGAGATCTCCATGCAGGGCGTCCGCATCATATCCGTCGTTGATCAATTTTTGAGCGACATCCTTGGTTTCCTGCCGGGTGCGGCAGAAAACGATACCGTAAATCTCCGGGCGGAAATCCACCACCCGTTTCAGGGCGGAATAGCGGTCCCGGGAACGTACCATGTGACAGAGATGCTCCACTGTGTCGGAGCCGCTGTTTTTTACTCCCACGCTGACTTCTACGGGATCCGTCATATAGTTTTCTGCGATCTCCTGCATCTCCCGGGGCATGGTGGCGGAGAAGAGGGAGGTCTTTTTGTTTTCCGGAGTCTGGGAAAGAATGGCGTCCAGATCGTCTTTGAAGCCCATATCCAGCATCTCGTCCGCCTCGTCCAGGATTACCCGGCTAATGGCGGAGAGGTCGATCTTGCGGCGTTTGTTCAGAAGATCGTTCATCCTTCCCGGGGTAGCCACGATGATGTGTACTCCCCGGCGGAGAGCGTTAATCTGGGGTTCCGCATCGGCTCCTCCGTATACCGCGAGAATCCGTAGTGCCGGAAGATGGGAGGCGAAAGACTGAAGATCCCGGCAGATTTGGAGGCAGAGCTCCCGGGTGGGGGCAAGAATCAATCCCTGGGGTTTAAGAAGGGAAAGGTCGACATTCTGGATGAGAGGAAGCCCGAAGGCCGCAGTTTTACCGGTTCCCGTCTGGGCAAGTCCGATAATGTCCCGGTCGGTTTCCAGGGCGAGAGGGATAGCCTTTTCCTGAATGGGCATGGGGGTTTCAAAGCCAAGATCCTCGATGGCCCGAAGAATCTCCGGGGAAAAACCGAATTCGTCAAATCGTATCATAAACAAACCTCATTTTTTGGAACAGCATGGGAAATTCTGCGTGTCCGTGGATTTTGTGGCGCCATGGGGGAGGGAGTGTCTTTTCTTAACGAAGGAACTACCACCGGCCATAAAGGCCTCAGAAACTTCGAAACCGTTCCGTATGGCTGCCCAAGGAACCCGTCGAAAGAAGAAGCTTCGCTTCTCCGGAAGGAAAATCCCTATCCCCTTGCAACCATCGTAGGAACACAAATGTATCCGTCGAGAACTTCCGGGAAATTACCGGAGACGTTCTCATATCTCCACGATGCCAAGGGGGGATTATACGCATAAGTGTCTTATAAAGCAAGGAGCAAATTTCGGATTTACAGCGGAATGTGTATGATGTCACCCTGGCTGGAGGGTGGAGAAGGGCCTTTCCTATGCGATAATAAAGCGGTACAAACCCCCGGAATTCCACAAGGCCGAAAAGGAGCCTCCCCAAAGGGAGTGACGGAAGAAAACCACGGCGGCGAAAGGAGGAAATCCCATACTCTATCTCTATCACCTTTTTGCGCTTTTCCTTGTCGGTGCCGCTCCTCTTGTGGGGAAGGGGCAGTTTGCGGTTCTGGAAAGGGCTCTTTCGGAGGGGCATCTTTCCCGGAGCTCCTGTTACCGGATGCTTATCTTCTGGGAGTGGCTCTATACAGGGATTGCCCTGTCTCTTCTCGTCTCTTTCGGGGAGTTCGGAGAAGGAGAACTTCGAAAGATTTTCTTTTCCTTTCCCGAAAAGGGATGTTCCTTGATCTTTGCGGCACTTTTTCTGGGGGGAGTTCTTACCCTGGCACTCGTAAAATCTTCGGAGGTACGGGCTTTTTTCCGGAGCACCACCCAAAAGGTGCGGATTCTCTTTCCCTCTTCTTTCCGGGAGGCTTGTCTTTTTGCGGTTCTTTGCTGTACCGCCGGAATTTGCGAGGAGATTCTTTACCGGCTTTTTGTATTTCATTACTTTTTCTCCCTTGGTCTCTCCCCGGTTTCCGCCCATCTTTCCGGAGCCCTTGCCTTTGGTTTCGCCCATACGTACCAGGGATGGCCGGGAGTTGCCGAAGCCTTGGGATTGGGCATTTTCTTTTCCCTGCTTTTTGCGGCTACGGATTCCCTGCTTCCCTGTATGCTTATCCATGCCTGGATAGATCTCCTGGTATTGCTTTACCGGGACGGGAAAGATCCTTTTTTTGTATCCTTCCCGGGTATTTGTTATAATAAGCGGAACAAGCCGTAACACTTCCCTTTTTCTCGCTGATCCTAGCGTTTCAAATCCGGAACTCCGGATTTCGGGGTTTTCCTGTTTATAAAAGAAAAGAGCTCTTTTCGAGGGAGCTCTTCTCTCCAGTTTCTGTTGTGTCTTCACACATTTTTTCAGGGTGCCTGGGTGATGCTTTAATACTATGTTTTCGGGGGAAAATGCTTTTCCGGGAAAGGGATCTTTGCCGGAAAGAGCCGTATCTTTGGAAGTCTTCACCCTTATAGAAATTTTCTTTAAAAATACATGTTTCTTGAAAGAAGGAGGAGAATATGACCGCTGTGGAATCCGTTGGAAGAGCCATAGAAGTCGAGAACCTGTGGAAGATCTATTCGAGAACCAAAAAAAATCGCTATGGCGCGGAGGTGCTGCATGATCCCCAACGCCTGGAGGCTCTCGAAAATGACGACGATGCGGTGCTTGCGGTAAAGGATGTCTCCCTCTGGGTCGCTCCGGGGGAAACCTTTATTATTATGGGGCTTTCGGGAAGCGGCAAGTCTACTCTGATTCGCTGTCTTCTCCGGCTGGTGGAGCCTACCGGAGGGATCGTGAAGGTGAACGGTGAAGATGTGACCGCCATGAATCCTTCGGAGCTCGTGGCCTTTCGGAGGCGCCAGGTATCCATGGTTTTTCAGCACTACGGCCTGCTGCCTCACCGGACGGTGATGGAAAACGTCTGTTTCGGTCTCCGTCTTCGAGGGGAGACCAAGGCCGTAAGCCGGGAAAAGGCTTTCGAGGCCATCCGCAAGGTGGGGCTCGAAGGGTGGGAAACCTACCATCCCGCTTCCCTCAGCGGAGGAATGAGGCAGCGGGTGGGTATTGCCCGATCTCTGGTAATGGGCTCTCCCATTCTTCTTATGGACGAGCCCTTCAGCGGTTTGGATCCTCTCATTCGCCGGGAGTTGCAGGATGAATTGATGCGGCTTCAGGAAGAAATGAAAAAAACCATCTTCTTCGTGACGCACGATCTCAGCGAGGCCCTGCGGTTGGGAGACCGCATGGCGGTGATGCGGGACGGTCGGGTGGTGCAGGTGGGAACTCCCGAGGATATCGTTTCGGATCCCGTGGATGATTACGTGGCCCGATTCGTTCAGGACGAGCGGGAGCAGCTCAACCGGGCGGAACGGCGTATGGCAAACAAGGCCGCAGGATAGAGAGGAGAGAAAACCATGTTTCCCGAAAGTCTTCAGTATCATATCGCGCCGGGGGTCAACCATTTCGTGGATTGGCTCGTGGTGTCCTTCGCTCCTTTTTTCGATAGTGTTTCCGCAGGGATCCTCAAGGTTCTTCTCGGAATAAACGATTTTCTGGATATGCTTCCCTGGTGGGTGATTATCGGATTCGTGGCTCTTACCGTATGGGGAACCACGAAAAAGATTTTTCCCACAGTCGTTCTTGCATTGCTTCCATTTCTTATCGGTATCTTTGGTCTTTGGGGACTTGCCATGGAAACTCTTTCCGTGGTGTGTACCGCCGTTATTCTGGCGCTTTTTTTCGGTATTCCCCTGGGGGTTCTCATGGCGGAAATTTCCGGAGCCGCCCTGGTGTTGAAACCCGTGCTGGATGCCATGCAGACCATGCCCTCCTTCGTCTATCTTATTCCTGCCATGATGCTCTTCGGATTGGGAAAGGTCCCTGCGGTGCTGGCAACCCTTATTTACGCTTTACCTCCGGTAATCCGGCTTACCGCCCTGGGGCTTCGCCAGGTTCCTTCGGCGGTGGAAGAAGCCGCCGTAGCTTATGGTGCTACCCGATGGCAGCTTCTCCGGGATGTGCGGATTCCTCTTGCCATGCCCTCCATCCTCGCAGGAGTGAACCAGACTACCATGATGGCCCTCGCCATGGTGGTGGTGGCCTCCATGATCGGTGCCCGGGGGCTTGGTCAGGAAGTTCTTCTTTCCATCAACCGTATCGACGTGGGCCGGGGGTTCGAGGCCGGAGTGAGCGTGGTGGTTATGGCCATCGTGATCGACCGCATAACTCAGGGAGTGGCTAAGAAATGGGAGCCTCCGAAGGGATAGGAACGAAAATTCCCGGGGGTTTTTCTGGAAAAGGATCAAAAAAAGAGGCTCCTAGGAGCCTCTTTTTTTCAGTTCTTCCGGCAATCAATGCTATGATGAGAGGGATGTACGCTCCTGCCGCTTTTTCCGGAAAATCAGGCTCCGAGAGCTGCGAAGGGAAATTTTCCCGAACGGAGAGAGCGGAAATATCTTTCGTTGCAGAAGGAGGGATTTTTTCATGAATTCCGTGCAAGGGCAGCCTTCGGAACAGAACTCTACCTTTGGAAACCAGGATGTGCTTCCGCGCCTTCCCGTACCGCCCCTGGAGGAAACGGTGTGCCGTTTCCTCGAATGGACCGGGCCTCTTCTTTCGGAGGAGGAGCGGGAAAAAACCGCAAAAGCGGCGGAGGAATTTCTCTCTCCTTCCGGAGCCGGAGCTTCTCTTCAAAAAGCTTTGGAGGTTCATGCCTCCCGGGAAAACATGCCGAATTGGCTCGAGCCTTTCTGGGATGACAGCTATCTCTGCAGCCGCCTTTCTCTACCTCTTTACAGCAACATTTTCTATCTTCTGGAGGCTCCGGAAGAAAAGATTTTTTCCGGGCAGGCGGAGAGGGCCGCAATTCTTGCCCTGCGGGGAGCTGCTTTTTATCGGGCTATCCGGGAGGAGCGCTTTCCCCCGAACACGGAGCGGGGAACTCCCCTTTGCATGTCCCAGTATCGCCGCGTTTTCGGAGCCTCCAGAATTCCCCGGGAGAATCGGGATGTACTCCGCAACATGATTTCCACCGAGGCAGATCCCGTGGTGAATCCCCGCCACATGGTAGTTATCCGGAAAGGGCGATTCTATGTTCTTTCTCTTTTGGACGAAGAAGGAGAGCTTTGCCCCTACGAAAGCCTGCGGCAGGTTCTGGAGCAAATTATCCGGGATCCTCGCCCCCCTCTTCCGGATGAAGAGAGCCCGGGGCTTTTTACTACCTGGAACAGGGATTCCTGGGCTCGGGCACGGGAGCTCCTTTTGGAGCAAGCTCCGGAAGAAAATCGGGCCTTTCTCCATGCCCTGGAAGAGGCTCTCTTTGTGGTGGTATTGGATCACGAAGAACCCGAAAACACCACCGCCCTGGCGGCTTCTATGCTTCACGGGAACGGCCGTTCCCGGTGGTTCGATAAAACCCTGCAGTTTATCGTTACTCCCCGGGGAAGGGCCGCCATCAATATGGAGCATTCCGGTACGGATGGATCTATCATGTCCAGCTTTGCGGCGTTCCTGGGGTCGGATCTTTCGGAACACCTCTCTTCTCCGGAGGGAAAAACGGAGTCCCTTTCCTTTGCGGAGCTCCTTCCCGTTCTTTCCCGGGATGCTCGCAAGCTCCTGGGGCAGGCTGCGGATGCCTATGACGAGCTTTGCTGTAAAACCGCCATGAGAACTCTCCTCTTCGAAGATTTCGGCAAGGATGCCATTAAATCTCTTCGGGTGAGTCCCGACGCTTTCGTGCAGATGGCTCTCCAGCTTGCCCGGTATCGCACCTTCGGGGGTTTTTGTACGAGCTACGAACCCGTCATGACCCGCCGTTTTCTTCACGGCCGTACCGAAGCCATCCGGACGGTTTCCCGGCAATCCTGCCGATTCGTAGCCTCCATGGAGGAGAATACCTCCCTCCGGGAGCGGGCTCTCGCTCTTCGGGAGGCGGCGGAGGAACATGTTCGCCGGGGGAGAGTCTGCAAGGATGGACACGGAGTGGACCGTCATCTCTATGGGCTTTTGCAGATGTATCGTCGGCAGGGGGAGTCTTTGGGTATAGAACGTCTTCCTTCCTTGTTTCTCTCTCCGGGATGGCAAATGCTGGTACGTAACGTCCTTTCCACCAGCACCAGCGTTTCAGCAGGGCTTGAGCTTGCGGGGTTCGGCCCCGTGGTGGACGAGGGGTTCGGCGTGCGTTATCTGGTTTTTTCCGGAGGTCTTCATTTTTCCCTCTCCAGCAGACTTTCTCTGGAAACGTCGCTGGAGCGCTTCCGGAAGGAGCTTGCCCGGGGGCTCCGGGAGATGCATGCCCTCTTGGAAGAGGATTCCCGTAATCTTTGAGTTCTCTGTTGAAAAACCTTATTCTTCTGGTATAGAAGCCCTTTTTCGAAAAAGATTCCGGGAGGTGCATATCATACCTCCTGAAGGAGAAGAAGGCGTTCGAATTTTTTCGGAATTGTGAAAGGCTCTCTGGAAAGAGCTGGAAAAACATGGAGGCGTTGCCGGTGTCTCAGAGATTTCTCTCCCCGGAGGATTGGGGAAATCCCTTTCTCTCGAAAGAGCGTATTTTCTTTCGGGGAATGGTGGAAATCCTTCATCTGGCTCTTTTGGGCATTCTCGTGGGAGGTGTGGTATCCCTTTTCGTGAGCCTTATCGGCCTCGGGGAGGCCCGGGTAGGAGTTTTTCCGCGAAGCAGGCTCTTTCTTCTTCCGGGAGCCCTCCTTTTGTGTGCTCTCCTGGAGGT
>Ga0209408_1002463_pt1 | contig 10374 bp, 7 predicted proteins | sample AD_UKC107_MetaG_FD_184422 | JGI IMG/M metagenome (GOLD analysis project Ga0209408, IMG submission 184422) | Active sludge microbial communities of municipal wastewater-treating anaerobic digesters from Hong Kong - AD_UKC107_MetaG (SPAdes)... | ecosystem: Engineered > Bioreactor > Anaerobic >... | reverse complement strand
GGCTTTGGACGATGGTGTAGGAACTATGTTGCCAGTCATGCAAAGTGATATAACCATACAAAAAAGGGAGACTGTGTTAATAATTGACGCAAAGTACTACGCTCAGTCGACACAGGTTCAGTATGACAAGCACACGCTTCACTCGAGCAATTTATATCAGATCTTCACCTACGTGAAGAACAAAGATTCGGAATTCGGCAAGAAACCTCATGTGGTCTCCGGCTTGCTCTTGTACGCAAAAACCGAAGAGGAAATTCAACCGGATAACAGTTATCAGATGAGTGGCAACAAAATTAGTGTGCGGACATTAGATCTAAATCGCGACTTTTCGGAGATTACCAAACAGTTGAACGATATTGTCAAGGAGGACTTTGGAGTTACAGCGACCTAAGGAGACGAAGTTCTAGGTTATTCGAGGCAGACCCCTCTAGAAAAGAACTCTTGTTTTTCGAGTCTTTTCTACGCGCAACAATAATGAGTAATGCACCTTGAGTTCAAAATAATAACGCATAAGCATTTCTAAATGGTCTTAGGTTTGATTTCAGAATCGCAACAAACAAATAGGGTTATCCGGTTAATTATGGTAGCACATATTAAAGGAGGAGGTATTCAACTTGAGAAAGAGACACGCATATCTAGAAAAGATGCTGTGCCAAATTGCTAAAGACCATGAGGGACAAGGCTCGTCAGTACTAGATCCTGAAAAGATTGAAGATCTGCTAATTAAAATTGTAAAAGAGAAATCTACTAATTTCAGAATCACCGATTCCGGTGAATCAAAAGCGAGACTTCAGAGAGCAATTAGTTCAAATCATGAAGCATTTATCGATGATGCAATTCGACAACAACTCCTTAAACCTGACCTAATGAACCAACTCCTCTATTATGTTAGAGGGGTTGCTTATATGAAGAACAACCTAGATTTTGCGGTTCAGGATTTCTCTGTAGCTATACAGATAAACCCATCGTTCGCTTTAGCTTACTTTGCTCGAGCAAATGCATATATTAGGCTGCTAGACTATAAAAAAGCTGAGTCTGATTTAGAAACCACGATAGTCCTCGAACCTGATATGCAGTGGGCATATATAGATCTTTCACACGTTTACACTACATTGGGAAGAAGGGATTTATCTATGAAAATGATTGGTAGACTTTTCAGAGACACTACTGGAGAGGATTTCTCCAGCACAAACAATGATCCGATTTGGGGCTACCCTTTTTCCGGTTCTTGGTGACTTACTGAAACCAACAAAGTCCTTTGGCACATCATTTTTGTGTGTTTATAATTTTTTGCATCAGATATCTAAAGACCACTGAGAGGGGGCTCAAGGAACTGCAAACTTCCTCAATGATATCAAACACAATCAGAGTCCCTTGAATGTCTTGTTCTGAGGGGAAAGTCTCAAAAAATATGAATTCAGAGAAATGAACTCCCTTTTGAAGCTTGCTCTTAGCTTTTTGGAGTTCTAGAAGCTCTTCATTAATCAACTGCAATACTTCTTCCATGAAACGAAGTTCTTTCTCCATCCAGCTCTTGTTTTTGGCAAGTAGGAAACACAGTACTTGGCCAAATAAAAATCTAGAACTATTAATCTCATTCAATATCTGCACTGTTATCTCACGATATTTTGTTTCACTTCACACTATGCCGAAAAGTCATGGTCACTCTTTCTGAGATGAAGTCTTGAAGAATTGTATGTTTCTGTTTCAAGCTTGATCTCATTAGGAAGCGTAACTTCAATTCAAATCCCCTATCTATAGAGTAGCGAACCGACTGAATGCCGCGATCCTCTTAGAACAAACTTAAAAAGTGTATAGCCCTTGTTTAAAGGACAGCTTTCGACCTAAGCTCAATAAACCTGAAGTGTTCAGAATTCGGCAAATAGCCTTCGCCAAGAACCCTTTCACTGATCTTGTACACAAGGGCTGGGGTTATCTTTGCATTGTCCTCATCTGAAGTTGTATCCCTAAGAATACCTTCAACTAGAACTGGATTGAAGTACTGAAGCATTTCCCTGAAACAGAAATATCTTTCGATTAAATCAAGATTAAGCACTTTGTTATACTCTTCTTCTTCTGCAGCAAAAGCTTCAAGACTGGGAAGCCTATCATCGTAGTGCCAATGATCGTCGCTTCCCATGTAAAAGTCCCAATCATAGTCCAGCATTTCTTCTCTCTCAGTCTTTCTTCTCCTCATAGTCTCTAAGTAATCATAACCGTTTCGGATTTTTTCCATAAACAACTCTGCTTTTCTTCCAAGTGTCTTGGGCAACTTACAAATCTTTGATAGCACAGGAATTTTCCTATCAGCTAACGCTCCAAGAAAAAAATCGCCTCTCTCATCTTTAATAATCGTGAGTCTAACATTCTCATAAAGCAATGATAATTTGCGGATCAGCAAAACGTCCACAAACGGTCCTTGAAAGCAAAGGGAAAACTCTTTTTCGTCCATAGGGATAAACTCATGAATCTCCAACTCGGTTGCCTCCTCATTTCTTAATGATATGCGTGCCCAAAATAACCCATAAAGATTAATTCCACATTATTGTATAGACCGACACTATTCTTGATTCACTATAGCAACAATTGATAAAATAGTTCGTATTCCATCCCATTGTATTATATGGAGGTTTAGATGAAATCTGAATCTACCAACAAACAACCAATTATAACTTGGAAAGCAACCGTCAGTAACAATTTTAACCCTTTTGATTCTTTTGCTGAGGAGGTCTTAGTTTCTTGGACAATCGATGATCCGGTGATAATTGTTGCCTCACAGAAGGAGGGAATATCCCTTTCCCAAAGGATCCCAAATCACGTTCTTTCTCACCTAGAACCCACTATGAACTACGTAGAGGCAGCAAGAGTCATTCTTGAAGTTCGAACAAGAAGTAATCCGTTCATGAAATATTCTGACTTACAAAGGCTAGTAAGGTTTTTCGAAAGGATCGAGCAAGGGGACGATTCATTCAACAATGAGACCGCTCGTCTTGGTATTCCTGAGATACTATCGAGTAGCGCGATTTTTGATACCGCCCCGACAATACCATACCTAGCAATGGAATATCGCTACGAGGAGTTCTGGGGGGACTTGGGAAGAGCTCTCTCTGGAATCAGAAGCCTGACGAACGAAGAAGTCGCTTCTTCAATTCTTCACTTATTCAGCGTTATGCTATCTTCGAAAGGTGTAGATGAAACCATAGAGCTAGGAAGAACATCTTACGCGACTAAAAGCAGGATAAAGTATTGGAAGAAACACAATGAATCAGAGATCACCAATACGCAGATTTGTCACATGATTCTCGATGAAATAGTTAAACAGGCAGCTGATCCTACTGGATTCAGCACCGATTTCAAACACATTTCCGAAATGCTATTCCAAGAGATAATTAGCACCTACAATGGATGGGCAATGAAGGCTTTTTCACTTGAGGCTCTAATCAATTGCGGGGAATGCTTGGAAGATCCCCTTCCCTTAGAGTTCCATAATTACAGCCTCTGGAAGATAGTTGGCAGTTTATATTACAATCAGTCTTTGGACAAATATCTCCCCCACCTTGCTTATTTGCTTGAGTACTTGGGTCAAAGTGACCACTACAGAAGACTAATGAGTTTGAGAAAGATCTTCGGCAAGAATACTTCACTGATGAGCCTCGCTTCAAGTATTTTGTACAGTGAGCAAAGAACAGATTTGGATGATGCCGTTCTGAGAGAAATGAATGTATCATCACACAAAGATATTGTTTTACACCCAGAGTTTCTGGAAGCACTTGATATTTCTCGCTATGATTCTGATCGCATGATTATTAACGAGAAGACAATGAAGAAGATCCCGGCTCTTATTGCCTATTTGTGCGAAAAAGAGAAGACTATTCAATGTTTGCAGGAAGATCAGAAGCACCTTTCAGATGAGAACTCTCTTCTTAAGGAACAAGCGTCAGCAACTCAAAGAGAACTGGCCAAAGTAAATCAGGCGGTTTCTAGAGCAGACGAGGAATCCGAGATGAGGAAGGAATTTATTAACTTAAAACAGGAACTAGAAGACCTCAGAGAAACATACTCTCAGCTTCTAGATGAAAGGAATCAACTAGCTGAACTTATAAGATCCTATGAAGAAGATTTCCTTTCACGCGATTCAATAGAATTTGATCCCTTCGAATTTCCATTAAGGGTTAACTACTTTGGTTTTGAAGAGAAATTAGCTCACCACCTTGCCAAGTACAATGTAGTCCTCAAGATTCTTGACCCAACCAAACCATTGAAGTCATTACCAAAGGCTGATTACACATTCATTAACGTTTCTCGGGCGTCTCATACTACATGGTATTCACTGAAAAGTCATGGCATAAGTCCACTTATACTCGCTTCAAGAAATGTCTCATTGCTTGAGCAATTTATTATGGCATCAATTTACCGGGAGAGAATAAACAGCGAAAGCAATTTTAAGAAGGATGATGAGGATGATGTGAATGAAGGAGATTGACGAATTACTCAGGAAGAACGGGCGGCGATTGACAAGAGCAATAAAAAATAGATCTCCCATTTCTGATAAATCACTAATTCAATTCATTGATCGTCTTGTGACGAGTGAAAAGGCTGCAGTGTTGATAAATATGATCGCTATTGCGGGAAGTGTACCCGAGAAACTGCTGGATGACTTCAGTGACGAGTTTCACAGAATCAACGAGATAGTTCACCGGTTCTTCACAGTCAGCAGTCGAGGAATGACCTTCAGTATTAGCACGCTACACGACATTTGGCAAAGGACAACCGCCAAAGAGGCAGAAGAAAACGTTGCGTACTCCCGCGAAATCTATAGTTTTCTGAAAGATACCCTTAACCTTTCAGGCTGCGCAATATCTGAATGGCAGAACCAAATTATTAAGACCAACGAAGGTGCCACACTCGGGCAAGATGTCATGTCCCCGGAGAATCTGCACATAGAAAACAAAGTCATAGGGTACCTTGGAATTTCCAGAGAACGCCTCTTAGAGATACTGATTGATAAGCGTGTAAGAACTTTTAGAAGTGCAATATCAATACTTTGGGAGAATCGAGCGTTATTTATTGATCCCCTTTCAATAATTAGTGTTTCGTATTGGAGAACGAAGTTCTTTGATTCGACACTAGACGAAACTCTCAGGATTTCTGCAGATCTTCTGGAGGACTTCATTGCGAAAAGCTGGTCGCCCATGCCTGAAGATTATGACTCTTTGATGAAAAGAGAACACTTTTTGAGATCGCGAATTCCTGAAGATATCAAAAAGCGTGAAGAGAATAGCCATGAGTGCTTCCGCTACCTTGGAGACATGTTTCTAACATATGGAAAAATAGCGGCAACGAATGATTTGGAATCTGCCGAGCAGTTCTTCAGTAGCTCCATTAACTCTTTAGAAAGGGCAATAAGTCGCAGAAACTCAAATGTGGAACTCTCAACTGAGATCCTGGCAGTAGCCAATTCAGAACTGGGATCGTTGTTGAAAGATGGCAATAAACTTGAAGAATCAGCAGTTTATCTGCAAAAAGCTATTGAGATCGCCAATCTTGTTCAGAATTCATATCTTCATGGAAGACTTAGGGCGCAAAACATAATTGCATCTAGTCATAGGCTTCTAGGTGAGATCTTTGCGAATCGAAGTCTAGCCACTAAGGCGATTTTCAATCTGGAGAAAGCCGTGGAGACCTACAGAGCGTTACTGATCAACGTAGATGATTCTTTCGGAGCGATAGAGTGCGACCAAGGTTTGGCACTTCATGAATTAGGTGAGCTTCTAATTGACGAGTATAGATTTCTTGAAGCAGAGGAGAAATTAGTAGAAGCATTTGAATTGTTTGAGCACTTGAATTCCGAACATCCTGACAATATAAAATATCTACAGAACGAATCGATAGTTGCCGACACTCTCTCGCAATACCATATGGCGATGAATGATCCTCGAGGAAGCTATGAAGAATATAGAATGTATGAATGTGCTTATAGATCTCACGAACTAAAAAAGTCAAATGCTCAGTTCCTAGGTGTAGGTAAAATGGTTATTGATGCAGATGAGTTGAGGAACTTGATGGAGAACTCTAACATTGATGCTTTTGAATTGTATTCAAGATATGTTGAGGAGACCCAACGCGAAAGCTCTTCTCTAAAGCCAAAGCTTGACATCAGGAAGCTTGTCTACCTCTGCAATAACTACACAGATCTGTATAACTTCGATAAGGCCGAGAAAGCTCTCGAACAATCGATCAGTCTTTACAAGCAGTCCGAAAAGCAGGATCCACGCAGTGGCCAAAAAACGGCCCGCCTCATAGCAACAGTGAGTGCTTCTCTCGCAGACAAATTCAGAAAGGAATCTTACCTTGAGAAGAGTATCAGCTATTTTGACAAAGCACTTCTGTATTATGAGTATGCCTTTGAATACGCTGAAACAAACACAGCAAAAACAAAGATCAGTGAAGCACTTTTTAGGACAAGGAATGAGCTAGAAGAACTTAAGAAGGGAATCACTAGCGATTAAGCAACTAGACAGCCAACAGAAAGTAATTCAGTGGCTTCTTTTTCGTTAATTTCGCCTAAAGGTAGTATACTATCAATGAAACCGCCAACTTTATCGGTGAGTGGTATAGCGAACTGTTGGGAGACTCATAATGATTGATATTGATAGTCTCAGGGAATTGAGCAAACAAGTATTCGAATGTATGGAAACCGACACCAAAGTGTTAGAAGAGCTGCGGTCTGAAATACGCCCACTTCGCAATCAGTGTCATACAATCAAAGAGAGGAACACAACTTCCATTTCGCTAGTTGGCACGGATGGTGGCAACAACAGCGTTCAATTCGATCCTTTTTTGGTCCATGTTGTTCGTGTAGTTGATTCCAGCAATAACGAATACTGCATTGAGGTCCTCACGCCGACAACGCCCATATCAAAACTACATAATAGGCACTTTGACAGCGGTGGTAAAGCCTTAAGTCCTCTAGGAGAAATGATGAATTCTCTTGGAGTAGCTAGTCTTTCAGATCTCTCACCTATGATACCAAAAGATAATAGAACCGGACCTGTTAGTCCTTCTTGGGTCCAAGTATATAGAGAACTTACAGAATGGGCGGTCTTATTGAAAATCGCGAAAAAAGATTACGGAACGGACACTGTAATCCTGTTCGATGGTCTGCTCCGTAGCAAAGTATTCAGCCATGGGCTTTTTAGGAAGCTGTTGGGCTTGCTAAACGATACTATCATAGCCCATAAAAGCAGAAAGCGTAACATTTATATCGCAGGCATTGCGAAGCACAGCAAAGTTCTTGACAAATACAGACTTGTAATGAGTTTGGAAAACATATTGAGTAGCTCATATCCTGAATATGTTGAGATTCCGAGATCACTTGAGGAAAAAGCTTATGTTTGGGCCGAGTACGCGCGAGGAGTTGACGACGCGAGCTCAGGAACGGAAAGTTTTGATTTCACTGGAGGAAAGATGTTCTTTGTCAAGTTTGGCAAAAGACCTTTCGATTCAATATGGCCTTTGGACATCTTCTATCCACAAATCAAGGACGCCCAGGCTATCATTGGCTCACTTTATAATGACGCTGTTGCTGGATTTCCAGTTGCCTTTTACCCTCTGTCACTTCAAAAGGCCCATGAAAATGCAGCGCTAGTTGACTTTGACTTCGCTATGCTTCAGGATAATATCTTTGACGGAATAAGAGCCTCTCTTGGCGAAGAAAAAGAAAAACTGGATTCATTCATAATCCAAGAACATGATCCTTCACGGTTTCGCTACTTATAGGGGGGATATTAAAATGTCAAATGAACTTTTCCCTGAAGACAAAATAGTTGGAGTTTTTAGAGGATTTCAGGAGGGTGGTCTGGAGTTCCACGCAGACTTGACTCTTCCCTATAAGAATGAATTTCAGAATATTCCGATGCACGGGCAATTCCTACTAGTACAACTTGAAAGCCCAAGAGAAGCAATACTCGGTAGGATTTCCTCTCTAAGCGCTGACGGAAAGCTTTCTTCTGGTGTTGGAGAGGAGTACAACATAAGGGCAATGCGAGACAAAAGAGCTATCCCGGAAGATCTAAGGGAAAGCTATTTGAAGTACAGGGTAAATATTAGAGTTCTTGGAGTTATAAGAGTCACCGATTCAGATTCGATTACATTTGTACCTTCACACAGAAGGCTTCCTCATGTAGGTAGCTGGGTCGCATTTCCTTCAGATAATGTTTTGAAGGAAATTGCCGGTCATAACATAGAGGGTGCAGAGATCGGACACTTTGCATTGGGTGAATATGTTTTCTCGGGCGGATCTGACAGAGTCGAAGCAGAAGACTGGATGAAGATTACCTACCCGGAGATCACTGTGAAATATCCTATTGACAGATTAGTCTCAAGAAGATCATTCATATTTGCAAGAGCGGGATACGGAAAATCGAATCTTAATAAACTACTTTTTTCTGAGTTGTATAAGGATACCCCACACATCGAGAAAAGACACGGAAGGCTTATTCCCGTGGGTACCGTGATTTTCGACCCAGACGGCGAGTACTTCTGGCCAGATGATAGAGGGAGACCTGGGTTATGCGACGTGCCCCATCTAAAAGACAAACTGGTCGTCTTCACGTCCAGAAAAGCACCAAGCGAATTCTATCAGTCTTTTGTTGCTAGTGGCGTTAAACTTGATATACGAACGTTGAGACCGACAGACGTAATTTCGATTGCACTATCTCCGGAAAAGCAGGATCAACAGAATGTTCATAAACTGAAGAGTTTGAATCAGGAAAAATGGGAAAGACTGGTTGACTTGATTGATTCTGAGAAATACGGTGCTGATCTTAATGAAATATGGGAGTTACTATCTTCAAATAGTGATGCTCAGCAACAACAGCTGCAAGCAGAAGCTACTGCTGCAAGGTCTAATATGGCAACTATTGTCCAATTACTCCATGATAAGAGCAGTAGATTCCTCGATGCTCTGATAGTGTCTCTTAGAGAGGGTAAACTCTGCATCGTAGATCTTTCACAAATGAGAGGCAATCAGGGGCTAATCCTATCAGGTTTGATACTACGCAGGATTTTTGATCGGAATCAAGATGAGTTCACAAAAGCTGATCCACGATCAATCCCCACAATTGCAGTTGTTGAGGAAGCTCAGGCTGTCCTAAAGGAAAAGCAATCTTCATCGGAACCTTATATCGAATGGGTGAAGGAAGGAAGAAAGTATGATTTGGGGGCTCTCTTGATTACCCAGCAGCCAGGAAGTATTCCGGTTGAGATTTTGAGTCAAGGAGACAATTGGTTTTTGTTCCACCTTCTCTCGGCATCTGATCTGGGATCAGTGAAGAAAGCAAACGCTCATTTCAGTGACGATATATTGAGTTCGTTGCTTAATGAACCAATAAAAGGTCAAGGGGTTTTTTGGAGTTCTGAAGGAGGCAAATCCTATCCCATTTCGTTGAGAGTACTATCATTTGACAAGTTGTACAAGCCGTTGGACGCAGATTACTCAGGACAAAGAATAGAGATTTTTGCGGGAAAAGTCAGAGAGGAAATGCTCAATTATTCTGAGACAACAACTGAGATACCAGATTCCGCAGAATCGGAAAGTTCAGAACAAGAAAATGGCGAAGACTATCTGCAATTAATCAAGGAGAAGGCAATCCATGCTCTAGAAAGTGATAAGCGCTTTTTTGAGCAACTCGATTCTTCAGGAGTCAGATGGTATTATGTTTTGAAGACAATTGAGAACATTCTTCCACCTTCAATTGAAGACAAAAACAAGTTTGCTTATAATCAAGTCCCCTTCTGTTTGAATAGAATCTTGGGAACAAATGGGTGGGACACCTTCAAAGATGAAAATGGCAAAACTAGAATAAGGAGAAAGTCCAGCTGACTACAAAAAAATCCGACTTAAACGCAATTTGCCCCTATTTCACAATGTTCCCATTGTCATTTCCAAAAAAGGTACTCGAAACCAGTTCTTCCAGACACAATGCAGGAGTCGTTGTAGATCCCTTTTGTGGAAGAGGAACAACGAATTTTGCTGCTCGGCTTTTTGGTTATGATTCCTTTGGAGTCGATAGTAGTATTGTTGCTACTGCAATTGCAGAATCAAAGCTGGTAAATGTATCTCCAGAAGAAATTATAGCTACCGCTAAAGGCATCATTAACTCCACTGAACCAACAGAAATCCCTGAATCGGATTTCTGGGAGATGCTATATAGCAAAGTTGTCCTCAGAGACCTTTGTAAGCTTCGTGAAGAGCTGATTTATGACTGCAAATCAAATGCTAGAAAGGCTCTTAGGGGAATTATCATTGGAGCTCTTCATGGCCCGATCCCTAAAACAAAGTTCTCATATTTCTCTAATCAATGCCCGAGAACC
>Ga0209408_1002456_pt1 | contig 10395 bp, 9 predicted proteins | sample AD_UKC107_MetaG_FD_184422 | JGI IMG/M metagenome (GOLD analysis project Ga0209408, IMG submission 184422) | Active sludge microbial communities of municipal wastewater-treating anaerobic digesters from Hong Kong - AD_UKC107_MetaG (SPAdes)... | ecosystem: Engineered > Bioreactor > Anaerobic >... | reverse complement strand
TCGAGACTCGACGAATTGCAGGCGATAGTGCTCAACACAAAGCTCAAGCATCTGCAAGAATATGAAAGAAGAAGAATTGAAATAGCAATGAAGTATCAATCCGAGATGACAAAAAACGGCTTGAACGTTGTGGGTTGCGGGTTGTGGGTTGTGGGTAAAGATCAATCTCTTTCGCACAATAGTCAACCTACAACGTTCAACGATGTGGTAATCCACTACCCTTCTGTTCCTTATTCGGTGAACGGCGAACAGAGAATGGCTTACAATTACTGTTTCTCTCATGTCTTTCATCAATATGTTGTGAGATTCGAGGGTTTCAGTAGAGAACAGAGAGATTCGTTGAGGGATTATTTGACGGAACAGGGCATAGGTACTTCGATCTACTATCCAATGGCTCTGCACCAGCAGAAGTGCTTTGCATATCTAGGAGTCCCAACGGGAGCGCTCCCGGAAACCGAAAGGGCTTGTGAAGAAACACTCGCTTTGCCAATATTCCCCGAAATGACGGATGAAGAAATCAAGTATGTGGTCGACAAGATCGCCGAATTTGTAACGAGCGAGAGATAGAGAGAAAGGGCGTTTTCGAGAGTGCGCGTTGCGCGAGAAAGAAATTTCAAGACACTATAAATAGAGAAAGGTAATGAGTTGATCGAGGTGGTTTGGTTTGTCAAAAAACGAGGATGCACTGGGTTTTTGGGATAAGAACCTTGGAACGACTACACTTGCGAGATTCTGTAGGTTATCTGTTTTGCATTTGTTTCTAGAAGTTGCAGGCAAAGTCCTCCATTGTTTCTTTGGTTCTATCAAATCTCTCGTATCGCAGCTGCGTCTCGCTCGCTTCGCGAGCTTCTCGACAATTTCCTTGTCGTCTCCTATCACCTACAACCAACAACCCACAGCGAGCAGCCTCACATGGAGGTATTCCCATGCCTAACATCCAGAAAGGAAATAACGTAATAATCGAGGACGGTGCGAAGATCGGTGAAAATTGCGTAGTAGGTCACAACGTAGTCATTCACAGAGGTGTGATCATAGGAGACGATGTAACGATAGGAGATAATACAGTCCTTGGAAAGGAGCCCTTTGCGGCTAGCACAAGCGCCACTACAAGCATTGGAGAGCTGCGACCATTATCGATCGGCAATGGAACTACAATAGGTGCTTCATGTGTCATTTACAAAGGAGCCTCTCTTGGAGAAAAGTGCTTTGTAGGTGATCTATCAACTATTCGAGAGAAGACAACAATCGGAGACAGAACAATTGTCGGAAAGGGAGCCACTGTCGAGAACGGAACCTCGGTTGGGAAGAGAGTTAAGATAGAAACCGGAGCCTACATAACAGCCTTCTCAACTATTGAGGACTACTGCTTCATCGCTCCTGAGGTAACCTTCACAAATGACAACTATCTAGGAAGAACAGAAGAAAGAAAAAAGCACTTCAAAGGGCCAACACTGAAAAAGGGAGCTCGAATCGGCGCAAATGCAACACTGCTTCCGGGAGTAACTGTAGGTGAGGATGCCCTCGTTGCAGCTGGAAGCGTTGTTACAAAAGATCTGGCTCCAAGAAAGATCTACGCAGGCATTCCTGCTAAATACATTCGAGATGTTCCACAAGAACAACTGATAGAAGAACAGGTATTCTACGAAAAATGACGTTGTATGTTGTGCGTTGTAGGTTATTCGAAAGAATTTGACTGCGGACAACCCACAACCAGCAACCGGCAACGAATCAGACGGAGGTTTCCATGCTCAAAGAAAGAATTCTAGACAAATCGGCAAGGATAGGCGTAATCGGCCTCGGCTATGTAGGTCTGCCGCTGGCGGTTGAAAAGGCCAAGGCCGGTTTCAAAGTAATCGGTTTCGATATCCAGGAAAGTAAAGTAGAAATGGTCAATGAAGGACATAACTACATAGGTGATGTTGTCAACGCAGATCTTGAGAAGATCGTTTCAGATGGACATCTTCGCGCGACCGCCAATTTTGACGAACTGGCAATTTGCGATGTGATAGCGATATGCGTTCCCACTCCCCTCGATGTCTTCAAGCAACCGGATCTCACGTATGTGATCAATTCAACAGAAAATGTCGCGAAGAGACTCCACAAAGACATGCTTGTTGTACTTGAATCAACAACATATCCCGGAACCACAGAAAATGTCATGAAGCCTATCCTTGAAGAAACTGGTCTTGTATGCGGAAAGGACTTCTATCTCGCCTTCAGTCCCGAAAGAGTTGATCCGGGAAACCTTAGATACAAAACGAAGAACACACCGAAAGTAGTCGGAGGAGTAGGTCCGGAATCCACGGAAGTAGCAAAACTTCTTTACGAGTCCGTTCTCGATGCAGAGGTCTTCGTAGTTTCATCTCCTAAGGAAGCGGAGATGACAAAGATTCTCGAGAATACATTCAGGATAGTAAATATTGCCCTTATTAATGAAATGGCTGTCGTTGCCGACAAGATGGGAATCAACATCTGGGACGTAATAAACGCCGCCTCGACGAAACCCTTCGGCTTCATGCCCTTCTTCCCTGGCCCGGGAGTCGGAGGTCATTGTATCCCCATAGATCCCTTCTATCTTACATACATAGCGCGCAAGTACGACTACCACACGCGCCTTATAGAGCTCTCTGGAGAGATAAACGATTCTATGCCAGAATACGTTGTCACAAGGGTCATGAAGGCTTTGAACGAACGCGGCAAATGTTTGAACGGCGCAAAAGTTGTGATGCTGGGAATTGCCTACAAAGAAGATATAGAAGACATGAGAGAATCCCCGGCACTAAAGGTTCTCGAGCACCTTGAAAAGAACCTTGCCCATGTCTCTGTAGTTGATCCTTATGTGCCGGAATTCATCTGGGAGGGTAAGAAGATGAAAACAGCTCAGCTCACAGAAGAACTTGTAGAAGATGCGGATATGGTTATCATAACCACTGGACACAAGAAAGCAATCGATTACTCTCTAGTGCTTAAGAAGGCACAACTCATTTTTGATACCAAGAACACCCTCGGAAAGATTGGCTTAACAGGGATCAACATAATTTGTCTTTGAGGTGACCTATGGAGTTCACTTTCGATTTTTACAAGAATTTACTGACAGAACTTAGACAACATTTCGATTTCGGTTCTTTCTCAGATTATGAAAGAGATGGTAGGGTTTACCTTAGGCATGATATCGACGTGTATCCAGAGAATATCTTCAACTTCCTCGATGTAGAACGTAATGTAGGAGTTAGATCGATCTTCTTCTTCCAATCAAATTGTAGTTTCTACAATATGCTTTCGCCAGAAATCGGTTCGATAATCAGAACTCTTGAAGAGTCTGGATTTGAAGTCGGACTACACATAGATGCAGCTGATCTCTCTTCAGATCAAACCATAGAGAAAGAGGTTAAGAATCTGTTTGATTTCTATTCAGGGTACTACAAGCTAAGTAATATCATATCGTTTCACAGACCTCCTGAAAGAGTCTTGAGAAACGTAGTAGTACCTGGCTTTGTGAACACCTATGAAGATCGTTTTTTCAGAGAGATCCGCTACTTCGCTGATTCCAACAGAAGATGTTTCTATGAGCAACTCCACAACAGCCTTGAAGAAGACAAGCGTAAAAGTATTCAGCTGGTTATTCACCCTTATTGGTGGGATTTCGAGCATCTTGATATTCAGGGATTATTGACCCGACTTGAAGCTACAAGAACTCATAGTACCAGACTTGCTCTGTCCAAAGGAACAAAGATTTACAATCAATTCTTCTCAAGAAGAGTCTTGTAGGTCGCCAAAGGAGGTTTTGCATGTGACTTTAAGATTATCAGAAATTGTAAGTTTTCTTATTGAGGAAAACCTGCTAAGTGGTTTTGAGTTGAAGAAAGATGTAGAAATATGTGGGTTTTCTCCAATAGACGAAAGCAGGCAAGGAACTCTTTCCTGGATGAGATCGCAACAGTTGGATTTTGACTCTGTGAAATCTGCCGCTGTTATTTGCAGTGAAGACTTGTTGATTCAAGAAAACAGCTCAATCGTTTTTATCCCTGTCGCTAAACCAAGGCTGTCATTCGCAAAAGTCCTGACTCGTTTTGCATCACATTCACATCTTCCTGGTATATCTAGTAGTGCTTCTGTCGGTAAGAATTGCATCATCGGAGAGAGAGTATTCATAGGCGAGAACACGGTTGTCAGTAGCGATGTTTCAATTGACTGTGGAACAATCATACATAGTAACGTTAGCATTTATAGCAATGTCAAGATAGGGAAGAACTGCATTATTCATAGTGGAGTAGTAATCGGTTCGGATGGGTTTGGTTTCGAGAAGGATGAAGATGGTATTCTAATAAAGATTCCCCATATCGGTGGAGTGATTATAGGTGATAATGTCGAAATCGGTGCAAATACATGCATTGACAGGGGGACTCTTTCGAACACAGTTATTGGGAACTACGTGAAGATTGATAACCTTTGTCACATAGCTCATAACGTTCAAATTGGTGAAAACTCTACCATAATTGCGCTTTCGATGATTGCAGGAAGTGTGAAAATCGGTAAGAATTGCTGGATCGCTCCGTGTGCAGCAATAAAGGAAAAACTAGTCGTGAACGATGGATCATTAGTCGGATTGGGAGCAGTAGTAATTAGAGATGTTGTATCAGGGGACGTTGTTGCTGGTGTTCCAGCGAGGTCAATCAAGAAGTAAGCAATAACTCTATAAAGCATCTACTTAATAGTAAGGAGGTATGAATTGTATGCTTCGATCCTTCGAATCACACTATGAGTTGTGGATAAATGAGAAAGAAGAAAGACCCAGTGTCATCTCTTCGACAATCATCAAAGACTTTCTCAAGTCGCTGCATAGCATCAGAGTGAAGAAACCACTTGTTCTCTATGCTCCTTCTGGGATCGCTGGAGCAAATATTAGAGAAATGATAGATATGACAAAAGAAGAAGCAGAAGCCTTCTCCGTAGCTGGAATAAACCTTGTCAAGACTATTCTTGCTTATGAACCAATCGTCATAGGTGTCTTTGATCGCTATTTGCTTGGCGGAGGTCTAGAGATTGCACTTGCATGTGATCTCACGATAGTCACAGAGAACTGCAAAGTGGGTTTTCCAGAAGTAACGCTTGGAATAACGCCAGGCTGGCTTGGCGTTGAGCTTTGTGCTATCAAGAAGCCGACTTTGATCCAAGAATTGCTCTTCCTTGGAAAGATAATTGAAGCCAAGCAAAGCTATGCGTACTCGCTTTTTAACAACATTTGCCATAACTGGCAAGCAGTCCAAGATGAACTGGCAAAGATGACAGATCAACTGGACAGGTGCTCATATGCTGCTGTTGCTAGTGCTAAGAGGCAATACTGGAGATCTCTCAATACCGAAGACTTTTCAGCAAACGCGAAGTTCTTCTCTTCATTGTTTGAAGAGCAGGATCAGATAGAAGGAATGAAAGCGTACCTTGAGAAGAGGAAATCTTCTTTTCTTCAGCACAAGTAATCAGGCTGTTTGACGAAGTGATATCTCGATGGGAAGGAGAAAAACCATGAAACTACGTGCCGCCCTTATTGGATGCGGAAGAATCGGAACAAAGAAGCATATAGAGGCCTTTGCAGCGAACAGTGATATGATAGATCTCGTTGCTGTTTGCGATCTCGTGCCGGAGAAAGCCGAAAGAGCAGCTGAAGAATATATGAAGAGACGAGAGATATCGCTTAATCGTGGAGATGAAGAGAGAATAAGAGAGAAAGACGAGACCCAGAATGGCCAAAGCAGACTCCCTTCCTCTCCAGCATACGAGTCTGATCTCCAACGTCCTCGCGTAATCTCCGACTACAAAGAGCTTTTCTCGTCTCAGATCGATTTCGTCACTATCGCCACCGAAAGCGGGAATCACTATAAGAACACCGTCGACTTTCTTTCTGCGGGAAAGCATGTCCTTGTAGAGAAGCCAATGGCACTGTCTTCAAAACACATGGACCAGATGATTGCCCTATCGAGAGAGAAGAACCTGAAACTAGCTGTCTGCGTTCAAAACAGATTTAATCCTCCCGTTCAGGAACTTCGAAAGGCAATCGATTCAGGTAAGTTCGGAAGAGTTTTCACTGCAACGGCACGGATCCTCTGGAACAGAAACGAGGAATATTACAAGCAAGCCAGTTGGAGAGGAACGTGGGCGATGGACGGTGGCACTATCATGAATCAATGCGCACACAACATCGATCTTCTCCAATGGATGCTAGGAGGAGAAGTCCAGGAAATATTTGCAATGACCGAGAACTACAATCACCCTTACATAGAGACAGAGGATTTTGGAGCTGCGATAGTTAGATTCAAGAACGGCTCAATTGGTATAATCGAAGGAACGGCAAATGTATATCCAAGGAATCTGGAAGAGACCCTCTCGGTTTTTGGTGAAAAGGGAACTGTCGTATTGGGCGGGCTGGCCGTGAACAAAATCCAGACCTGGAAGTTCGAAGGTGAGGAGTCACACCCGTTCATGGATTTGCCGGATCCGGATACGGTGTATGGTTCAGGTCACATAACGGTCTTCAAGGATTTTGCAAGAGCGATTATCGACGATCGAGAACCTTTTGTCAATGGAGAAGAAGGCAAGAAGTCTGTAGAAATCATTCTCGGAATATACAAGTCGGCAAGAGAGGGAGTTCCTGTAAAGTTCTAGGAAAAGCTTCTGATTCTGTGTGATCTCTCTATTAGAACTCGGTCTTTTATTCCAAGACGCTGAAATGTGGTGAATAGTTTGAAATTGCCGAAAGTTTCGATTATTATACCTGCCAGAAACGAAGAAAAGTTTATCAAAAGATGTGTTGAATCATTTCTGAACTGTGACTACCCTGGAGAACTGATTGAGGTGATCGTGGTCGATGGAATGAGCGAGGATAGAACAAGAGAGATCGTTACGGAGATTTCAGAACGAGACGACAGAGTATTGTTGGTTGATAACGAAAGGAAAATCACTCCCGTCGCGATGAACCTTGGTATAAAGGCTTCGAAGGGGGATTACATTTTTTTCAGTGGGGCTCACAGTGAGATGCCCTCAGACTACGTCTCGAAATGTATCAAACATGCCATCGAGAGTGGAGCAGACAATGTTGGCGGAGTTGTGAAGACCGAACCGCGTTTCAAATCGGCTGTCGGAATTGCGATCTCAAAGGTTCTCTCCAGCCCGCTTGGTGTGGGAGGAGCCAAATTCAGGACAGGTGTGAGCAAACCTACAGAAGTAGATACCGTTCCCTTCGGGTGTTACAAGAGAGAGGTCTTCGACAGAATCGGTTATTTCAACGAAAAACTTGTAAGAAATCAAGACATTGAATTCAATTTGCGTCTGAAACGCGCGGGGGGCAAAATAATTCTCTTCCCCGACATCGAATTCACTTATTTTGCCCGATCTACCTATAAAGATCTGTGGCGAAATAGCTTTTGGAACGGCTTCTGGGTTATCGCGGGTGCCAAGTATGCTGCCTTACCGTTTTCTAAAAGGCATCTTGTGCCACTAGCTTTCGTTCTTTTCTTACTTATTGGGCTTCTTATTTCGCTTTTGGCTTCTTGTTTTTCGTTCATTTATATCTCTTTGCTAACAATTTATCTTGTCGTCGTGATTCTCTTCTCTTTTGCTCATGCAATGCAGGCGAAAAAGAAGCATGTCTTCTTTGCGGCGATTGTCAGTTATCCCGTGCTTCACATTTCGTATGGAGTTGGTTCTCTGCTTGGGTTCCTGTCATTCATCTTTGGGGGGAAAAAACTATGCGAGTATGCGTAATTACAACCGTACATTCGCCGAGCGACATAAGGATATCTAAGGAACTGGACACTCTTGTGAAAGCCGGTTACGATGTCGTCTACATAGCGCAGAAGGGGAAGTTTGATAACGACAAAGTCACTTTTTGGCCATTAACCGTTTATCATGACCGGATCAAGAGATTAATAAAGGGCTCTAGGGAAGCATTTGGAAAAGCACTTGAAGCTAATGCTGACATATATCACTTTCACGACCCTGAGCTAATAGGCCTTGGCAAAAAGCTTAAGCGCCACGGAAAGAAGGTCGTTTATGACATTCACGAAGAGTATCCTTCGGTGATTCTTTCAAAAAACTGGATACCGAAAATATTGAGACCGGTGATAGCTAGACTTGCAGACACATACGAACGACGCGCGGTTGAGAAAATGGATGGCATAGTCGTAGTCGTTCCGGAACAGCTCGAAAGATTTTCTGAAAAGAAGCAAGTAGCAATCCTACCTAATTACCCAGACACAATATTTCTAGAGTCAATGAGAACAAAGAGAGACGAAGAAAGAGTTAAATTTGTCTACTCGGGATCTATAGATGTCGATAGGTCAATCAAAGAAATGATTGATGCATTCCTTATGTTGCATGCTAAATATAATATCGAGCTTGATCTACTGGGTCCAATTCATGATGAAGAGCTGAGGCGATATATAACCGAAAGACAGAAAGACACTGATGCATTATTTTATAAGGGTGTTCTCCCTTACAGCGAAGCAATTGAAGTTGTCTCTGACTGCGATGTCGGATTGATGGTTGTACATAGAGGAAGAAGCAAGGAGATCTCTTCGCCTTTGAAAATGTACGAATATCTAAGCCTTGGTTTACCCATAATCGCGTCCGATTTCAAGAAGTGGCATGAAGTGCTCGATGAAAAACCGTGCGCCCTTTTCGTTGATCCGGATTCGGCTGAAGACATAGCCGAAAAGATGGAAATTCTCATCAAGGATGAAAAGCTAAGAAGTCAAATGAGAGATAACGCAATCGAGATTTCCAGAAAGTACACATGGAAATCTGTCGAAGACCGTTTATTAAAGCTGTATAGGTCACTTTGACGAGTTGCCGACGATTATGTTGGGAAAGGTGAAGGATTTTGAAGACACTTGTAGTCGGCTATAATCACTCTTGGAAAGACAAGAGAGTGATGAGAACCGTTGAGACCTTCTCCAAACTAGGTCATGTCTACTATCAGTTCTCTGGCGGTATTGATTTATCAGCTGCTCAACGTAATTCAGACGTTCAGAATTTCTCACTCTGCAGAGATGAAATGCCTGGAACAAGCAAAGTGATCAAGCGAATCCGTTTCGACCATGAAATTCTGAAAATGGTTGAAGAACTAGATTACGACCTGGCATATTTTCACTCGTTCCCAGCTTCCCAGCCAGTAAAAATCTTCCGTGAAGTAAAAAAGAGAGGAAAGAAACTCCTCTACGATCTTCATGAGATTATGCCCGAGCAATTTCTCCCGGAGAGACTCTCATTTCTCAATCCACTCCTCTGGAAAGTGCTCAAAACCCAACTCTCTTTAGTCGATGGCGTGATTAGCGTATCAGAAGAAGCTTTGAGAATGATGCTTGAGAAGACTGGGATCGACAAACCCAAGTTATGTCTCCCGAACTATGCAACGGGTGGAGTATCGTTTGGGAACTGTGTAAAGAACTCAGAAATCGCTGTTGTTGGAGGCACACATAGAAAGATCTCGATAGACAGCAGATTGCTGAACGAGATCAAGAGGAATTTCAAATTGATTTCAATAGGAACAACCTGCAACATTGCCGATGAGGAGCTGCCATTCATGGATTATGAACTAATGATGGAAAGAATATCTAAGGTAAAATTCACTCTGTTGGCCTTTCAAAGTAGAAGAGATCCGCAGTACGCAAATGACATCTACTCATTGCCAAATAAGTTCTATGACTCTCTGGCAGCCGGAACTCCCGTCATTATTGACAAAAGATTCGTATCGATGAAAGAGATCGTTGAAGAAACCCAAACCGGCATTATTCTTGATCTTCTTGAAGAACCGAAAGATCCATCTTTGATTCTGAATGCACTAGACTCTTATGGTTGTTTTTTGGACAATCTCAGAGCAAATTATGATAGGTTTGTGTGGGATAATTCAAAAGAGAGTGCTTTTGTAGATTTCATCACTGCTATTCTGGATAGTTAAGAATATGAAATGAGTTTACAACCAGTATTGTGAGTCTCGAAGAGGTGTGAGTTGCTTACTAGGCTAAAGAGATACTTTTCAATAAGAATACTGGGCAATCCCGACATCAGGAATCCAAGAGAAGATGATGTGGAGCTTTACAAACCTTGCGATGTTATCGTTGATTGGCCTCGAGAGAAGAAGAAACCATTTGTAGGATTGACTCGTGACACAAACGAAAATCCGCACTGGACAAAATACAGGAGGTTTCTGAAGAACAACGGCTTCGATTTCGAGATATTCGAATACCATCGTTCAGACTGGCTAGAAGCGGCAAAGAATTTTGACTTGATAATCTGGTCCCCGAATAGCGGTCCCGCTGAACTGGACGAGATAAAGAGAAAGATTTACATTCTCGAGAAGAAGCTGGGCAAGAAATGCTTTCCCGACTATGAAACGCTTCT
>Ga0209408_1002451_pt1 | contig 10425 bp, 5 predicted proteins | sample AD_UKC107_MetaG_FD_184422 | JGI IMG/M metagenome (GOLD analysis project Ga0209408, IMG submission 184422) | Active sludge microbial communities of municipal wastewater-treating anaerobic digesters from Hong Kong - AD_UKC107_MetaG (SPAdes)... | ecosystem: Engineered > Bioreactor > Anaerobic >... | reverse complement strand
TATTTGGCAGATCCGTTACAGGAACGACGTTGACGATAGATGAGATCTATGGTATCGCCTCTGAAAAAGTAAAGAAATTCAAAGGGATCTCATGATTCTTTAAAACAGAGTATACAGTGAAATACGACAATTTGGCATAATTTCGCACAGGCAGATATCAAGCTTTTGATTGCCGGATAGGCTATTTGATGCGCTCGCGATATTGTGAGATAAAGACAGAACCTACCATTCAGGTACCGAACAAGAGATCAATCCAACAGGCTTTTCCTTATCACTTCAAACAATGTCTGATTATCTATCGGTTTTGAAATAAAATCGTCCGCACCGGTTTCGAGGAATACATCGATCTCTTTTTCCTGTGAATACCCTGAGACGGCAACAATCCTTATATTTTTAATTAATGCATCGGATGAATTTCTGATCGCCCTGATGACATCGAGTCCACTGATATCAGGCATCTGAATATCCATGAACACCAGATCCGGTTTTTCCTTTTTGATCAAATTCAATGCCGTTTTCCCATTTTCCGCTTCAAATATTTCCGCACCGGTTTTTAACAGTGCCTTTCTCAGAATTAACCGGTTGATCTGATCATCTTCGACTATCAGAAATTTCACTCCCCGATAGGGAAGTTCTCCGTTGGCCAATAGGCATCTTTTATTTTCAGCGATCTGTTTGTCAATCTCAACGGGAACCGTCAACGTATAATGAGTTCCCTCGTTAAGGATACTGGAAATATGAATCTCACCTTCCATCAAATCAAGCAGTCTTTTCACGAGTGCCATTCCAATACCGGTTCCCTGAAATTTTTTCGTATAGGATTGATCTCCCTGATAAAAATAATTAAAGATCTTATCAACCGTTTCCTGTTTCATTCCAACACCGGTATCCGAAATCTCTATTTTTAAAATCCCCGAATCGGCATCCATGGAGATATAATCGCCCGTCAGGGTAACGGATCCCTTATCGGTAAACTTAAGTGAGTTGGACAGCAGATTATGAATGATCTGTTCAAAACGCAGCGGATCCAGCAGGACCTCGTTGACCTCCCTGTTTAGAAATTCACAAGTAAAAGTCAACCCCTTCTCCTCCGCCCGTTTTCTATATTCGCTGTGTATCACCCTGCACATCTCGTCTAACTTCACCGGTCTCTTTTCTATCTGTATTCTATCGAGGTTTAACTTCGAAAAATCGAGGATATCATCAACGAGTCTCTTCAAACGATCAGCGGAATATTCCAGCATGTGTATATATTCCATCTGATTCTCAGAAAGACCCTGCCGGTCGAAAAAGGCGAGAAGCCCTTTAATCCCGTTGAGTGGTGTTCTTATCTCATGATTGATATTCGCAAGAAAGATATCTTTCATATTGTTAACCTTTTCAGCTTCTTTCTTTGCCTCTTCCAGATCATTCATGACCTGTTTTAATTCAGTAATATCCATAGAAAATCCACCAAGGTATTTCTCCCCATCTTTTTTTTCTATGGGAAACTTATACGTCTTCAGATACCTGATTTCGCCAAATTTATTCATCATCTTTTCTTCAATGATCTGCAGATTGGAATTGAGAACCTCGATATCACTCGCATACATCTTTTTTCCGAGTTCCCCACCAAAAATCTCTTCAGCCGTTTTCCCGTTCCATTTTTCCAGGTCGTCTACGTAATAGGTCTCAAAATATGTATTCAGGAATACATTTCTCAGTTCCGAATCCTTGATAAAAACTGCGGCGGGAAAACTGTTTACAAACGCCCTGAAGCGATTTTCCGAGTCGGCAAGTGCCATTTCGTCCTTTCTTTTCTCGGTTATGTCCCTGAAAACAACCACGATTCCCTTCACATCGCCGAAATCATCAAGAATAGGAGCTATGCTGTCTCCAACCAGAATACTTCGTTTATTTTTTGAAACCAGTTCAATATCCTCAGCAATGGTAAACACCGTTTTTTCGCTCACGATCTTTTCAACAGGGACCTTTATTTCCTCCTTTGTCAAATATCTCCTGATCAAAACAATATCATTGATAGATCTGCCGAGAACCTCTTTTAGTTCAAAACCCGTCAGTTTCACCGCAATCGGATTCATCCCCTCAATCCGGCCATTCGAATCGGTCCAGACAACCGCATCTCCTATAGAATTCAGAATCGTTTTAAACTCCTCACTGAGATCCATGTAATCAGAAAACCTTTTACGCAACCGACTGATCAGTCGGATAATAAAATACACCGCAAGACAGAGGCCGAGGATTAAGAGGAAGATAAGCAGATAAATATAAAACAGATCTCCTGCTTTTGCTTTAAAGATCAGCCATTTTCGAACAAAATCGTAATATTCCGAATTTTCATTTTCTATCATAACGTTCAGATACCGGTCGACAATCGGAATTAATTTTGGACCGGTTGCCTTGCTGAAGCCTAAAAAGGCCTCCATCGGAGAAAAAGTAGTGATCGGCTTGATGATCGAACTCATATCCTTCCATCCCGATTCAGAAAACCGGTTAACGACTCCTGCATCAACCTGCTTCGATTCTATCGCCATTAAAATTTCACCGTACGTATCAAAAAATACGGGTTTGAAGGCTAATTGATAAAGCGCCATTTCTTCAATCAAACGTTGTCCAAACACGCCATTCTTCAATAACCCGACAGATTTATCTTCAAGGTCAACAAAGGTATTATAGGAATTCTCCACCCTGGTGTATATAACGGCCCAGCTTGTCATGAATGCCTTCTCATTAAAATTCACATACTGTTCCCTTTCTGCCGTTTTAGTCAGGGCAACTAAGATATCTATTTCGCCATTTTGAAGTAATTCATAAGCCTGATTGAAAGGATAGAGCGTATAATCAAAATGTAAATCGTTTTTTTCCGCCATATCATTTAAGACATCGATATAAAAACCCGCAGCCTTGCCATCCCGTTCAAAACAGAGAGGTGGATTATCATATATACCCACTTTGTACACCGTTGAGAAAACAACCGTGATCAGAAACATAAATGGAAGCAACAAGGCCATCCTTTTCATAAAAATCACACCTTTAAGAATGAAGAAAACATTTCAGGCTTATTATAGCATCCAGAAGCTATTTAAAAAACAATTCTCTGAATTTAAAACTAAGTTTTCTATCTTCTGTATAATCTTTTCAGATTTTATATATTTAATTCATCTGAACATAAAAAAGGCCGAAAGTATTGAAAACTTTCAGCCTTTTTTATTGATAAATTCCGTTATCTAAAACTCTAGTAGGAGATCATCCATGATTCTCGGTGAATCTTTTGACGGTGCACCGAATTCCCATTTTCCCGGATTTGGAGATGTTCTTCTCAGAAGGGATTCTATTCCGTCGTAATCGTAAGTCGTTACATAAACCTTCCAGTCTTCCAGGGACTTTGTATCCAGAGAATCAAGCGGTACGAGAATCGTCACCGTCAGATTATCCTTATCCACCCTTACTTCCGGAGCCGGTGTCACCGATGTGCCATATAGCTCCGCATCGGCACCATCACTGCTGAAAGTGGAGATCGACCATCCCGTTGCATAAATCTGATAATCCCAATCTCCCTGTGTTCCATCTGCATACGGGGGCATTTCCGCATTCTGCTCCGGAAGCGCATTAATCCCTGTTTTTTCAGGATCATCAAAGAAAATCTTGAAGACGACATGATCAAAACCGTTTGTCGGTGTCCATCTGTCGCTGATATCCTTCATCGTCATCACAATTCTCAGCACTTGACCCACCTGCTGGAAGCGGATATGGGTGAGATCCATCTCATTTCTGTAGTTTCCCTCTCCCCTTGGATAGGTGTAATCTCCTGTTGGACCGTTGTCATCGCCGACGGGATCTGAAAAATCGGCCAGTTCTACCGTGGGAATCTCCATGTCCACTTCTATCGTTTCAGAATATTCATAATTGATGGGGATCTTACCGTATGCCTTCGCGAAGATCTTATGCGTACCGGAAATGAAATCGGCCAGTCTGATTTCGACTGTCCAGTTTCCCTCTTCATCGGGATTTATTGTCGCATAGTCATCTTCACTGCCGTCAATAAAAATCTTTACCCTCTTGGCATTTTGTGCTTTTCCGCTGATTTTGAAATCAGAACGATGCAGCTTTTCATAATCGTCGAAAGAAACCCTGATCCCGTTGTCCTGAATTTCTTTTACAGTATCGGTAACTTTAAAGACGCCAAACCCCTTGGCATCGACCAGCTTGTTGAGAATACCGTCTTTCCCGATCTGTATCTCCTTTGTAACCATTCTGTTGGTAAAAATCGGTTCGAGCAGCGTGCCCTCGGCAAGTCCAGTATCAAAATCCGAAGCATATTTCGCTTTTGCATTGGTATTCATGAAGATCATATAGACCTCATCTTCGTATGAAATCTCGTAGATAAAGACTCCGGGTCCGAGCGTGTCGGAATAAAGCACCTGCACATGACCAGTTCTGAAGGCGTCATACTTCCCTCTCAGGGCGCTTAGTTCCTGAATATACCTGTACAGTGCATTTTCCGTATCAAACTGGTCGACCTGAGTATCATAACCTCCGGCAAACATCGAAGCCCTTGTCTCAGTGAGTCCCTGTTCCGTTCCGTAATAAAGGGTTGGGATTCCCGGGATTGTGAAGATCAGTCCAAGCGCCTGCATGAGATCGAGCATCTTTGAACCCTTGAGAAACCGGCTCATGTCGTGATTATCCACAAAAGTAATCATATTTCTGCCGTCGAAGAAGTCCTCTCTCTGTTCCAGCCGGTATCTGAGAAAGTCGGTCGGTTTTCCCTCTTTAAACACCCTGGTCATCTCACTCATCAGCGGGAAATCCAGCATGGCAGTGTAGCCGAGATCGAAGTATTTACTGACCAGTTCTTCTGCATTATTCTCATACGGCGGTGGTGTCACCCATGCCTCGCCGTAAACGATAAAGTCCTCTTTCCCCTTTTCTGCCGCAAACGGAAGGATCCCGTCTTCATCTTCAAGAAATCGCTTCCAGAACGGATCTTCTACATAAATAGCAGTATCAATTCTGTAGCCATCCACGCCGAGATCAACCCAGAAGCGGAAGCTGTCCTTGAGTGCATCAATAACCACTTCATTTTCCGTGTTCAGGTCGTCAAGATCTGAAAAACCCATGTTTTCCTTCGTCTGAGGATTCTGTTCCGATTCCCAGTGATAAATAGCGGCCGCTCTCTGCTGAGGATCGTTATAGTCGATCTGGTTAAACGGTTCCTGAATCGGTTTGTCGGCACGATTTGGGACAGACCCTTTATTGATAAAATACGTATCCGTCTCCTTGTCGTAGACATAATGATTGCCCATATGATTGCAGACGATATCCTGAATGACGTACATCCCCCTGGCATGAACTGCATCAATAAATTTTTTATAAAGGGCAACATCACCAAAATGCTCATCGATGGCCTTCATATCCCTGGCCCAATACCCATGATATCCGCCGTAGTTGACATATTCATCCCACCATTGACCGGCAACGGGAGGTGTCAGCCAGATGGCAGTGACGCCAAGCCCCTGAATATAATCCAGCTTGTCGATTAATCCCTGAAGGTCTCCACCGGTGTACTTATCCCCATCATGTCCAAAATCGATACCGGAAGCCGTCTGAACGTCGTTGGAAGTATCCCCGTTTGCAAAACGGTCGGTCATCACAAAATAGATCACCTGATCTTTCCAATCCATTGACTCTGCGAAAGTAAAAGAAGAAATGACTAACAAAACGAAGCCGATAAATATGATTCTCTTCATAAAATCCCTCCATTTTAAGATAAAAAAATTGCAGGTGTTGTGTTATTTTATCATGGATGACATTGTGTTCAAAATTTAATATTCATAATAATAACAAAATAATATAATCTATCATAATTATACAGTATATTGATTCTTGAGGATTTCTAAAACAGACAACAGGTGGAAAATTGAAAAAGTTGCCTAAGAGCAGTTTACGGAGTCACCTGCTGTCTTTGCCAGCACGGCTTATGGTCTGTATTCATACTCGGCGGTATAATATCCCCGTGTCAGTTCACTCGATTCAGATTTCACGGTAATACCTATTTTCATATGATTCTGTTTCGGATAGGTCAGCTGCATATAATCCGGTTCCGGAACCGTCCAGTTGAATTGTCTGCTGTCCTGAGCCTTCCACGAACCGTAATTTTTATAAAGCGATCCACCCGCTTCTACCGCTTCCGGATTTTCCCCTATGATTTCAAAGCTTGTAGATCCATAGAGTGACATGGCATTTTTCCCGGAACTGCCGTTATCCATTACCGATATAACCTGATTAATCATCTGGCCGGGTGACAGATTATCCGGCAATTTTGTCCAGGAATGTTTGAAACTTGCCGTTTCGCCACCTCCGGTATAGACAGAATTGTTTGTATTTAAAGTCTCAGCGGATCCGGTTGTGATTCTGTATTTAAAGGTGTTCACGCCCGTACTGTACTCTGCCGTATTCTCATTCCCTTCAACGGAATCATAAAAGTCTCTTCCGAAGACATAGCCAAACGATTCATCTACTTTAACCCATGTTCCGCTTCCCATCTTGATCGGAATCCAGTTGATTTCCGAGATCAATGCCTTTCCGTTGTCATCCTTTGCATATTTATCCACAGAGGCAATTCCTATCCTGTCATAACCCGCCAATTGCGTATAATTCAATTCTATCGCGTTTTTTTCAGCACCGGTACCCATCAGAAAAACCGTCTTTTTAAGCCCTTCATCTGTCAGATAGATATGGTAACCGCTCAGACAATGTGCCGCACTCAATCCATAACCGAAATCGGGAACTTCCCAGTTGAGCAGCAGTTTACCCGTTATCTCCTTCAATTGAGGGGCTTCCGGCTTTTTCAGGAAATAGGCATAAATCGAATTCTGTCCGTATCCAAAATATTCGGACCAGTTTTCTTCCACCGCACAATTGATGATGGTCAGATTGAAACTCAGATTGCTGTTCCGGGTCCAGTCGGAAGGAATTACAAGGATACCCTCATCATTTATCACCGCATCGTATCTATATCGGCCGGCGGCATCCGGCAGGGCGGATGGATTGACCGTTAGATACTCTTCCCTTTCATCAGGGACATTTCGCCGGATGACAAGTGTAGCACCAGCCGGGGCATTATCCGCTTTAAACGGTATCATCGTCAGCGATAGCGGAACCGGCTGCCTGAAAACGCCACCGGAAAGATGTGCACCGGAATTTCCCGGTACAAGTAAAGAATTGGACAGAAAACTCTTCACATTCAGTGCCGACCATCCGGAAACTGTTTCATACGACAGTTTTTTCCTCTCAAAGGGAAGATCTTCTGCAATAAGATCATCTACCGCAAAATCCTGAATGAGTATGGCCTTACAGAAATTCTCAAAATACGAGGACAGCATTTCAGTCTTCATGGTTCCCTTCAGGAGATTCTGTATCTCCTCATGACCCTGAGTTGCCAGCAGATATTTCCCCCAAGGCCAGAGCTGATACCCCCTCTTGATCCGGTCGGCATCCGTACCCGTCTCACCATCAAAGACGAAACCGGTTTTCAGGCTCTGGGCCACTTTTTCCGCTCGATACATGTCATAGAAATGCTCATACCTCGGCAGGATATTCTGAGAGAATATCTTCTCTCCCTCCGGATTCACCTGACCTTCGAAAGACGTCGCCAGACATTCGTCCAGCCATTTGAATTCAGGAGAATAGCCGTTATACTGATAGACGCTGTGCCAGTATTCATGTGCCAGAACGGTTATGCGGCTGGCTTTTGTCTTTTCACCGGCCTCAAAGTAATCAAGGTCGATTTCGAGTTTTGAACCGTTCCAGCCACCGGCGGTAGACATCTTGTAGATCCATATGTCCGTTTCCGGCGGGACTGCATATCCATGCTGTTTATAATAATTTTTAACCACTTTCATTTCCACGGCAAGCTCAAGGATGACTTTCGGAATATTCACCAGTATATAATCCGAAAAAGGCAGAATGGCCTTCATAGCCGCCGCACGTTTTTCCGGACTGATATCCTTGTCGTTCACGGCAAACAGGATCTTATTCGTCTCCTTTTCAACACAGACGAGATATTTTTCTCCGCCAAGATGTGAATGGGAACCGGGATCATCCACCCATGAAACGGATATCCCGTCATCTATCACAAACGTTCTGTTCAACCCGTGCAGTAACTCATACCCCTTGTCAACTGCCGGATCCATAAAGCCGGTCTGTGACAGCAGATAACCGCCCACCGCCATCACACCAAGGGCAGGAAGGGTAATCTCCGCACTACCCGCAATGATCACAAAACCTATTCCACTTCCTATACTGCCGAATGCGCCACTGATCAGCTTTCTCACCTGTTTAGGGCCTATCTCGCTAATAATTCCTTTTTTTGAAAAATGGGCCGTCTTGAAGGTCATGGCATGTCTTGCGGGGTCATATTCCGAAGGAACAATCACCCAGACGTCTTTTTCTATCTCATCCACGGCAAAAAAATCCTCCGGTTGTTCTGCTTCATCAAGTGGAATGGTGATCTCGACAAATTGCGAGAACAACTCCGGCGAGTCGGATAACTCCAGCTCAAATATCTTGCCCGTTACGTTTTCTATTTCAGAGGTATAGATGTTTAACTCCCTTTCCGGTCCGTCAAAAGTCCCTGAAGGGATCTCTACCTGAATAAGACCTTTGACATCCACGGTACCGCCTGATACACCGATCTTTCGTGAGGCGATCAGTTCGATGTTCTGTAAACCCGCTGTATCCCCCACGCTTTCCGTTCCGATAAACCGTCCGGCTATTTCATAGGAGATCCAGTTCGGCATCAATCCGTCAAAAAGTGTCTGAAACTCTTTTCCCGTCGTCCGGCCGACCGTAATCTGACTGTCTTTTTCCATAACCGTCCAGACATCATTTGCTGAAAGTCTCGGGTACATCCCCCACAGGTTGGCCTGATAACGCAGATCCGTTTCCAGGTCAAGATAATCAACCCCCCATTGCCCGGTACGGTCCGTCATGAACATCAGATACTGTCCATCCTGTGTAAATGAGGGAAAGTATTCGGTCCAGTCTGCCGAAGCGACAAGTGGCGTGATCTGCCTGTCCGAGAGATTCATCCTGTACAGATCCATCTTTCCGCTGCTGTTCATTGCGGCAAAAACAATAAATGTCCCGTCAGGGGAGTACACGGCTGAATTGACCGTATAGCCTTGTGTGATCTTTTCTAACGCAAGGGTTTCAAAATCAAAGAGATAAAGCGAAGGGGATGAGGAGGCACTCGAAAGAAGCAGATACTGTCCATCGGGAGAGATGTCCTCCAGTATGGCGTTGTCTACCGCCTTTCTCGGAATCACCGATTCGGGATCAAAGAGATAAACGGCCGCCTTCATATCCTTTCCGTGCTCTGTGAATCCGACGAGCCCCATCTTCTCGTTCACAACCGGGAATGAGATCCTGTAAAATTCATCCGATCCCGTTATCTGAAAAGAGTTATTCGTTGTCGGATCAAAGATTTCAAGATGTGTGCCATTATTTTCCGTATTTTCTCTTACAAAGATGACGGGTTGTTCAATTGACCAAAGCAGAGTAGATGCAAAAATCATCATGACAGTTAGCGATAAAAATCCCTTTTTCATAATTACACACTCCTTTGCATCATAAAAAGCGGATGATTTCATTAAATAAAACATTTTTTGATATAATCAGCTATATATGCGATGAGGCGATTGTTTGAAAAAAGAAAAGATTCGTTTTGCCTTACAGGTGATATTCGTTCTGATAATCGGAATCTCTGTGTCTATTATAGCAAAAATACCCATTTATACGGCTATCCTGTTCACCCTGATCTTTACCGTATTTGCCACTTTCAGAAGGGGATACGGCTGCAAAGAAGTCTTCCGCATGATGTTTTACAGATTTTCAAGAATAAAAAAGACCCTGATACTTTTGACGTTGATCAGCATGGCAACCGCACTCTGGATGGAGACGGGGACCATTCCGATGATCATATCGGCCAGCCTTGAATACCTCTCCGATTTCAACATCGTCCTGATAGCGTTCTTTACCTGTACTGTCATTTCAGTAATGATAGGTTCTGCCTTCGGTGCACTGGGAACGGTCGGGGTAGCCTTCATCAGTCTCGCAAGGGGAACAGGCGTAGAATTGTCACTCATGGCCGGTGCCGTCATTGCGGGATCCTTTTTCGGTGATGTCATCTCCCCGGTATCTCCCATGTTCAATCTCGCCGCTGAGATCACCGGGACTGAAATGTGGGGAAATCTAAAGTACAAACTGAAATTTTCTCTTCTCGCAGCCGTAATCACGGGAATCATTCTCTTTTTCACGGGGAATTCACATACGGAAGCCCTTGGAAGTCAGCATACAGAAGGAATTCTCCGATTGCTTGAAGAGAATTTCAACATGGGAATCCTGGAGATTTCTCCGATTATT
>Ga0209408_1002440_pt1 | contig 10445 bp, 10 predicted proteins | sample AD_UKC107_MetaG_FD_184422 | JGI IMG/M metagenome (GOLD analysis project Ga0209408, IMG submission 184422) | Active sludge microbial communities of municipal wastewater-treating anaerobic digesters from Hong Kong - AD_UKC107_MetaG (SPAdes)... | ecosystem: Engineered > Bioreactor > Anaerobic >... | reverse complement strand
AACAGCTTCGTTTTTGGCTTTAACTTCTTTAGTGTGCTTATTCATAATTTGTTGAACCATGGTAAGGCTTTTATTTCCTATTTTAAAAACTTTTGAAGTAACAACAATAGATTCGTCAATAAAAATCGGGGTTTTATACTCAATGGTTATTTTAGCTAAAACCAGAGCCTTTTCATGCCAATTTATTTTGTGCTCGAAAACTTTTTCAAAATATTGAGTACGGGCCAAATCAAAATAATTCTGATAAACAGAATTATTTACGTGTGCCATAATATCAATATCATTAAATCGAATCTGAACGGGTGTTTCGTGATGAAAATGAAATTGTTCGGTATTATGCATTATTCTGGAATTCAATATCTAATTCTTCGTAAGCAGAATTCTGGCTTTTAAACTCAGGTACAATTTCTTTCATTTTACGAACAATTTCGAAGTTATTATGGTCTTTTTGCATTTTAATTAATTCGGCGAACTGCTTTTGTACATGATCAAAGTCGTAATGCCGGACTTTGGCAATCATTATTTTCGAGTGGTGTGTGGGAACAGTATTTTCCATATCATTTAAAAGCTCTTCGTAAAGTTTTTCGCCTGGGCGTAATCCAGTAAATTTGATCTGAATGTCTTTTCCAATAATTAGTCCTGAAAGCTTAATCATTTTTTTAGCTAAATCAATGATCTTAACAGATTTTCCCATATCAAAGATAAAGATCTCGCCGCCATTACTAATAGCTCCAGCTTCCATCACCAACTGGCAAGCTTCTGGTATGGTCATAAAATATCGGGTTACTTCCGGGTGGGTAACTGTAACAGGGCCTCCTTTATCGATTTGTTTTTTAAATCTTAAAATTACAGAGCCGTTTGAGCCTAAAACATTTCCGAAGCGGGTGGTTATAAAGTTAGTGTCGCTAACCTGGTTAAATGCTTGTATATAAATTTCAGCAATTCGCTTGGATGCTCCCATTACATTGGTCGGATTTACGGCTTTGTCTGTGGATACCATAACAAACTGTTCAACCTTGAATTTATGGGATACATCTGCTATTATTTTTGTTCCCATTATGTTGGTACGTAAAGCCTCTGTAGGATTATTTTCCATCATGGGAACATGTTTATAAGCGGCAGCATGAAAAACTATATTAGGACGAAAAGCATCAAATAATTTTTTAACCCTGTATTCGTCAGCAATGTTTCCAATTACAATATCAAAATTATAGAAATTGAATTTTTCCTGAAGGTCGAGCTCCATATCATATAATGGCGATTCTGCCTGATCGAACAATACTATTCGTTTAGGATTAAAACTGATAAGCTGCCTAACGATTTCGCTCCCTATAGACCCGGCTGCACCCGTAACCAATATGGTTTTGTTTAAAAGCTTTTTCTTTATTTTGTTAATATCAAGAACAATTGGGGGTCTTTCTAGAAGATCTTCAATTTTAATTTCTTTAATTTGATTAAAACTTAATTCGCCATTAATCCATGTATTTATATCTGGAACCGAAAGAACTTTAATATTATATTGTAAGCAGCGTTCAATTATATCCTGCTTTTCTTCGGGTTCAATATTTTCTTTTGCAATAATTAACTTCTCTATGGAGTTCTTATTTAATAAATAAGGTAAATCGTCGGGGTGATATATAGTAACACCTTCAAGAGTCTTTCCCAGGTTCGATTCCTTAATATCAACAAACGCCAACACCTTATGTTTACTCTCTGCATCCCTGTCTAAGGTTCGTTTCGTAATAACTCCGAATTGTTCTGCCCCGTAAATAATTACATCTGTTTTTTCTTTGCTCGGATTATATAACTCCTGATAAATAATTTTTGTGGCTAAACGAAACGAAGCCATTAAAAAAACAGTTAATAAAAAATCGATAACAACAATGGAAAACGGAATTATAAATTTACCGTTCACCAAATAAAAGCTAATGGCATTTATTATTATAAAAAGCACACTACCGCTGATTGAAACAATAAAAATCCGCTCTGTATCTTTTGCTCCTGAGTATCTTATAATTCCTGCATAGGTTTTAAAAATAAGAAAGGTTACCGATCTTACAAATAATACATAAGGAATAACAAAACTTAGTCCTAAATAGTGTTCCGGTGGAATATTAAAATTAAACCGCAATAAGTATGCAGAGGAGATAGATATCCCACAAATAAATAAATCGATTAGAAAAACAATCCATCGGGGTGTATACGATTGGGGGAAACGGATCATTTATTTGGTTTGTTTTAAGTAAATTTATTAGTATGTCAAAAATAATTAAAATTATTGCAGCATGTATATTTTTTATGCGTCTTTTCATCAAACAAAACAAAAATCTAGTAATTATGAAAACAAAAGTATCCAAACTGCTTTCTGCACTTTTATTTTTCATTTTAATAATGAATGGAACAAATAAAGCCATAGCAGCAGACCCCCAAAAGGAAACAAGGAATGTTGGCGATTTTAATAAAATTAGTCTGGCAATTTCAGCTAATTTATATCTTACACAAGGTAATAATTGTGAAGTTATTATTGAAGCCGAAGAAGATGTGCTGAATAAGATTGAAACCGAAGTGGATAACGGTTATCTAAAGATAGAATTTGAAAAATGGTATAATTACAGAGGAAATAAAGATATAAATGTGTATGTAACCATAAAAGATATAAATAGTTTAATGGTAACAGGCTCTGGCGACATTATTAACAAGAATTCCATACACGCAGAGAAAATGGATATGATTGTTACGGGCAGTGGTTCAATTCTTATTAATGATTTAAAAGTAAAAGAGCTTGATGCTATGATATCGGGCTCAGGTGATATTGAAATTGCTGGAAATGAAAAGGCTGATGAGTTAGATGCAACTGTAACAGGTTCGGGAGATATTGAATCATCAAACATTGAATTTTCTGAAGCAGATTTAACAATTACGGGTAGTGGTTCAATACATGCTTTTGTTACAAAAGAACTTGAGGCAACAATAACTGGAAGTGGAAAAATCGTATATAAAGGGAAACCTATTGTAAATGCCGATATAACAGGTAGTGGTAAGATAAGAAGAGAGTAAGCATTATATAAAAATAAGATCAGGGTTTTTAAAATATTTAAAAACCCTTTATTTTCTTAGAATCTCTATTTCTCCGTTTACTTGCAGTTTAATAATACCAGAAGGCTGAGAAGGTGTTAAATCATCCTGCCGCCACAGAACCACATAATCGACCAAATCGAATAGTTTAGGGTTAATTTCGGCAAAATTAAGAGGGGATTTTTCTCCGCTAATATTTGCCGATGTTGAAACGATTGGCTTCCTGAATTTTTGTATTAATTTGTTTGTAAATGGTTCATTAGTAACCCGTATTCCGATGCTGCCATCATTTGCAATAAGGTTTTTCGCCAGATTTTTAGCTCCGGGGTAAATAATAGTTAGAGGTTTTTCAGTTAATTCTATTAAATCCCATGCAATATCAGGCATTTCGTTAATATAGGTTGGTATTTTGCCGGCATGGTCGAGCAAAACCAACATACTTTTTTGATCGTTTCGTTGTTTTATCTGATAAATACGTTCAACAGCTTTTTCGTTTGTGGCATCGCATCCTATGCCCCAAATAGTATCTGTTGGATAAAGAATTATTCCTCCATTCTTTAAAACCTCTAATGCTTTTATGATATCATTTCCCATAATTAGGCGATTATTTTTTCAACTTCCTCGACAGTTCTATCAATTGTAAATAAATTATACACCCTTTTTTTCCCTTCTTTACCCATTTCTTTCAGCAAGTTAGGGTTTTGAATAAATAAGTTTATTTTTTGGATCATTTCTTCAAGGTTATCCTCTTCAACAAGGAATCCGGTTTTATTATTATCAATAATTTCAGGATTGCTGCTTAGGTCAAATGCAATTACTGGTATTTCATTGATCATAGCTTCTACTATAATATAACCAAATCCTTCCCATAGCGATGGTAGTATATAGATGTCAATACATTTCATAAAACTACCGATATCTTCTATAAATCCGGGGAAAATTATCTTGTCATCTACTTGCATTTTTATTGCAAGCCCCATGATATCAGCTTTTAATTTTCCTGTTCCTGCAAGAAGCATTTTAAAATTGATGTCTCGTTTTTTTAATTCGACAGCAAGATTTATTAAACACTTGTGATTCTTTTGTTTTACAAACCTCCCAGCATTTCCAATTATAATTTCATTATCTTTTTTTTGGTAGATATTTGTGCAATGATTATTCTCAATATCATCTAGGATTATTCCATTATAAATTACCCTTATTTTATCAATATTAAATAAATTGGGATTATTTGAAAGTATGGTTCTTTTTGTGGCTTCAGAATTAGCGATGATTTCATCGATATATTTCTTAAATATAATTCTATTGAGTAATTTATTTTTGATTGGAATAGCGCTTCCCCTGCGGTATATTGTTTTCTTAACACCAGCTACTTTTGCGGCCCGCGCAGCAACTTTTAAATCAGAAGGAAGATTAATAATTATTGTTGATACCTTTTCTTGTCTAAGAATATTTAAAACCTGTCTCTTTTTGATTGGATTTAGAAAACTATAATTTGAGATTTTTATGGGAAATGTTTTAATACCTGTATTTAAAAGTCTTTTAAAAAGTTCACTTTGCTTATTCGTTATTACAATAATTTTATATCCTTTATTATGCAATCTGGTGGCTATATCAAAATGCCATTTTTCTCCACCTCCCCAGGATTTGGCGCTGTTAAAGAAGCAAATAACTTTATTGTCCATGTCTTTTTTGTCTAAGCTTTACTTGTTTTAGGAATGTAGAATGGGCTGAATTGGCACTTATTACAAATCCATAAAATCCATCAAGGAATCCCAAATAAAAAAAGTAGTGTTTTATAAATTTAAAAATTGGGCTAAAAATCATTTTTAAAACACTTGCTTTTTTCCCTTTTTGGTAAAGCTGTTCTGCTTTTAAATCTGAATATCTATTGATTTGGGCAATGTGCTGATTTATACTGTAAAACGAGTAGTGTAATAAGTTTCCCTTAAGATGGCAAATAGCATCTTTTGAAACATCTAATTTCTCGTGTATGATTCCTACCCACTTAATTGTGGTTTTATCGAACAAGCGAATCTGAACATCAGGATACCAACCAGTATGTTTAATCCATTTACCACAATAGTTGGTCATTCTGTTAAAAGAGTAGGCTTCATATTGCCAATTGTGTTTAATATCAATAATGCTTTTTTTAAGTTGATCCGATAATTCTTCATCTGCATCAATTGAGAGGATCAGTTTATAATTTGCCTGTCCTATGGCAAAGTTTTTCTGGTCAGAATAATCAATAAATGCCCGTTCAAAAAAAGCCACATTATATTTTAAACAAATTTCTTTTGTTTGGTCATTAGAAAACGAATCAACCACAATTATTTCGTCTGCTACTCCTTGCAAAGATTTTAAGCATCTTTCAATATTTTTTTCTTCGTTGTATGTAATTATTGTAGCAGATATTTTTTCCATAAACCATTAAAATAATAGTTGTTCAGTCTTAATAGAGTAAGCACAGCTAAAATGCTCTTTTGGGCATTTTTTATATCCGTGAAGCCCACAAGGCCTGCAATCTAAATTCTCTTCAGTTTCAATTATCCGGGCATTGTCTGATAAAGGGCCAAATCCAAAGCCTGGGATTGTAGAGCAGAAAATAGCCGTTGTTGGGGCATTCATGGCTGAAGCCATATGCATGGGTGCCGAATCGTTCACATAATTCATGCTTGCATTTTTCATTAATGCTGATGTTTGTAAAAAACTCAGTTTTCCACATAAATTATCAATATTGCTTCTGCTGCATGCTTCCATTATTTTATTACATGCTTCTTTATCGTCGGGCCCTCCAAGAAGGTATACCTGGTATTCTTTTCCAATGCGGCTGATAAGTTCAATCCATTTCTCGGACGGAAACTGCTTGGTAAACCAAACCGATGTTGGAGCCATACAAATATATGGCCGCATCTTGTATTGGCTTACGATTTGAAAATCTTCATCCGAAGGATATAGCTTAGGTTTATATACAGAATCGTCGGTAATTTCTGAGATTAATTTAATATTGCGCTCAACTTCGTGCTTGCCGCTCCCAATTTCATGTTTAATCCTTCGGGTAAATAAAAACGAAAAGGGGTTTTTATTAAATCCTACTTTAATTTTACCTCCCGAAAAGGCTGTAATTATGCCCGTTGAGGCAAATCGCTGTATATTAATTACATAATTGTATTTTTTAGAGCGGATTAACTTGATAATTTTGTAAAGATTTTTAAACTTATTTTCCTTTTTGTTCCAGATAAGTATATTTGAAACATAAGGGTGGTTTTTTAACAGATTTTCATTACCCTTTCGAAGTAAAAAATCTATCTCAGCATTGGGATAAAAATGATGTAATTTCTCGATAATAGGTGTAGCAAGTATTACATCACCAATAAAAGCGGTTTGTATGATAAGGAATTTAACCATTTATTAAACTGCAACGTTAAAATCGCGTAAAGCATCGTTAAGCGATGTTTTAAGATTTGTCGATTCTTTTCTTTTTCCAATAATTAAAGCACAAGGCACCTGATATTCGCCTGCAGCAAATTGTTTTGTTTGCGAGCCGGGTATTACAACCGATCTGGCAGGCACAAAACCTTTATATTCAACAGGTTTTTCTCCTGTAACATCAATAATTTTTGTTGATTTGGTAATAACAACATTGGCTCCCAGAACAGCTTCTTTTTCTATATGCACACCTTCTACAATTATGCATCTCGAACCAATAAAACAGTCATCCTCTATAATAACAGGAGCTGCCTGTACAGGTTCTAAAACTCCACCTATTCCAACTCCTCCACTAAGGTGGACATTCTTGCCAATTTGTGCACAAGAGCCTACAGTGGCCCAGGTATCAACCATTGTACCAGAGTCAACATATGCGCCAATATTTACATACGATGGCATCATAATTACCCCTTCGGCAACGTACGAGCCATACCTGGCAATTGCATGTGGTACAACGCGCACACCCAATTCATCGTAACCGCTTTTCAGATTTATTTTATCATGAAACTCAAATGGCCCTACTTTGGTTATTTCCATTTTTTGAATGGGAAAATACAGAATTACAGCCTTTTTAATCCATTCATTAACAATCCATCCCGAATCGGACTTCTCTGCAACACGTATTTTTCCTTTATCTAACAATTCGATGGTTTCACGAATATTAGCTTGCGTTTTTTCATCGTTAAGTAAAGCCCTGTTTTCCCAGGCTTTTTCAATATTTTGCTTTAGTCCAGTAATCATATCACAGGTCAATATTTTATACTCATGTGCGAAGATAACCAAAAAATGGTACTCAATGAAATTGTATAGCAAAGATAAAAAGGGTTGTTTAAATTTGTTGATGAACGTTAAAGATTGTTAATGCATGATTATTGTTATAGTAACCATAATTATATTTGTATAATGAACTTTATCCTATGATATTAAAAAAACAAAGATTTTGCTTAATATTTTTTTTACTTTTTATAAGTGCTAAACTCGCTGGGCAGGATAGTTTGTATTTATTTCGAGGGCAAGTTCTAAGTGAAGAAGGCAATTATGAAGTAGCTTTAGCTCACGTTATTAATGTTCAACAAAAATGGGGAGTGGTTACCGATACCCTTGGTGTTTTTGAAATTTGGGCAAATCCTGGCGACACATTAAATATCTCTGCTATAGGATTTTATTATAAAGAATATAAAATAAGAGATATAATTATTGATACAGTAGTTAATATCTTTCTTAAAGGACGGACATATGAAATACCTGAGGTTGCCGTAATATACTTAGGCACGTATAAAGAATTTAAACAAAAGGTGCTCGATTTGGAATTGCCAGAATCTCCTCTTAGCGAATCGGCTAAAAGCATATTTAAGCATGTCGAAAAACCATTATTTGTAGAACCTTCAATCGGCAGCCCTATATCAATGTTATATTATGCATTTAGCAGAGAAGGGAAAGATATTCGCAAATATTTGGATTTAAAAGAGAATGAAAGTGAACGAGATGAAATTCTGGAACGCTTTAATATACACGTTATAAAAAACCTGACTGGCCTGGAGGAATTCGAAGCCCGCGAATTTATGGCTTTTTGTAATTTTCAGGACGATTATATTTTAAATATAACTGACTACAGATTATATGCTGATATCCTGGAACATTTCGAAGCATTTAAAAAAAGCAAACAAGATTCGTTAAAAACAGATTGATTTTTTACTTTAGTAAAAAATTGTTTTATGATAAACCAAGTACCTCAATATAACGATATACAGCTTGCGCACGAAAGGATAAAGCCATTTATTCATCGCACAACTGTTTTAACATCAAGCAGTATAAATAAAATCTTAAATGCAGAAATTTATTTTAAATGCGAAAATTTTCAAAAAGTAGGAGCATTTAAATTCAGGGGAGCAACGAATGCCGTTCGGTTATTAACTTCAGAAGAGGCTAATAAAGGAGTTACAACTCATTCATCAGGCAACCATGCTGCAGCATTAAGTTTAGCAGCAAAACAGTTAGGCATTCCTGCGTATATTGTAATGCCCGTAAATGCACCTGATATAAAAAAGAAAGCTGTTGAAGGGTATGGTGCCGAAATTACTTTTTGTAAGCCAACCCTGCAAGCCAGAGAAGAAACGCTGGCTAAAGTCCAGGAAAGAACGGGGGCAACTTTCATTCATCCATATAATAATTTTAATGTAGTATGCGGACAAGGGACAGCAGCTAAAGAATTGTTGGAAGATTTTCCGGATTTGGATATTATCATTGCTCCTGTTGGCGGTGGTGGCTTAATGAGTGGTACAGCCATTTCGGCAAAGGCTATAAAAAATAACATTAAAGTTTTTGGAGCAGAACCATTAAATGCCGACGATGCATACAGGTCGTTTAAAAATGGCACTCTTATTCCGGCAGGGCCACCCAATACAATTGCCGATGGTTTATTAACTTCTCTGGGAACACTTACTTTCCATATTATTCGTGAAAAAGTGGATGATATATATACGGTTAGGGAAGAAACTATTATTGAAGCAATGCGAATGGTTTGGGAGAGGATGAAAATTATAATTGAACCTTCAGCTGCAGTGCCTTTAGCTTCTGTTTTTGAAAATCCAGGCTTGTTTAGAGGTAAAAAGGTCGGTATTATTTTTTCCGGCGGGAATGTGGATTTAAATAAACTACCCTTCTAATCTGCTAAAACCAGTTTTTGTATTGCAATAATGTTATAACCATTAGAAAAAGAAGAATTGTAATGTTTAGAACAAGCAATGCAATTTTATAATTACTTTCTGCATTTTGCTCAGTTATTTTTACCGGATAGTTAAATAAATGGGGTATTTTTCTTAATAATATGGAAGAAATAAACATTAAAATCCCTATAAAAGGTAAAGTTAACGGTGAAAAAAGGTGGGTTTTTATATAAGAATCCACTCCTGATAGTATTAGCAGGATAACAACAAAAAGTTTAGCAGTAAATAAAAGTATATCAATCTTTCCCGGTTTAATTATTCTTTTCGGCTTCATAAGTTTACTTACTTAAATAAAATTCTCCGAAAACAGGGTAATGGTCAGAAAGTTTTACTTTTTCTATATCCAGCCTGTAGCATATAATATTCTTGCTGTGTAAAATATAGTCTATTCTGAATGATGGGAAATTCCCATTGTATGTATTCCCAATTCCTTTTCCTGCTTCGGTAAATGAATCTTTTAAGCCTTTCTTGATGGTTTTATATGTATAGGAAACCGGTGCATCATTAAAATCGCCACAAACAAAAACACTATGAGGTGAGTTTTGGATATGATTCGAAATAATTTCTGCTTGCCCCGCCCTCTTTATAAAAGCATCGCGTAAACGATTCGAAATATCCAGAATTTCTTTCATACGCTCATCATCTTTAAACGACTTACTATTACTTATAAACTTGTAATTATTCTTATTAAAACGGATGGATTGTAAATGATTATTAAAAACTCTTACCGTATCTTCATTAATTACGATATCGGTATAAATGCTTGTGTTAAAAGAGTTGCTAAAGTGAATGGAACCCCGATTAATAATCGGATATTTACTGAAAGTAGCTATCCCGTAATTATATTCTTTGCCTTCAATGGTATAGTTGATATGTTTAAAATGTTTATTCCCAAGCTTTTTTATAATTTCTGTTTCTGTTAAGTTTCCTGTTGTAGTATAAAAATCCTGAAAACATATAATGTCAGGGTTTTCTGATTCTATAAACTCGAAAATGCGATCAACGGTATTTGCGTCATTATTCCACTTGTATAAATCAAATAAACGCACATTAAACGAAAGTACTTTTACACTTTCGTATGTTTCGGTATATTTCGTTTTCTGGTTTTTTAATGGGATTTGAATATATGAGCTTAAATAGTTCCATCCAATTAAA
>Ga0209408_1002438_pt1 | contig 10453 bp, 13 predicted proteins | sample AD_UKC107_MetaG_FD_184422 | JGI IMG/M metagenome (GOLD analysis project Ga0209408, IMG submission 184422) | Active sludge microbial communities of municipal wastewater-treating anaerobic digesters from Hong Kong - AD_UKC107_MetaG (SPAdes)... | ecosystem: Engineered > Bioreactor > Anaerobic >... | reverse complement strand
CAGAGGTCAGTAAAATTTATTCGTTGGTTACGTAACTACTTGTTCATGAACACTTCGTGGCGGGAGGCTCTGGGGCCTTTACAGCGAATCTACGCATCTTTTTGAGGTAGATTTTTGGACACCGTTGGGTAATAGGTTAAGGGTCAAATCTACTGTTGACTCTTGTTGGCTTTTTATCGGCAATTTCCCGCTTAAATTCGTAATATAATGAACTGCCTGAGGGCCGCCTGATCTTCCTTACAGATAAATCTTGCCTGCAACATTTTAACCTCCTTAACACCCATAAAACAAAGGCCACATATGCCCATATTATATAATGCGTGACTATATGGATGTCTATCGGATATTGCAGTTATGAAATTTGGTCGTATCCCATTGATATTTAACAGATATCGCTCCAGGGTCGAATGCTTTCCCTTGAAAGGCGAGCTTCAGAGATAAAATTGATCATCAGTACGGCATAAAGGTCGGCTGAATAATCCTGAACAAAAACTCAGGTTATGGCTGCCCAATCCTCGACATTTAATTTTTCAACCCGCGCGAATGCCTTTACATTATGAGTTACAATGATAAGCCTGTTTGCTAAGGCTATGGAAGCAATCTGCGTGTCTCTTTCACTGATCACAAGCCCTTCTTTTTCAAGCTGTGCCCTTATAAAGGAATATTCACGCGCCGCTGCCTCATCAAATGGATAAAGACGCAACAACGACGAGATCTGCCTGATTTTGAATCTCCTTTCTACCTTTTTTATCGGAGATTTTTCTATCCCGTATAATATTTCGGCAAAGGTAATGGTTGATAGAGATAAATCTGATGGGGAGTGCTTTTTAATCTTACCGATTACCCTCTTGTCACCACACATCCAGTAACTAATAATATTGGTGTCAAGCAGATACATAATTACCCCGGTTAATCCAGACTGAATTCTTTTGCCGCCAAAGCATCAGGTGTTTTGAAATCCCGATCCACGGGGAAAGCATCCCAGAAACCCTCCGGCCAACTGCTTTTTTCAAGAGGTTCCAGAATCACCTTATCGCCTTTTTTGGTAATTTTTACTTCATTACATTTAAAACGAAACTCTTTAGGCAGCCGTACCGCCTGTGATCGGCCGTTTTGAAATACTTTTGCTATAGATTCCATAGTCTATCACCTCTCCAAGACAATGATATTACCAGTATATATCATTTATCTAAAAAATCAATCTATAAGAGCTGAAAGTTTATTTTGCGTGTTTATGGATAGCTCAAAGCTTAAAGGGGAAAGCATAACGCCATATTTGTGGAGGGTTGAGTATAATGAGTTAAGAGTTTATTTCTTCATTCCTGGAGTCGTCTGTGACAAACTGCTTTAAATCGCTCTCCTCTCTGCTTTCAAATACACTTCGAATTCCCTTCTCATCCCAACGGCAACAATAATTACCTCAATCGTATCTATATTTGGACGATAAACAATCCGAAGGCTTCCAGTTCGAAGCCGACGATATCCTGCCAGATTCCCGTGCAATGGTTTACCAATCTTATCCGGCTCTCCCAGCCTGATGCGGTCTTCAATCACACGCATTGCTCTGGCCGCTTCTGCCCTGCCAAGACCATCAAGGTCATCAGCTACTTCCGGGTGATATAATATTTCCCAGCTCACTCTTTATTACCACCCGCAAAACGTATCATCATCTCTTCGTGGCTGATTGCCTTTGCAGGGTCAAATGTCTGAATACGGTCCCGTGCAACAGCTTCAATGCGAAGGTCTTCGAGTTCGTCCATAATCGCCTCGTAAAAATCAACAGGCAACATCACAGCTGCAGGGGCATTATTTTTCATGACAATGTATCTATCCTGCTCGCCTTTTGCGAGTTTCTCAAAAATTGTCTTTGCAGAGCGGGATAATTCAGTAACTGAAATCGCCTGGTCCGATCTTTCCATTAAACTTCCCATACAAAACCTCCATGATTATTATCTGATAATTATTGCATAAAAAACAAATTTTATCAAACAAATTAAATACAGTATTGGATATAAGAGCCATTATAACGGATTTTTATGTTCATCAGCCAATTTTATTCTCACCTGGTGAATCAAGCCAGAGAACACATGCAAGTGATTCAGTTTCCTTGAATTCAGGATATCCTGTAGTGATTATGGCGGAATATTCCACAGCCGCAGCAATTACGAATGCATCTGCATAGGAAACGGCATAGTGAGCCTTGATACGGGCGGCTGCAAGGACACGTTCCTTTGTCAAATCAATTAATTCGACAGGCAGACTATATATATCTTCCAGATTTGCGTCAGCACTCTTTTTTTCCATTTTTCGTGCTATAATGTAGTAAATTTCGCCCAGGCTGATAACCAAAAGATAAGCTGTACCATGATTTGACAGGCAATCCTTCAGGATATCACGAACTTTCATCCCGGCAAGTTCTGCCTGAAAATATGCAAGCAGGGCATAGCTATCGATCCGGATGATCCAAAACATCGGAAAATTTCAACACCATTCTCCCTGCATGCAGGGGCGAAAAGCCTGATGGGTTCAAGGCCCAGAAAAGCAGCGTACCCCCACATGATACCACGATAACCGTTATTATACGATAAAGCGGATAGGTTATTCTACGATACAGCAATGAGGCAAACAGCAGGGCAAAACCATAAAAAAATGTGGACGGGTGGCTATGGCCAGGCCGCATAGAATACTGGATATAAAAATAAAAGACTTACGTTCTGCTCTCTGCACCCATGCACATGAAATAAGAAATGCCAGGCTGATTGCCAAAAGGTCTCCCCCGGTCATAATCTCACCCCCTGTAATCGTTGGAGAAGAAAGAAGCAGCAATAATGCGCCTGTGGCTGCCCAACCCCATCATCTGTTTCCTGTTTTAACCAAAGGAGAATTTACCTCTGATTGCATTCGCTGATCCATTCATCAAGCAGTTTTAATTCCTGCTTATCGACTAATCTCATGTCAACTAATCTTTCATAGCAAAGCCTTAGATTGTCATCAATATATTCGTCGCCTGATTTTAAATCCAGCATCTGTAACTGCTCATAAATCCTGTTGTTGTTGAGATAACCGGGAATTTCATCCTGAAAATCCTTTAAAAGATTATGCTCATTACGCTGCTGGTACATTGTCGGCGGCCCGAAAAATACGGGCCAGTTATTCTCATGCGCTATTCTTTGAGCTACAAAGCTCCTCCAAATATCTGTCATTCTGAATGAGCAGTAGCCAGGCAGATACATTAACTTGTACGCAGGCCTGAACCATACTGTATTCTGGCTGTTAAAGGGGCAAAAGGTTCCTTTGCCTGCTGCAACCTGCCGGTCTTTCCTGAATTTCTCAGGCAGATGAAAAAGCAGGCGGTATACTGCGTCAACATCAGGATTATCATCGGCAAGGTACTGCTGAATCGGGCATTTTAAAGTTGCCGGCCTGAGCAATTCATACTCACGAGGTCTCTGTTTCAGGAACTCAAGGGGAAATCCCCTCGGCCATATATTTGAATCGGTAAAATAACAATAGACATTCATCCACCCGGCATTTTCACACAGTACAGCCTGTTTCTTCATCCGGTGATTTGACCAGAAACCGGGATAGGGCAGGTTATCATCGTCTGTTTCAATTATCACGGACGCCCCGCCTGCCATTGCAAGAAGATAACCTGTGTTTTTTCTTGCATAGTGCCCAACCGGGCAGCTATGCGCAAATGAAGATGTCTCAAGCTGTCGTTTAAGGGAATAAAAATCGCATCCTTCAAGCTCAAAGTTCTCAGGGCCGGCTTTATCTCCGATGACAATAAACCTGTAACCCTTTTCAATACAGCCACTGGCCAGTTCTTTCATGGCCCTGTTTGGTCCGGAAATTGATGTTAAAACCAGGCAGGTTTTATCAGCCATTTTTAACAGACCCCTTTCATGCCCTCTTTATCCTGAACAGCCGGAAATTTGCATAAATTTTTATCCGAAAAATTACAGCCTGCCCGCAAGCCTCATGTAAAAAAGCCTGAGCAAATGCCTGAATGAATCAATCAAAACAAGAATGTTGACATTATTACTTGGCGCCCGGTAATCAATAGGTACTTCAGTGATTTTCATTTTCCTGCAGTATGTTTTGATTTCAGTCTGAAAAAAATGCCCTCTTGATTTTATGCCTCTTGCGAGCACTTTTTTCAAAGCCTCCCTGGTAAACAGCTCAAAACCGCTGGTCATGTCTTTGAGTTTTGTCCCAAGCAGAATATTGGCAGCCATACTTCCACCCCTGCTGATGAACTTCCTTCTGAAAGGGCTTTCTGAAAAGCTGCCTCCACGGCAGAACCTGCTGCCGAATACGCATTCATGCCCTTCAGCCATTTTATTAATAAACTTCGGTATTTCATCGGGCTGATGGCTGTAACCTGCATCAATCTCAAGAATCCAGTCACATCCTGAATTAATTGCTTCCTTGTATCCCCTTATGTATGCATCGACAACAAAGGTATTTTCACCAGCCCATATAATGTTAAGTTCCCCGGGTTTATTCTGCATACTATTAAGTAAATCGTAAGTACCATCTTTGCAGCTCCTGTCAAATATAACAAAAAATACAACCTCCCTGAATCCTCTGCAGATGGCGAGTATATCCCTGACAAAATCTTCAGCAGTATCTTTCTCATTTGCCATCGGACAGACTATTCCAAGTTTTATTTTGTCTATTTGAACTGGAGATTTACAGGGCTGTTCGTTAGTCATTTTCACTATTGAAGAAAAAGAGGGGTGATATAAGCAATTGACCTTTCAGAATCATTTTTCTCATAATTATAGAGAAAAAATGATCTTGAGCGCCTGATCTTCATTACAGACAAATCTTATCTGTAGTATTTCATACTCCTTAATGCCCAAAAAAATTGACCGCATTATTCAATCGCCAAAAAGGAGCAATTTCAGCCACGGCATTGCCTTGGGTTCGCGAGAAATGACAAGATAACAGACCTCGCAGGCAACCCTTGCCGAGGTGTATTTGATCCTCATGTAACCTTCTTCCCCCCAGCTTGTGCCCCAGCTGTTCCGCAGTATCCAGTATCCATCGTCTTTATCACCCCCATTGTCATCCCAGCCCACAAGCGCCACTGCATGATTGGTTGGCGTATAATAACATTCTGGGAAATCCGGAAGTTTACCGGGGCAGTCGATATTTGTATCCTTATATATACCTGAATCATAACCCTGAAAGGCTGAAACGACCTGGACTGCGGCATCAACCACTCCATAAGTCATTATGGCAGTCTTAATCCCATCTATATCATTACAGTCGACCCGGTACCAGGACTCAAAAACCTTTACTGGGTCTCCCCAGTGTGTACATGAACCCGGATTATATATTGTGTAGGGAAAATCGCTCTCGCTGCACACGCCCTCTGCAGTAAGAGCCTCAAGCTCATAATAGTCATAATCAGCCCCGTAGCACCCGAAAAAGTGTATGTTATATTCAGGCAATCTCCCAAGACACCATATTATGAAAGCCTCTGAAAAGTCGACACACCTTCCATCATACCTGCCATTCGCCCGGTTATATGTCCCCTCTGCCGCGGCGCATGCCGCGAATGCATAACAGGAGCCGCAGTTTCCCTGATCCCTTATTGCTCCTATATAGGAATGTCCGTTGTAATTTCTCCAGTCAAAGGAAGACGGCAATTCCATTCCCAGATACCGTGAAAGAAGGCCGGGGTCTTCCTTTGCAAGGGTTTTCCCTGTAGTGACCGGAGGGCGACGACTGAAAAACCTTTCTTTTTCCTCCGCGGGCATATCAAAAACCCAGTTGTGGCCCACCGTGAAATTATAGCCGTTGTGTTTTATTATAGCCCTTATGTCTTCAAGGGTATCAGCCTGCCCAAAAGGTATTAAATCTACCGGTGCGGCGGCAAAAGATTTGAACTGAAAGAAAACAAGATAAATACAGACTATAAACAGCGCAACCAGTGCCCTGCGACAGATTTTCATTGTATGACTCCTGAAAAATACTTCTTCTGCTTCTGCTCGGCATGCTATTGCATCTGCATGGATATGGCATAATCGGCTGCCAGAAAATATAATTAATATCCGGATAATCTGTCAATAATAACCTATAATTTATAAGATAAGGCCTGCTCAGGCGGGTAATTCTCATGCAAAGCCGGAAGACCTGCATCAAAAAGCATTATTGCATCTGTACCCGTAAAATTCAGAACTCTGACGGAAGAAATAAAAATTACAGTATTGCCTGTTCTTTAAAAGGCCGCTGTGACGCTGAATAAACGAATCCTCCTTTCATGATTGTATCTGCTGTGTTATGATTATCAGGATATTGGTTACAGATACCGAAGATCAATTCAGGACGGATCCGGATGAACAGTACGAACATTGACATGCCAGTTTCCAGAAAACGCACCTTTTATGACGAATTTCCCGATTTCACCGGTCCGGCTCTGGAAATTTCTTATACACAGAAGAAGCGAATCTTCGATAAATTGCAGTTTCTTTGCACTCAAGCATTTCGGGATTTAGGGCTGTTCAATTCATACTGGCCATGAGGACAGGACGACAACCGAAATCTATCTATATTGGATAGGTTATACGGAATTAAAGGTGATGAGTACTTAATCACATTGAATTAAGTTTTTGATTTTACTGGTGCGCCCAGCAGGATTCGAACCTGCGACCTACGGATTCGTAGTCCGTCACTCTATCCAGCTGAGCTATGGGCGCAATATTTTCAGCAATACTTACTATACTATAAAAAAATATACAACTCAAAACTGACGGCTTTATAGAAAGCAAAGCGGGAAAGAAATCCTGCCTGACTTTCTTTTCCTTATAAAATTGATAATCTCTGAATTGGAACCCGACAGTTTTATTTTTAGATTAATGGCCGTGCGCCAGTTAACACTGGCCTGCATTGTATATTATAGCAGAGGTGCATATAATATAACACAAAAAGATCTGTGAATATAGATCCCTCACGGTTTCTTCAGTCACAACTGATTAATAAAATTTTTTTAAAGGCGGCTATGTGTTATTTTGATTTAATCTTGTCAAAACGCTATGATTTATGTTAATATTTCAAAGCATTTTACAAAAGGAGTATAAATCCATGCCTACCTTAAATATGGAGGTACCTGATAAAATATTTGCAGCCCTGCGAGTTGGCCCTGATGAATTTACGAGGGAGATGAGACTTGCAGCCGCTGCCTCCTGGTATGAACAGGGAAAAGCAAGCCAGGAAGTTGCTGCGCGAATAGCAGGCTTGAGCCGAACCGACTTCCTCCTGGCCCTGGCAAAAATGGGAAAGGATTCTTTTAAAGTAGACTTTGATGATCTGGATAGAGAACTTGCCCGTGGATAAACCCTCTGTCATAAATGCGTCTCCTCTCATCTTTTTCAGCCGCAGTCAAAATATGGAGTTATTACATCAGCTAACAGGGCACATCCTTGTGCCCGAACCCGTTGCAGATGAGATAAGGGCAAGAGGGTCCACAGATATTACGGCGAAATCTCTGACAAACATTTCCTGGATCGAAATCGTTTCCCCCCTGCCTGCGCCTGATATTATTTCAGAGTGGGCTCTTGGATCAGGGGAATCGTCTGTAATCACATATGCCTATGCGAATCCTGGCATGGAAGCAATTATAGATGATCTGAACGGGCGGAGATGTGCCATGCTGTTAAAAATTCCATTACGTGGCACGCTTGGTTTGATATTGGTCGCAAAAAAACGTGGGATAATTCGAAAGGCAAGACCTGTTATTGAGGAATTTATAAAAGCAGGGCTTTATTTGTCGCGACAAATAATTGATGAAGCACTGAAGAGGGTAGACGAATAGGCATTCGGATCTGCTAACCTTTTTTCTCAGATCATTTCATTCCCTTTCGGGTCAGTCTGAAGATTTTTCAGAAACTTTATCTTTAAGATTTCTCATCACGCTGCAGCGTGATTCGAAATGACAAACCTTCCGTACTGTCTGCAAAACTGAAAAAGGTTATGTCCAAGATACTATCCTGCATAAAGCCTGATGATTTTTTCTATCAGGCCTGTCGTTGAGAATCCTTCTACAAACGGTATACGCCTGACCTCTCCCCCGTTCCTTTTAACCGCATCAGCCCCTATAATCCCTTCTTCCTGCCAGTCACCTCCCTTCACAAGGATATCGGGCAGGAGGGTCTCTATTACATTTAGAGGGTTATCCTCATCAAAGATAAGAACAGCATCCACGCAGCCGACCGCAGCAACCATCTCGGCCCTCACCTGCTCCGGCAGTACAGGTCTTCTGGGCCCCTTGATGGACCTGACCGATCTGTCACTGTTGACCGCCACTATCAGATGGTCTCCCAGATCCCTTGCAGCATGAAAATACCTGGTGTGCCCCGGATGAAGGATATCAAAACAGCCGTTTGTAAAGACAACCTTTTTACCGGCTGACTTCAGTCTGCCGCATTCCTCTTTAGTCTCCTGCAGATTTTTTATCTTCAGACGATAGGTTTCCATGGTTCCTTTATTTTACTCATGTTCACCCTGATTCACCATCAAGGCATCATTTCCAGTGTATTGTCGCATAGGCAGGTTATCGGTTATCAGTTATTAGTTATCAATTCAGCCCCGCCTGGCGGGATAAGCTTTCAGCTTTGAGCTTTGACCTTTCAGCTATCTATACTCTGCTGATCTCAATCTTGATACCCATATCAAGCACTGGATTGAGTTTCATTAGTTGCAGGTTTACAGAGTTTTCAATTCATTACCAATTCACAGCCCTTGCGAGGGTGAGGCACATGACCTCCCTGCTGCCGGCTTTCATAAGCACCCTGGCGCATTCATTCAGGGTATTCCCTGTTGTGGTTACATCATCAATCAGAAGAATTACCCTGCCCCTTACCGGATCTGAATCTTCAACCTGAAATGCACCCCTCACATTTTTTCGCCTTTCCTCTCTTCCAAGGCCGGTTTGCGATAAGGTGTATCTTACCCTTTTCAGTGTCAGATAGTCCAGCCTGCTGTTCAGGCGCTGCGCTACATGCCCTGCCAGCAGCAAACTCTGATTAAAACCCCTTTCCCTCAATCTCTTCGGGTGAAGAGGTACAGGCATTGTTAATAAATCCTTCTGTTCAGAAATCCATCTCCGGGCAAATCCGGCCAGAACAGGTCCCAGTGACTTTGCGAGAAAGCTTTTCTGCCCGTATTTAAACTGATGAATAGCATTCATTATGACGCCATCATAAATAAATGGAGAAGCGGCAGCCTTGAAAAGGGGCCTTTTCCTCAAACAGTCTTCGCACAGATGATCCTCGCGGGCATCTGAAATAAACGGTCTGCCACATACAGGACAAAGGGGGGAGGCACATGGTTTGAACTCGCTTATACACTCTCGACAGAAAGATTCGTACTCAGTACTGCCCTTTGAACCGTCTTCCCTGAGGAATTTCCGGCATATGGCACATCTTGGAGGATAGATTATATCTATCAGTTTACTGAGAAATCCCATACAGGATGGCTCCATTAACTTAAATCGGCAAATGTATCTATTATTACTTTTTAACCATAGTGTCTATATCCCAGTCAACCAGCAGCCTTACACGTCTGTTCTGCTTCCTTTCCCTGTACACAAGGTGGCCATTCTTGACACCATACTGGAACAGGTCCCTGGTGATTGCAACATCTTCCCTGCAGTAATCCGTAAGCTTTTCGATTTCTCCCTTTCTGAACCATTCCACCGCAATAAGGCCCTCAGCCGTCTTTGCCCTTTCAAGGGTCTCCTTTGCAAAGCCGTCCAGACTGATCCGGAAACCGAGGCGCCTGTGGATATCCTCAAGAATATCAAATGTGGGCAGGTCTTTCAGGTTATTATTTGTATAGGCGCTCAATACCCTGTAGTCAAATCCCTTGATATTGAATCCGATGATAAGGTCTGCCTGCTCCAGACAGTCAAAAAGGCCGTCAACTTCTTCTTCGTAAAACGTCAGGAACCGGTTTTCAATGCTGTCAAAGATGACGGCTACCGAAATCCTCATCAGATGGGCGTTCTGCCATCCTCCGACATCCTGTGCTGTTTTCTGTGTCTCCAGGTCCAGATAGATTATCCGCGGGCTTTGCTGCTCATGATTCACCTTTCTTACCTCCAGGTCTGATAATACCGGTTCGACCTGCACCTGTTCTCCTGAAATCTCACAAAACGGAATATCATCAAGGAGTATGTCGAGTATCAGTAATGCTGCCTGTTTATCAAGCGGTTTATTTCCCGACCCGCATTTTGGCGAATGGATGCATGAAGGACATCCTTCCTCGCACTCACAGCTTCTTACGTGATCCCGCGTTTTCTCAAGCAATTCGAGTATTATCTCAAACCCGTGTGATGCCAGGCCGACTCCCCCGGGATAGGCGTCATAAATAAAAATAGCGCTTTTTTCCACCTGTGGATGGTATGGATAACATATACCCCCGATATCGTTCCTGTCACAGA
>Ga0209408_1002435_pt1 | contig 10458 bp, 6 predicted proteins | sample AD_UKC107_MetaG_FD_184422 | JGI IMG/M metagenome (GOLD analysis project Ga0209408, IMG submission 184422) | Active sludge microbial communities of municipal wastewater-treating anaerobic digesters from Hong Kong - AD_UKC107_MetaG (SPAdes)... | ecosystem: Engineered > Bioreactor > Anaerobic >... | reverse complement strand
CAGTACCGATACCAGTATGAGCCATGTCCTTCACCGCTCTCGCATTTCTTACAGCCTGGTTTGTTGCATCGTGTTCTCTCCTGGCGGTAAACGCCTCCTTCTGGTGCTGGTATCCCTTTCATGGTATCTCTTCTGTAAGTGACGGTACATATACCTAACGCTTACAGAAGAGAAGGGGATGCGGCGTTCTTACAGAAGATGGAGGGAGAGGGCTCAGGTCGTTGCCTCTTCGATGATCCTGGTCCGGTCAGGTTATAGGCCACCCGGGTATAGCCTCATCGACCTCCTCCATCAGCCGGATTGTCTCCTGTAGGGCGACGACGACCTTCTGATAGTGGGTCAGGTCGTCGTAGGATAGCTGCCTTCCCCTCCGGTCCTTTAGCCACTTGTCGCAGACCTGGTAGCCGCCGACCTGAAACTCCCAGACCTCGGAAGGGACGCCCTCGAAGTACTGGCTTCTGTTGATGTAGACTCGACCCGCCCCCAGGACCGCTCCATCCCCGCCCACGCCCTTCGATCCCGGCTCGATCTCCCCCGGAGCGAAGTACTTCGGATAGCCCTTGTCCACCCGGTTATCCCCGCCGACGGGATAGCGGGTGACAGGCTGCCCGAGGAGGGGAGATTCGAGGAGGTGGAGGCCCACTAGCTCGCCGCCGAGCTTCACCAGAAGGCGGAACTTCTCCCGATCAGAAGTCAGGGGAACCCTTGGGAAGTCGATCTTCAGAAACTCGGCGTACCTCTCCCGGTAGCTCGGCGAGTGAAAGACGGCGTAGATGTAGTTGAAGACGTCCTCTGGGCCGAAGGTCGCATCCAGGTCTCCCCTCCCGTCAGGGACGAATTCGAGGTCGAGCTTCTTCGCGAAGTCGGCGACGAACTCGGGGGAGAGGTTCGGGACTCGCCCGTTCTTTCCTGGTGGCCAGTAGGCGCCGAAGAGTTTTTTCTGGCGGGAGGAATTTTCGGGGGGTGGAGGGTATAGGTAGAGCGGACCAATGTAAGATATCCCAGCCCCGGCTGATTTATTTCCTACAGCACATTGATCTGCGGCATTTCGAGAAGGCAAAACTGAAAATTCGTAGTTTGGACTCATCGGGCGAGTCCATAAAAGCCCTATATTATGCAATGTCATTAATTGCTGCATGATACGCTGTTGCGGCTGGCCTATAAAACCGCGAGACTTGCCAGTGTAGTAAGTAAATCGCTGATCAAAGGGGCGATATGAAATTGGCACAATCTTATTATGATCGGGCCCACTCATATGAATATCGTCTTGAGCTAGATGTACTTTCCAATCTCTTGCGTCTCGACGCAAATCATATTTTTCCCTCGCCTCTTCGGTGGATAGTGATACAAAGTCTTGTATAGTCTCCCAAATTTCTTTTTGTGACCATTTTATGGTCAAACGATCTCTGGCAGTTACAATGCCAACTGATTTTTCTAGGAAGATGTCAGTGATTTTGGGAATATTTTGGTATTCAATATCTAAGCTGGAATCTCGTGGTATAAATAGATAAAATGGTGTTTTTGGAGCCACCGGCTTCCATGTTATGCTTTCGATATCGTTTTCAAATAGGGCTCCGTATTTCTTTTCTCTTGGACCCCACAGATCAGAGTAAAAAACTTTAGCTAAACCGGAGTTTTCTAATTGTCTGACAAAAATTCCTATGGCTACACCTTGCTGTATGTCGAAGACATTCTCATCTTTGGAGCCATCAGGCGCGCGCTCTTTCTTCTTGGCGTTGCCATGAAGATTCAAAACATAAATCTCGCTGAAATCTTCCAGCAGTTGTTGGCGCATCCCTCTGAAGGTAGGATTATCCAAGTAACCATGATTCGTAATGAATCCTACCACACCCGTCCCCGTTTCCTGAATACGCCATTGAGCCCAACGAATGAACTTAACATAATCATCATGCAACCATTTCTGTTGAATTTCTTGCAGACTTTTACCATCTACCATCTGATAGCTCGATAGTTTTTTCCTAATCCATTCGCCTCTATTTGCTGAATGTCCTGAATAAGGAGGGTTTCCCAGCACCACCATTATAGGTTTTTCTTGCTTCACTACCGAAGCCGACCGCGCCTCCTTTCCTATTACCTCTAAACCCCAAAGTTCCTTGGAGATGCTCTTAGCCTCCTCCAGGGTGTTGGTGAGGTAGACTCCAAGTCGCTCATCGCTCTTGAAGTCGTATACCCAATCCTTTCGGATGTCTACGGGGAGGTCCTGGCCCGCCAACATCATCCCGAGCTTGAAGTGGGCGACGGAGTAAGGGGCCATCAGAAGCTCAAAGCCGAAGATCCGGGGGAAGAGGTGGTCTCTCACGTAGGCCGACCAGTACCCTGCGTTCCCGTGTTCCATGAAGTCCTGGCGGATGTGGTCGATGACGGCGTAGAGGAAGGTCCCCGTCCCGCAGGCGGGGTCAAGGATCAGGACCTTGGGGGAGGTCTTTGTCACCCTCGTAGGGAGCTTCGACGGGTCCGGTCTCCCATAACGATCCAGAACCGGAGCCTCCTCCTCGTAATCGACGATCGAGGAGTCCATCAGTCCTCCACCGAGACCGAAGTGGGTCTTGAGGACCGAGTCGATGGACCGGACGATGTAAGAGACGACTGGCTCTGGGGTGTAATAGACGCCCCGCTTCTCCTTGAGGTCTGGGTCGTAAGCTGCGAGGAAAGTCTCGTAAAAGTGGACGACGGGGTCTTCTTGCTTCGTCCTCTTCCCGAAATCGGCGAGGACGGATTCGAGGTCTGTGTTGCTGAGGATCTTTACTACGTCCTCGACGTAGTCGGCGTAGGGCTCCTCGTCGAGAACCGTTCCTGTGATAGTCTCGAATAGCTGGCGGAGGAAGGGATTCGTCTTGGGTATGTCTTCTGCTGCACCTCGCCGCCTGAAAGGCTCGGGACCAGCATGGTTACACCGGGCCGCAAAGAGGCCGTAAACTATCGTCTGGGAGTACATATCCGCAAACTCAGAGGTCTTATAGGGCAGGTCCAGATCTGGAATCAGAACCTCAGCAAAGGCTTTCCGGAGGTTCACTAGGTGGCGAGAGGCTTCCTCGCGCTGGAAGGCCTCGATAATAGCTTCTCGGATAAGGAGAGCGAGCCTTGCTAGCCTCTCGGACAGCTCCTTTGCGGAAGTAATAGGAATCGGGGTCTGGTCGAGGAAGCTCTCTAAAAGGCGCGCTACCTCGGCTTCTCCCATCTTCTCCCGGACGATCTTTCCGTCTCTTGTAAGCCTCGCCAGCCTCGCAGCCTCTCGAAACTCACCCTTATGGTACCATCGGAACTCCAGATAGTCGGTGAGGACGAGGTTCTCCAGGGATTTCAGGTAGCGGTCCAGCTGCTCGGACCTCTCGGCCTCGTCCAGGGACCTCCCGACGTCCTTCGCCTCGATGTATCCGATAGGGAAATCCTCTTTTTTGATGACGAGATCGGGGGCCCCGCAGGCGATGCGTTTGGGCTCGTTTATGACAATGACATTTTTTGAGAATGACTCCACCAGATCTTCGAGGGCGGGGCGATGCGTATGTTCACTAGCATCCCCGGTTTCAAACTTCGCTCTTATCGCTTTCAAATACGCCCTCATATTTTCCATGGAATCACCGCCAACTTCTACCTCTTGCAGTGTACTTACATCTTATCTTCGAGGGCGCGTCTTTTTCTGGCCGCGACGGTGGTCTCGGAGATCTTCTCCCCGTCTCCACTCCTCCTCCGTAAGTTATGTGACTATCTCACATCTTCATGGGCCGGATGGTCACATAACTGCTTTTGAGGATATGCTTTCGACTTCTCCTCCTCCACTGGCGAGGGCGAGGCGTGGCGTTTCTGAAGGAGGCCGGATTTATGGCGATTTTTCCAGGCCGTCAATGGCGAGTGCATCGAGACAGTTTTATAAAACCAGCTTGGTAACACTGTTTTTTGGACGAATAAGGTGCCTTATCTGTAGTGTTTAGCTATTTATAAAAATGTGTATATCACTTAGTCCGATACTGTTTTGTCTGATTTTGGTTATAAACCCCCCCGGTCCCCTCAACCACGTCCTCAAGTTTATCGCGCAGATCGAAGGTGAAGTACCTGCCTTTAACTCCTGATCGGCCTCTCGCCTGGATCTTCTCTTCAAGATCCTGATCGAGTCTCACGCCTAAGAATCCCATGTTAAACACCCGTTAAACATCCCCTTTTAAGGTGGCGAATATTCGGCCTCTTTTTATGGTGTATAATTTGTTCAGTTCAGTGCCTGCGCCGGCGACGCCGCCGAAGGCCCGACGGCAACCTTGTAGCCTCTAGGTACCTGCACAGCGCCTTGGCTTCTCGCAAGAACTGTCTCGGATCGAGAACCCTGCCTTCGGCAAAGCCTCTTGATCTGCCTCTGGTCTTCGGCTCGATTTCTACATCGACGAATCCAAGCTTCGCAGGACTGAATACCTCTTGATAAGGATGCCAACTCTCTTCGTAGTTCTCGATCAGGACTTCATTTCGATGCGCCCAAATTCTGAGAGAGACCAGGCCGCCATAAGGAAGCTTGAGTTCGTCTGCAATCTCTCTTGGTATCGAGAGTACATAGCTATCATGACCGGTATTCGTGATCTTCTTTGTCAACTGGCGCGTAAATCTGATCACCGTTTCATACCTCGGAATTGGCAGCAGCAAGCACGATTTGGACTTCACCACGCTTGACAGGTTGCACACGTATTGAGACAGGCCCACCGTCCTTGAGTCCTAAAGCTTCTGCGACCTGTGGCGGTATGCTTAGCTGATAAAAATCGCGCCCCTGCTTTGTTATCCTGTGCTGTAGCGTCCTCACAAATCTGACCATGAACTACTGTAGTATTACCGTATATTTAAGGTATACCATCGATTTTTGAGCGAAATTGTGCAAACAACCGCTCCATTACCGCTTCCTCGGTCCCACTGCAAAGCCGAAGCTTCCCGCTACCTCAGGGTTACATCTCAGAAGCTCTGGATGCTCCTCCTGGAGGATCACGTTGATCCTCTTGGACAAAGCAAGCAGCTCAGAGTACGCCTTATCGTAGTCCCCTTTAGCCAGCCTGGCCCCCTTCCAGGCTTGGGGCTCTGGCCTTAGGGCGTCCTCCACCTCGTCATGGATGCGAACATGGAGGCGGTCCAGCTCCAGGAGAAGCTGATGGCCTCGATTCAGAAGCTCGGGGAGGGCTTCGCTCTTCCTGGCCCCGGGGTTCACCTGGGGCTTCTCCTTCCTCAGGAAGGGATCAGGAGGGGGCCGGTGGATCACGTAACCACCTCCTCAGGTATCGGCCAGGGCCACGGCCTCGGGGGCCATCTGGGGATGGCGGTGGTGGCGGTGGTCATCCTCTGACCTCCTGGACGGGAGGGACCCACCCCTCTCCTCCGTTCAACCTGGCCCCCGTCTTCTTCCAGCCCTCTGCCTCAAACCACCTCTCCACCGCCCTGAAGGGGATGGTGGTCTTCTCCCGGTCGAAGACGATCTTGGATAACTGGGGAGCGGAGATCTCGGGGTAGTTCTTCATCAGCCCCATCGCCGTCTCCTGCAGGAGATCCGCCTCCCGGGGGGTGGGGGCCCGGTCCTTCGGCTCGGGGGTCTTCTTCCGCTCGGCGTCCTCGGCGTCCCTCTTCTTCTCCCTCTCCAGGAGGGAGGAGAGGTCGTCGTCGGGGTGGTGATGATCACCACCCCCTGGGGGCGGGGCCACCGCCTTATCACCACCCTCTAAATCGCCATCGGTCGCCCCGGTGGTGGTGATGGTGGTGGTGGTGGTGATACTTTCGGGGGTATGTTCTCCCTTATGGTCGGAGTTTTGGCCAGATCCTCGGGGAGACCCTTCTCCCCCTTCTAGGGGGGTGGTACTGTTATCTATGTCCTTGCGGTTATTATCTCTATATTTATCACAACTATCACCACCATCACCACCAATAGCCTTACGGATAGCGTTTATACGGGTGGTGATAGAGGTGGTGATTAAATCCGTGTCACCACCGGCCTCCAGGGGGCTGGAGCCTACGGCGTCGATTACCACCACCGTCCCATGTTTCGACAGCTTGAAGTCTATTGATATGCCAGCTCTGGCCAGATCCTCCTGGGCCTTCCGTAAGCGGTTGCTGAATCTGTTGGGCTTCGCTGGCCAATCCTGGGGTATTGATCGGAGATCCCGCTCAAGTGCCTCCTTCAACTCGGAGACTAACCCCTCCCAGTGGCCCCCCTCTTTCAGGACCAGCGATGTCCAGACCCAGTTCCTCAGGGCCAGGACTACGTTGTCATCGAGAACGATCTGGCCCGAGTCTCCTATCAGGGCCTGAGCGTATGCGTCCCTTAGGAGCCCAGACTTGAATCCCCATATCCGGGCACAACACTCACCGATCACGCAAAAGTCGGCCATCCTTACCTGGTTCGCCCAGGACTTCGACTCCTGGAGGACCTCGGGGTAGGTCGCCATCACCTTCTGCAGGGTCTTGAAGATCGCCCCCAAGATCCTGGGCTTCACCTCCTCGAACTCCTGGAATAGGAGGGCCTCGGGCTTCTTCAGGTGGGGAGGCAGTGCCCGGGTGTAGAAGTAGAGTATCCTGTCGGCGGCATCGCTCTCAAACTCGGGCTTGATGACCGACGTGAACATGGTTCTGGCGTTGTAGTCATGGACCACCACCTCCGAGTCGGTCCTCAGCTTCCTGTTGGTGTTGGAGCCACCTGTGGCCCCTCCACAAAGGGCGTTGGACTGCCACTCCTGGACCCGGGTGATGTTATCGAAGAGGACGGCTCGGTTGTTGTGAAGGACTATCCCCATGTCCCTGGGGGTATCGGGCATGTTCTGGCCCTCCTGGGCGTCGGGGTCCAGGAGCTTCTGGAGGAACCTGGCCGTAATCGTCTTGGTGGAGCCTTTGGGCCCGATGAATCCCGCCAGGGGGTGGGGGAGGTTGATGCGAGTACCTCCATCTGCCTCCCAGTAGGGGAGGAAGCTGGCCACCGTCCAAGTCATGAGGAAGAGGAAGTCCTCCATCTGGACCCCTGGCATGAAGTCCATCAGTCTCCAGACCTCCAGGGGGCTGGCGTCAAGGTCGGGCACCGCCTGGGGCAGGTCGGTGGGGTGCCTCACCAGCCCGAGGGGGAGGGGCCGGATGGCCACCTCCTGGGCGTTCACCTCCACCCCCATCATGTCCTCGCCCCCGAGGTCATACCACAGGGAGCCGTTTATCACGTTCACCCTAGGGGCCATGTGGACCCTCAGGTCCAGCCCCTTCCGGGCCATGGCCTCCTCCCCCACCGCCATAATCGAGAGGTCTGCCTCTTTTATCGTCTTCCTGGCCAGGGGGATACCGTACTGCTCCATAGCCGTCTTCGTCGCCCAGATCCCAAACTCCCGGGAGTCCAGGGCCATAGGAACGTGTCGCCCCTTGGCGTCCAGGTAGAGGAAGGGCTGGCCTACCTGGTCATAGCAGAACCTAGCCGCCGGGTCTCCCTCCAGCTCCACCCTGACTATCATCACCGCCGTGGCCAGGGCGGAACTGCGGCCTTCATCACTGCATGTAGTGCGAGCCGCCCTCTCCTTCTCCCGGATCTCCTTTTTGAGGGCCTTCTTCATGTCGGCCTTGATCCCGATGTCGTCCAGGTATAGCTCGAAAGCCACGGGGGAGGAGCCCAGGAGGATCCCCAGCTCCTTGATGACCTCGGGCTCCCGGACCTTCCTGGGGTCGGCTTTGATCCCCTCTTTCATCAGGTCCAGAAACTCCGCCGCTGCCTCGGGAGAGGGCCCCTCCCTTCTCTCCGTGAGCCCCTTCGTCTCACATTCCTCCAGTACCCTGGAGAAGATCTCTTTGTCTCGGAGGTCGTCGTGGCCAGTACATGGGATGATCCCCGCCAGGACCCCCACCAGGCTGGCCAGATCGCCTCCGGCCTCGCATTGCTTACAGTGGTATTGCCCCGTCCTCAAATTGACTTGGAAGCAGTCGCCGCTCTCGGACCGATGACCAGGAGGAGCCCCCTTTGCCTCATCTCCCTCCGTCCTCTTCGGAGTCCAGCCGTAAGCTGCCAGGACCCTATGGACGTCCAGCTGGTCAGAGAGGGAGGTGTTGCCGTCTCCCCTTCTCGCCCTCTTCGCCTCCCGGACGCCTTCTTCCAGCATCTCCCGGGTCGTCTTGATCCCAGCCGCCGCCTCGAAGGAGACGTGCTTATCAGGATCAGGTGAGAACTCCATCCCCCTTGTGATCTCCTTCAGCTGGTCCAGGGAGATCTCCGCCATCTCCTGGGGGCCGTCCTCCACCAGATGGTATTTCGTCCCGGAGGGGTGGGTGCTACCAGGGAGAACTGCATGGCCTCCTGGGCCCAGGACCTCCCCGAGGTGGACCCTCTGGACCGTCACCTTCCCGGTCTTCTCGTCCACCTTTTCTTCTGTAAGGATGGGGTCATAGATGACGAATTTCTTCTGTAAGGCTGGACATAGGAGATGGTGATGGCGGTGGCCTGGTCGGCTCTCCGCCTGGATGGTGTGGGGAATCTTCTGTAAGACTCCCAGCTCCTGGAGCCTCTCGGCGTCGTCGCCATCGAAGACAATCACTCCCCCGGTGCCGCATACAAGACCGTGGCCCCACCCCCTGGAGATGGCCTCCTGGAGCTTCGGGTCGTCCTCAGCGTAGTTGGAGCCGCCTTCCTTCTCCCAGCCCATCCCCTGGGGGTCCTTCCCGCCGTAGGTCTTCACCGTCCCGTCCTTCAGGGTGTACTTGTGGCCAGCCGGAGGGACGATGGTGAACCTGCACCCCCTCCCTCGAAGGTGAGAAACGGGCAGTGAGGAGTTCACGGCCACCGCCTCCGCCGAGAATGGGAAACATATTTAAAGTCACAGAGCGGAAAAGTCATCTAGATCACTTGTCCTGAGTTCTCGGTCCCATTGTTCACCTGGGCAGGTCTTGGGAGTGGTTTGGAAAGGAGTTGCTAAATGGGGCGTGTGGTGGTTCGCACCCACCACCGCAAAATTCTTCTTATGATTTATACCATCACCTCAGTTAATAGAGTCGGGTCTCTGGCTATCGCTTTGTAACCAGCTCTAAGCAAAAGTCTTCCAAAAGATGACGTCGGCACACCGAGACGGTCTGCCGTGGCCGCATACATTGCTTTCTCTTCGGGCTGCAAATGTATGGAAAGTGTTCTATCCCTGCTCGGGATACCGTTGTATCGGCTCATACTTGTTCACCTGGGTCGAGAATTCGCACGTTCTCGGCCCCATTCTACAGAAATGGGCTCGAACGTTATTAACACCTTCGGCTCACGCGGTCCAAAATAATATTTAAGTTTGGCTCAGAATCTGGCGTAGCTCTTCTTCCTATGCTCCAGCCCTGCTGCCAGGTAAACCGAGGTGGTGCTGAGGGAGCTGTGGCCCAGTTGTTGCTGGAGATCGTTTAAAGGAATTCCAGCATCAAGCGCCGTTACTGCATGTAAATGCCTCAGTGAGTGTGGGGAGAAGGTCCGCAGCTCCCTGCCGTTCTTATCCTGGCCATAGGTCCGCTGGATATCAGCCTCCTCCGCCGCCTTCGCGATGATCTGAGCCACCCTTCTGGAGGTGAGATGGCCGCCCATCTGGCCTGGAAAGAGCCACTCCTCTGCCCCCTTGCCGTCTATCCACTCCTTGAGCGCTGGGAGGAGTCTCCCCGGGATCAGAGCCTGTCTGTATCTCTTCGTCTTAGTTCGGTGAGCCTGGAGATGGAGGACTCCCCCATCTTCTGTAAGGTCCAGATCCTCAACTCGGGCTCCCATCAACTCGGAGATCCTGGCTCCAGTTCCATACAGAAGACTGACGACAAGTCGGTCTCGCTCAGATGGTAAATTAGCCATCAACTTCTCAAATTCTTCTTTAGTGATCAGTTTGGATATTGTCATAATCGCCACCTAGCGCCTTCGTCAGGTTGAAGTTTCCATTTTTGTGTAAAAATGGAAACTTGGTTGTCTCGCCTCTTCTGTAAGAATAATCGATGTCTTCCCCGGTCTTACAGAAGATTCTGCCATGTAAAGGATACCCATCTCATAACCTCTTACAGAAGATCATCCCAGGGTTGCCATCACCTTCTCCTTCAAGTCGAAGGTGTACCGCCTGGCCTTCACTCCGCCTCTCCAGCAGTTCGTGTTCGGGAATCCAGCTCCCTTCATGAGCCTCCCCAGGGGGCGCTTATCCAGCCTCGCCTTCTGGGCTACCTCCTCCGTCGTCGGCTCAATCCCCCGTGAGTGGTAGTCCCGGATGGCCTCCAGGGCCTTCTTTACAGAGGGGTCCAGCCCCTCCTCTGCCTCCTGTGTCTCTTCTGTAAGTTCGGCGGGGAGGGTCTTCCCGACATACTTTTTGCGGGTCTTCCCATCTTCCCACCAGTACCGATACCAGTATGAGCCATGTCCTTCACCGCTCTCGCATTTCTTACAGCCTGGTTTGTTGCATCGTGTTCTCTCCTGGCGGTAAACGCCTCCTTCTGGTGCTGGTATCCCTTTCATGGTAT
>Ga0209408_1002424_pt1 | contig 10492 bp, 5 predicted proteins | sample AD_UKC107_MetaG_FD_184422 | JGI IMG/M metagenome (GOLD analysis project Ga0209408, IMG submission 184422) | Active sludge microbial communities of municipal wastewater-treating anaerobic digesters from Hong Kong - AD_UKC107_MetaG (SPAdes)... | ecosystem: Engineered > Bioreactor > Anaerobic >... | reverse complement strand
TCGTAACGCTTCATCTCACGGGCAAAGAGCTCAAGATGCTCATCAGCCTGTCCTTCAAAGATTGCAATATTTTTCAGTATATTTCCATTCATAAGATTAAACCATTTTTACCTGTAACACTTACGTTTGTCATTGCGAACGACTTAAACAAATTACGCCTCACTTCGCCGCATCCTCCGGGAAGAGTATTACGTTCCCCCCTCTTTCACGCCCCACAAGGGGAAGGTCGTGCGCCTTAAGTATAAGCTCATCTGGAATGTTTGCGTGGTCGGGGTACACCGCGGCCCCTATACTCATGGAGAGAAAAACCTCCTTCGAGCCCGTGGCCTCTGATATATCCAGTTCGTTGAACATACGGAGAATCTCCCGGGCAGCGCCATAAACCTCCTGGCGCCCGTGGTCTTCAAGGATCACACCCAGTTCATTCCCCATATAACGGAGAACAGTACCCCGCCCCTCCATGAAATGATTAAGGGCTGCTGCCATTATTTTCAGGGTATCATCCCCCGCTTCATGGCCGAATGTATCATTTATCATTTTAAAATTGTCAGGCTTCATAAGCAGCAGTCCCACAGGGCCGTTACGTTTTTTAAGTATGCCGGGGAGAGTCTCTTCAAGATATGTTTTATTATAGAGGCCGGTAAGTTTATCACCATAAACCTGGCGTTTAAGTTCCTGCACAAGGGCTGAATTATCTTTAACAAGGACGTTGGCTTTACGGAGACGGTTTGAAAAGACTTTAAGAAACCTGTACAGCATAACAGCTGATATATCAGGATGCCTTTCAAGTATATCCCTGAAGTCCTCACCGGCATCAGGGAGTGATATCAGTGTAACATCAGTAACAGCTTTGACAGAGTTATTAAATTGAGCGCCTGTAAAAAACTCAAGTTCGCCGAGAATATCCCCTTCCACAAGTTCAGCTATAAGGGTATCACCCTCCCACTTGTCGGTCTTTACAGCCTGCACGCTTCCGGATACTATTATGAACAGCACCCCTCCGCAGTCACCCTCTGATATTATAAGATCTCCCTCATTGTAGGAAACCAATCCGGAGTAGCCTTCAATAAGACTCAGCTCCCGGTCATCAAGCGCCGCGAAAATTTCAGCCCTGCGGAGCCAGCTTTTCTTATCAATCTGCATAAAAAGTTCTCTGATGTAAATATTAGCATTAAACCGCAACTATAAGCCCGAACGGGCTTATAGGACACGCGCAATAATCGATTAGTGAATCCATTAGAGCATTTTTAAGCAGGGCTGTCTATTTAAAAATTATTCTTAAATCTTAAACCTCGAAACCATATCAGCAAGTTCCTCAGCTTCGCTGTTCATGGAATCGCTGTTTGCGGTAAGCTCCTCTCCAAGGGCGGCATTCTGCTGGGTTACGTCATTCAGCTGGTTTACAGCCACCTGGATCTGTTCAATGGCTGCACTCTGCTCCCTCATGGCAAGAGCTATCTCAACTATTATCTCAGATGTCTCTTTAGTGTTAGATACAATACCCTTAAGGATCTCACCTGATTTCTGAACAAGCATATCACCTTTCTGTACACGCTCAAGGCTCTCTTTAATAAGCACTTCAATTTTCTTCGATGAGTCAGCTGTTCGCACTGCGAGGTTACGTACCTCGGAAGCAACTACCGCGAATCCGCGCCCGGCGTCACCCGCTCTGGCAGCTTCAACCGCAGCATTCAGAGCGAGAAGATTTGTCTGGAAAGCTATATCATTAACCACCTGTATTATCTCCCCGATCTCCTTACTGCTGTTTGTTATCTGCTGCATTGCATCAATGGTCTCTTCTATGGCTGTCTCACCCTCCCGCACAACACCGAGAGTAGTTTTTGAATTGGAGTCAGCCTGATCAAAGTTTCTTGTATTCATCTGAAGTGAAGCAGTGATCTCCTCGAGGTTACCTGTCACCTGTTCAAGGGTCGAGGCCTGCTCCTGTGTGCGCTGAGAAAGGTTCTGGTTGCCTGAGTTTATCTCGTTTGAAGCGCTCTTTACAGTATTGGCTGCGTTCAGCACCTGCTTCATTGATGCGGACTGATTTGTAATGAACTTATTGAAGCTTGCCGCCAATGTTCCAATCTCGTCACTTCTCAATTCGTATACAGTATTTATCTTGTTTCTGAAATCACCTTCTGCGGTTTTATTAAGAGTTTCAGCCGCTTCGGTTATAGGTTCGGAGATTCTCTTCGCAAGGAAATACCCTGCGGTTACACCTGCCATTGTAAATATTATTCCAGCTATATATATAATATATCGTAGCATTCTGGCGCCTGCTGTGATCTCGCTCTCCTCCAGTACCCCGATAATCTTCCACCCTGTCCTGCCTGAAGTCATAACATGCGCCATGCGCTCCTTACCTTCGAGTTTAAAGTAAAAGGTTGATGTATTCTGTTTAATCCCTTCGGTAAGCTCCGCGATACCGAGTTCACTGATATTCTTTGAGAGTATCTCCTTTTTCCCGGGATACGCTAAAATTATTCCGTCACTTTCGGTAAGAATCAGAAACCCTGTTTTCCCGATTTTCAGGTTGTTTATTATCTCTGTTAAACGCGAAAGATTTATATCTATCCCCGCAGCACCCAGTACCCTGCCGGAACTGTCTTTATACGCCCTGACTGCTGAAATTACATTTTCACCACTGGTTGAAAGATATGCCTTTGATATAAGGGATTCACCACCGGCATTAACAGCGTCAGCATACCATGGACGTTTTGTAGGATTATACCCGCCTTTAACGGTAGATAAATCACTTGTGACAAATCCGCCCCACCTTGTTCCTGCAAAAATCTCAACATAATCGGGATGAGTTGACTGTATGAGCCTGAAAAAATCGAAGAGTTCCTGCTCAACGGGGCTCCTCTTTATTGTTTTAAGATCTGTAACTTCCGCCCGTCCGGAGTAATTGTTAATTGACGGATCGATTCTTTTCATCGCCGGATGATTAAACATCATCTCCATATTCTTTATCGCGTTATCAAGAAGTATCTCTATAACATTATTTACCTGGTTCATCTCCCCTATAGTACGGCCGATAAAATCCTTCCGGCTGTTATTGGTAACCCATATTGATGTCATTATTATAATACAGATTACCGGAACTGCAACAAGGAGCATTGAAGCAATAAAAAGCTTTTTTTTAATACTGTTTAGTTTAAGATTAACTCCGGACATATAATTCTCCCCTCTAAAAAAGAAATTTTGTCACAAGCCGAAAGCCGCTGTTATAAAAAATAAAAATGAAGATAGATCCGGATTTAATATAATAACAGTTTACACTATTAACAAATTTTTTGTATTTTATTTCCAGAACCTCCTGCTCTAATATCACATCTGCTCTCCGCAAAACATGTTCATAATCAGCCGGATTAACTTTACTGTTTTTCTGCGCATTATTGACTTGCTGAATTTCTTTATTATTTTTAATTATTATGCATGTAAAAAATAAGACCGAACTGCTGATAAAACTCTGCTGGAAAAAATAGCATTTCAGCTGTATCATCTCAGTTCGAGTACTATCCGCAATAAAATCATTACCGCGTCTTTGTTTATAGTCATCATACCTCTTTTCATAATGAGCATAGCAACAGGGAATATTCTCTTTTCACGCGCTGAAAAGATATTTCTTGAAAGGATGGATGCCGAACTCCGGCATATTGATAATGTGATATCAGGAATTACAGGGAATGCCATGATGGATATCGACATGCTCTGTTCCGATGACGCGGTTCAGAAAACAGGTCCTTTACTGTTAAAAAAATACTATGCCGCTATAAAACCCACAGACATGACAAAAGTAAAGCACTACGGAGATGAACTTGCGATTTATAACCTGATGAAAAAAATGATCGATACCCATCCCGATTATGTTGAAATTTACATCGGCACAGAGAACGGAGGATTTGTAACATCAGGGGACTACATACTCAGGGCGGGATATGATCCGAGAGTCAGGCCCTGGTATAAAAACGGAATTGCAGAACCGGTAAAAGCAAAAGTAGCAGACTCATATCTTTCTGTTACCGGGGAATATGTTACAGCTGTTGTCAAGGCCGTTAATGACAGTAAAGGGAAGATAAAAGCTGTGGCCGGTATAGATATATCACTGAAACACCTCTCTGATATTATACAGGGTATCCGTATCGGAAAAACCGGTTATCTTATCCTGGCCCAGAATGACGGCACAATACTCGCCCATCCTGTAAAGCCTGAATTAATATCAAAAAAAGCAGCTGATACCGGGATTCCCGCAATTGAACAGTTCCTCAGCTGCAGGAATGGTGTAACTTATTACACCTTTGAAGGTAAGAGAAAAATGGCGAGTTTTTATAATTCTCCACATACAAACTGGATACTCATTGCAGTAATAGAAATGTCTGAAGTAGAAGCATCCGGTTCACAGGTCCGCAATGGGATATTCATCACAGCAATAATGATATTGATTTTCTGCATGATACTCTATCTCTATATAATGAAAAGAATTATAAACCCGGTAAGGGAACTGACAGATTTCGGCCACAGCATTGCCGGGGGTAATCTTGACACACCGATATACATGAACCGTAACGACGAATTAGGGAGGCTTGCTGAGGATTTTAATAAAATGATGCGCAGGCTGAGGGAAAGCATAGATTCAGTTAAAAGTATAATTGAAACCATGCCGTCAATAATAATCCAGCTTGATACCGGCGGCAGAATTATAGAATGGAACAGGCAGGCCGGGGAGTTTGCCGGTATATCACTTGATGAAGCGAAAGGGAGGATCCTCTCTGAAGTTAAACCTGAAATTTCATCGTATCTTAAAAATTTTGATGAGATCATTGAATCTGAAAAACCTGTTTCATTCTACCGCATTAAGATAACAGGTTTTGAAGAACATTACTTTAATCTTTTTATCTTTCTCCTTAAAACGGAACATTCCCGGAGCCTTGTCTTAAGGATTGATGACATTACCGAGTTTGAGAAGAAGGATGAGCAGATCCGCCACATACAGAAGATGGAGAGTATCGGCCTGCTTGTAAGCGGAATTGCCCATGACTTTAACAATATACTGGGAGGAATACTGGCTACAGTATCCCTGCTTAACTACAGGATAAAAAAGGGGAGGATTGTCAGGCTGGAGGAGACATCAGCAGAGCTTGATCTTGTTGAAAAGAGCTGCCAGACAGGGGCAGCCATTGCGGCCCAGCTTCTTAACCTTTCAAAAAAGGAATCAGACCTGGAACTTCTCAGGGCAGATCTTAATGACGTAGTAAGCCAGATCGTAAAAATATGCCGTAAGTCCTTTGATAAATCGATAGATATCAGGCTCTACCCGTACGAAGGGGAAGCCCCGGCAATGATCAATTCCGCGCAGATACAGCAGTCAATACTCAACCTCTGCATAAACGCAGCTCACGCAATGACAACAATGAAAAAGCAGGGCGAGCATCAGGGTGGACACCTTGATATAGGGATTATGAAAATAAACTCCGATACTCTTTTTGTAAACTCGCACTATGGTGCAAACCCGGGGGTGTACTGGCAGATTTTCGTTAAAGATTCCGGTGTCGGCATGGATAAAGTTACCATTTCGAAAATATTTGATCCCTTTTTCACAACAAAGACCGGCGGTTCTCAGCAGGGTACCGGACTCGGCCTGTCCATTGTCTACTCGATAATAAAAGATCATGGCGGCTTTGTTAATGTTTATTCAGAACCGGGTCTCGGATCAAAATTCACGGTCTACATTCCTGCTATAACTGATGATACGCCTGCGGCGAATGCATCCCCGGAAAGGGAGATATGCACGGGTGAGGGGACAATTCTTATTATTGACGATGAGGATACCATAAGAGATTACACTGAGCAGATTCTTAAGGAATGCGGTTACTCTGTATTGACAGCCGCAAGCGGTTCTGACGGAGTAAATTTATACCGTCAGGAGATTTCACGGATTAATGCTGTTATCCTCGATATGGTAATGCCGGAAAAACCGGGTATCGAGATACTGGATGAGCTTATACAAATAAATCACGAGGTTAAGGTTCTTATGACCTCAGGTTTCCATTCTAAGGAGATTATCGAAAAAGCTATGAATGCCGGCGCCTGCGGTTTTATCGGAAAGCCCTACACAATGATTCAGCTTTCAGAAAAAATAAGATAAGTCATTTCATAATTATCCCGCCATTACACAACCTTTACAATATCACTCTATCATAGAACCGCGGGATCAATTTAAAAAAATGTTTTTCGCATTATATAATGTTTGACCGAAAATTATATTATAAGGCATTTAAAATCTGCATTAATAATCTCCGAGGCCTGTTGAATGAAGATAAAATTTCTAAGCATTATACTTTTAGCTGTTACTATAATTATACCGGGGAATATAAAAACCCCTGTTACAGACTGGGAGCCTGTATATCCTGTGGGCCCGGAGAAAAAGCTGGTTACATTTAACACAGATATAGCGAATCTTATATACAATAAATTGTTAGGAGCAAAATTTCTCTCCCCGGGACTTTTTACTGATAACCATATAGTTGCCTACTACGGGCATCCGCAGTCAAAGATCATGGGAATAGTGGGACGTCATCCTGTGGATGAACTGGGCTCTCTCCTGAAAGATGCCGCTTCTTCATACGACAGGGTCAATGGAGATAAAGGTGTTATGCCTGCTATTTATCTTATATACGGCACATGCCAGCCAGGAGGGGAGATAAACCGCATCAGTAAAAAGCTTCTGGATAAATATATTGAATATACCCTGACTAACGGTATGCTCCTTTACCTCGACCACCAGATAGGGAAATACAGGATTGAAGAGGCCATAGGGGAACTCCTCCCGTACCTTAAATATCCCCATGTTCACCTTGCATTTGACCCTGAATGGCACACCACAAGGCCGATGCGGGAGATAGGGCATGTAACAGCAGCGGAAGTTAATTCAGTACAGAAACTTATGAAGGATTATATGCTGAAAAACGGAATACCTGGTAAACGTCAGCTTGTATTCCACCAGTTCAACCCGAAAATGCTCAGGGACAGAGATCTGGTATCCGCGAAGTTTGATCCGGTTATTCTGGTCCACGCAACATCGGGCTGGGGCCCCCCCGCGAATAAAATGAGCACACACGACCGCAACGCTCTCACAATTAATATACCTGACAAGGGATTCAAGCTCTGGTACTACTATTCAAGCAAAAAGGGTGTCCACTACGACAAGCCCCTTATGACACCGGAGCAGGTATTAAGCCTCAGGCCGGAACCGGGACTTATAATTTACCAGTAAGATCTGTTATCCGGGGCCTGATCATTGATACGGAAAGCAAAAATAGAAGACGCTGAAAAAATCGCCGGGATAATTGTTTCCGCCTGGCAGAGTGCATATGACGGAGTTATCGATCCCTCCTTTCCCGCGACTCTCTCTGAAGATAAATTCACCGGAATTTTCAAAGAAAATATCAGTAACAGCAGGGAAATTATAAAAGTTTATCTTTCAGAAGGAGGCGCAATAAAAGGATTCATAAGCGGTGTTATTTACAATGATAGTGAATACAATTCTGAAATAATAGGCCTTTATGTTGATCCGTCATACCAGGGCTGCGGTATCGGGAAAAAGCTCCTTCTGCATATGATGGAACATTTCAGAAGCTGTAACTGCCGGAACACAATTCTCTGGACATTGAAGGGTGTAAAAAACAACTCTTTCTACTGCCGTGCAGGAGGTGTTGCAGGTAAAGAAAAAATGCTTAATTTCGGCGGGAAGGAGTACACCGGCATCTCTTATATCTGGAATTTATAAAAAAAGCTGCCGTGATAAACGGCAGCAGAATTAACGTCGGGAATTGATACTTTTTGAATGCGTTTTACTTTTTACGCGCAGCTTGTTTCTCTCTTTTCTGATATTCTGCCGCACCTGAACTTAAGATAAGGTATAACATCATCATTCTTTGAGCCCCCTGTGCCGTCATATTCAATAGTTACAACCGGGATCCCTGTCACCCGTTCAATTTCACCTGCCATTGCCTCTGTTACAAGGGATGGACAGCAGAAGGCCGGGTTTGTCTGCACAAAAAGTGAAATATCCGGATAGTTCATCACAAGAGAAAATATTTTCAGGATATTCTCCATGGACTCCCCTGTATGTTCAACCTCAAGGCCGAACCTGGAAAGAACCTCATCGTACGATGGAAGCGATACATGCTTAGCTTCATTAAGTATTCTGTTAAAATACGGATAATACTTCCGTTCAAAAAGCCCCAGGGCCTGTTTCATAATCTTTGATGATATTGCGCCAAGCACATCACCCTCTTTAAACCAGCGCTTAATATAGGGGTCAGCAATGATCTTTATCATTTCACTGTAGGGAGTTGTGATTACCTCCCCTCCATTCTCTTCAATAACTTTTATGATATTCTGATTGAGTATGTCATTGTCCCGGGCATAGAGATCGCCGAAGATAGCAACACGGGGCCTTCTCCCCGGTGTGATTTCAATTCTTTCAAACCGGGAGATAACAGTTTCAAGTGTCTCTTCAAGTGAACCGCCGCTCCTGAATGCTTCAGCAAGGAGTTCTGTTGATTCTTTTACAACAGAGTCAGTGCTGCCGCTTATCTTTTCATAAGGACGGACCCTGCACCCCATCAGGCGCAGCATCCCGCCGAACATATATGCAAGGTACATATTCATGGCAACCCTGTATGACACATCGGTAAAGGTTATATTCCCGGTATACACATGCATCTTCTCCGCGCCGCCGCCAATGGCCTCCAGGAGACTTTTGCTGTAGTAAGGAAACATCCCCAGGTTACAGGATATCCTTGAATCAATATTCCATAACACCGCATCTTCCGGATCTATTTTATACTTTCTGATATAATCAACTGCATTCTGCACAATGATATTCAGAGGGATGCACTGCCCCGTGTTATGTTTGAGGCTCCTCTGTATTGAATCATTGCTCTCTTCAACAAGCCTTGCGTCTATGCCGTCATTCTGCAACACAGCAGCCATGAACTCGCCTAATATGGAATCCCACCTGGGAATAAGTACTGTTTTCCCTTTAAGTATTCCGCTTTCACGTGCCACAACAGGATTAACCGATGAATAATCCGCTGTGATCCCCTCAGCGCCTCCTTTGAAGTGATTCCTGAATGAGCGGAGCCCTGCTTCAATCCGTGTTTCGTATCCCACATTGGAATCATGCTCATCAAGCTGCAGTATAAGATACGGCTTTCCATGTGCATCCATGATCTTTTTGAAATATTCAATTGCGTAAGCGTCCGGCGTGCATTTGAATGAAGTAACCAGTACAGGGTAAAGCCCCTCTGTTTTTGCCGCAGCTTCTGCTGCTTCAAGTATCTCTGAAGCGTAGCGCCAGTGGAAGGATTTCAGGAGATCCGATATATCTTTACTGTCATCTTTTTTAATATCAATCATATCCTGGTAAAATACCCTGCACCCGAGTTTCCCGAATATTCCAGGTATTCCCTTGTTCATCACAGGTGAGAGTACAGTGTACGGCCTGCCGAGGAGCATAACATCAACATCATCACTTCTCCTGCTGTTTGAATATAATTCATTAAGCTTTTTCTTCGAGTTTTTAAAACCCTTCTGCGCTGAATCAAATGCGGAGGATACCCGCATAAAGGATATACTCCCTCCGGTTATCTCTTTCAGCATCCTGTAAAGCTGAATCTTCATACTGAAAGTTCCGGCCAGCGTCCTCAGAAGGGGGGTGAGGAGTTTCCCGCTCCCCGCCACAGACTCATATGAAGATATTACCGCAGGTGAAAACTGTGTGTAGTAGCAGTATGTCCTTCTTTCGTTATTCTCTCCTTTTTTTCTTTCAATGTATGACGGCAGAAAAACATAGTCCGCCTGTTCAGCAAGATATGCAACATGGCCATGCAGTTCAGACATAGGCGCGCAGAATTCGGCGCCGGATATACCCTTCCCCCTTTTAATCCCTTCTCTGAAATTATCACTCACTACAGTTTTTATTCCGAGTGTGGAGAAAAACTCTCTCCAGAGCTGCGTCTCGTCAAAGATATGAAGCGCAGCAGGTATCCCTATGGTAAAATCAAACTTAGGATCACCTTTCTTATTCGCATTCAGTATCTTTGCTCTTTCTTTTATAAGGTCAAAACCGGAACTGTTCTGATTAATAAATTTCTTTGTTTCATAATCCCTGCCGCATAGAAAGCCGAAAGCTGCTGTCTCGCCATCAACTTCCGCCACCTTTATTTTGCAGCTGTTCGCGCATAGACCGCAGACTTCGCTCCTCACGGGGATCGCCTCTTTATAAAGATGTATCCCGCGGAATGAACTTTCAGTCATACCGTTGTCCATAAGTGAAAGCGCCACACCCAGGGCTCCTGTGAGGTGACAGTACTTCGACACCATTATCGGTTTACCAAGCCTCTGTTCAAATGCCGCAACAAGTGCCCTGTTCTTTGCAGTGGCCCCCTGGAAAAATATTCTATCGCCAATATTTTTTTCA
>Ga0209408_1002419_pt1 | contig 10497 bp, 9 predicted proteins | sample AD_UKC107_MetaG_FD_184422 | JGI IMG/M metagenome (GOLD analysis project Ga0209408, IMG submission 184422) | Active sludge microbial communities of municipal wastewater-treating anaerobic digesters from Hong Kong - AD_UKC107_MetaG (SPAdes)... | ecosystem: Engineered > Bioreactor > Anaerobic >... | reverse complement strand
ATACGATGTTAGATTGGGTGGTAGCATTAGAAATTCAAAAAAAAAGTATTCATGGAAGTACATTATAATCTTTTTGATTGAATTACTTATCTAAAAAACTAACCGAAGTCTACCACTTGGTCACTAACGCTAACCTGAAAAATCAGATATATATATTAAAACGCTTACCCCCAGCAACCCGTTGGTATAGTAAGAATGGTTACACAATTACATAGAGTATACTCTCAATGGTTTGCCTGCTAGCAGTATACTCACCACAGCTTTAGTTGAAATGCCTCACCAAATCTTAAAATATTGTGAGGGCTATTGAACATCAATATTACCGTACCCGGAATGAGTCTAAAGTCGAATTTGGGAAACCAATAAAAAGTGATAATTGAATAGCATTGATTAATAACGATAGTGGGATAAGCCCCGATTTATTGTATTAACAAAAACATCAAGTAGATGAAAAAAATCATAATAGAAGGACTTTTCAGTATTTTGAGAAAGTTGGATTTTATAAAAGCAACAATTGTCAAAGCATAGGTTTTTAATAAATATGATATTCATAAGAGTGTATGTATATCAAAAGCTCAACAAAAATTTATAGCAGTGGAAACATAAGTATTAATAAAGGAACATATTTTGGGAACAACACCTATGTTGTAGCAAATCCTGAAAGTTCGTGTATCAAAATTGGAGAAAACTGTATGATATCCCATGATGTTCATATTCGTACTGCCCAGTACGATATCAGCAGCATACATGGTCAGATTCAGGATAGAAAAGTTATATATGGAAACATAGAAATAGGGAATTGTGTATGGATCGGTAAGGGGGTTTATATAAAAGGAGGTGTTACTATTGGGGCTAATAGTGTTGTCACAAGAAATGTCTCATCAAATTCCGTTGTTGGGGGTATTCCTGCAAGGATCATCAAATAGGATAGGAGAAAGTGAAGAAGCAATCTGCGAGAAGTGGGCTAGTTGTTTTTACTTATTCCAGTTTATTATTTCACGGAGTCCAAATGCTTGTGCATATGCTTGTATTAAAATGGATACTTCCGGAAGAAATGGGCTTATGGAATAAGGTCACCATTTACCAACCATACATACAGGCCTTACAGTTAGGCATATTTGTGGCATTAAACAGAGAACTTCCATACCTGCTGGGACAAGATAATCATGAAAAGGCGGTTGATTATGTTAAAACTGCTGGATCTTGGGCAAATATTATTAGTCTTCTTATTCTCATTCTTGTCGCGACAACAACAATTCTAAAATATTCTCATGATATTACCATCCTTCAGGTATGCACTCTTCTCTCATTTGGCTTTTATGTGGCTTTAACGATGAAACAAAATTATTTGGTAGTTACTTACCGTTCAAAAAATGATTTCAAAAAATTGGGGAAGATATATTTATTGATTATTCCTCTATATATAGCACTAATTTTTCTAGTTTATTACTTCCATTATTATGGATTTTTACTATTAAATATTATTGCGCCATTAATATTGGTTATCTTGCTACAATTCAAAAGACCCTATAGAGTCAAATATAAATTTAGTTGGTTTGATTTTAAAGCACTACTGAAAATCGGTATACCTTTATTTGTCATAAATTACGTTTTTGGAATAGCTGCCACATTTAAAAAAATTCTTATTTTAAAATATTTTAGTACAATTATCTTGGGATTGTTTTCACCTGCTTTGGGTATTTTAGGCATAGGTCGATTACTACCATCTGTATTGGGTCAGTTTATTTATCCGCAAATGTCTTTTTATTACGGTAAGAATAATGATCTTAACGAACTTTGGAGAACCACGATCAGATCTTCTCTCTATACAACTTTAATGACTATTCCTGTTGTTTTAATATTGTATTTTATACTGCCCTATTTATTTAAATATGCCTTCCCTGCATATCTGGAAACTTACCACGAAACTCAAATAGTGTTATTGTCAATTATTATGGTAGTTCCACAAATGGCCTACAATGCATTGAATACAATCAAAGCTTTTAAGACAATGATAATACTTGCTAGTTTAAAACTATTAATATATTGGTTTGTAATCTTATTATCATATAAACTAATTGGGAAATTGTCTGGGATTGCATGGGGAATTGTGTTCAGTGATTTACTGTTTTCTTTAGTGGTTATATTGGGATGTTTTTATGAGTTGAAAGTAAAGAAACCATGATTTCTGGAACAAATTTATTTATTGTTGGGACATCAAGTCAAGTATTAAATGCTCTTGAACTAATTCATTTTTATTCTTTGGGAAATGAGCAGAATCTCTTTGTTATTACGTCTCCCTCACCCTTAACGCGAAGAGAAATATCTAACATTGTATATACGTTTGAAAGCAAGCAAGTAATATCTTTGTTTAAATGTAGGAGAGAAAGAACTTCAAAATTTTTCAGAAAGGGAATCGGCAATCTAATAAGACTTTATATTTCCCGTATTAAATTTGATAATCTTATCACTAATTTGCGTGTGAAAAGACTTGTTATTGGTAACTATTCAAGCTATATTTCACTTTATGCAATTCAAAAAATAAAAAGTGAACCCTACATTTTAGATGATGGGAATGGAACCACTATTTTACAAAAATTCAGAAAACAGGAATTGGAAAGCGGAATACCGTCATATAATTACTACATGAAGCTTGATTTATTATGGTTGATTAAGTTAATATTTAGATTTAAAGAATATCAAATAGCTGATAGATTGATTTTTTTCACTAATTATGAAATTGAAGTACATAAAAATGATGTTAAAATTCACAACAATAATTTACTTTTAAAACAAAGTCTATTTAGAAAGGATGTAGACAAAGAGATGGCTTTTTTTATTGGATCTCCTATTTCTGAAACTGGATACATAAAGGCAAAAGATGAAATTGATTTAATAAGAGAAACTCAAAAGAAGTTCAGTAAACTCACCTTTACATATATTCCTCACCGCCTAGACAATCCCGCGAAGCTTAAGAAAATCAGTAAGTTTATGCGAATCAATAGATTATTTATGCCTGTTGAGTATTACCTGGGTATGTCAAAACTAAAAAGTCCTGGAGCATGTTTTGGGTTTTTTAGTAGTGCATTACAAAATATCTCCTTATTAACGGCAGGCCATATACTTGTGTTTTCCGTGAAAATCCCCAAGCATCTGATTTATGAAAACACACATTCTGAGAGAGCAGGGATGGTCTATGATACATACGAAATGAATAGAAATATCGCTGTAATTGATGTTCAAAACTAGCAATTTACGCTATGTATCGATGAAAAGCATTACTCTTAATAATATCCTAGTAAAGACTGTTCTATTTCTAGTTGTTTTAATGACTTTACTGGATTTAATATTTCCCGCAAAAAGAGATATATCCAGAACTTTACCTATAATTAATCAATTTTTCTTACTTATTTCATTAGTGTGCTATTTCCTGATTAATATCAAACGCTGGTGGTTTGATATTTCTCTTAGTAAAGTCTTGGTTTGGTTCTGGTTAATTCAATTAATTTACTTGTTGTTAACAAGTTCAAATTATCAAGCAGATTTTATTAAGATAGCCAGAACTAGTATCTGGATATTTGGGTATTTTTTCTTTTTGGATTCAAGTTTTTATCAAAGATTTAAGGCAAAACACTTATTATACATCTTTGATTTGATGATATTTATTATATTTTTACAGGTATTAGAAAATTCCCTAAATACATCATTCTATCGCGCCAATCGAGACTACGGAATCTCTAATCAGGGTTACTTTCTATTATTCGCCATGCCTGTTTTGTTCTTATACAGGAAGGTTCCATATCGTAACTTGCTTTTGATTTTAATTATGGTAGGAGCACTAATTTCGATGAAACGTGGCGCAATAATTTTATTGGCAATTCAAATATTTTATTTGTCGTTTTTTGCACAAATACGTCAATTTGGCGGGAAAAGATTTGCCCTGACGTTTAAAGTTTTATTAATAATATCTGTATTCGCGTTGTTTCAATTTATTATTTTAGAAAGATCCGATATTTATACGAATCGATTTGAAAATTTATATAATGAGGATTTTAATGAAATTGGTTCTGGGAGGGGGGCATTATATACGCTTGCGTTGGAACACTGGTATACTGCTGATTTAAAGAACGTAATTTTTGGCTTTGGTTATAACTCTACTCCTGAATTTTATAAGACAACTTTTTTAAATCAAGGGTTTTATGCACATAGTGATTTTGTAATGCTAATTCACGATTATGGATTAATAGGTGTTACTATATTGTTTTTCATTTTTTATGGGCTTTTAAAACAAATTAAGAATTGTAGTAAGCTAAATTTGGGAATCCCACTGGTTTTAATCACTATAGCGATTTTTATTAAATCTTTATATTCTGGTTTTATTATTTATTCTTACAGTATCATTGCTTTTGCTTTGACAGGTTGGATTTTTGGGGAATATCTTCTAGATAAATATGAAACTCTTGTTGATGAAGAATAATTCGATCCTTATATTTCGTAATTTTAATGATCCCATATTAAAGACCGCATGGATTAAACTTGAAAACGAAATTGATGCATTTCCACAAATGTTTTACGAATGGATTGAACCTTGGTGGAGATACAATAGCAGAAATAGAAAACTACATATTGTTGCCGTGGTTAACGAGTGTGGTAAAATCGTTGGCATCGCTCCATTTTGTATTGAGAAAAGGTTTGGCCTAAAAATATTAAGAAGTATCCCAATTCACTTTGGTGATTTCTATTCTATGTTAGTAGATCATGGAAACGTAGGTGAACTTATTTGCCAAATTAAAGACTATACGTTAACATTTAAAACCTGGAGCATTGTGCACTATTACAATATAAATAGCTCAAGTATTGAAGCACTGAATTTAAAAGCATTTAAAAAAAGAAAGATTACAGATATTCTAGTAACACATTTTGAAAGGTTGACATTAAATCAATTCCTTTTATCATTATCTAAAAACACAAGAGATCAATACAAAAAGAAACTAAATCGTCTTAATAAGGCAGGGTTAATTCAATTGGAGGTCATTACTGATCCGACCGATTATATAAGAAATTTTGAAAATACAAGAGAGATATATAATCTCAGGTGGGCAAATGACCTCAGGCCATTACTGAGCGATGACTATTACTCTATGAGAAATGAAGCACTATTGCCAATGTTTAGAAGCGGAAAGGCAGTTTTGTATAACCTGAGATTTAATGGTTCTGTTATTGCTTTTCGATTGGGATTTCTACATAAGAATACATTTTATGATTGGAAGGTAAGTCATGATCCAAAGTACGATTATTATTCTCCGGGCTTTATATTAGTTGGCAAGGTGATTGAAGACTTAATGTTAAGAGGGTATGTAAGGCTTAATTTCATGACTGGGAATTATAGGTATAAGAGGTCTTGGATTAACAATAATACAATTAGTTCAAACTTTGAATTTCTGTCTTCAAAGAAATATTCTTTGGGGGTCTTGTATATATTTTACAGGTTACACCTTCGTGAAAAAGTCAGGGAGTTTTATTATAAATGGGTTAAAATAATAATATCCAAATAGCCTTTACAAAATGATAAGAAAGATTAAAGATCAAGTAAAGCAGTTTGGGGAAAAAGCTGTCTTACAGAAATTCTTGCGACATCTCGTTAGGCCTTTTTATAAGCAATACTCACAAATTGTCTTGGCTATGCCAGCTCATGAACATTGTGACATAAATGAATGTGTTAAGCGAATGTCTTCAACAGAATTGAATTATTGGAGTGAAAGAAAATTGATAAGAGAAGATGATTTGCAACGTTTTAGTAAGTTTTTGAATGAATCTTGTAATGGCTTTTATATCGAGGAGAATGGTGAATTAGCCGCTTGGGGCTTTGTTCAAACTAAAGGACAGTATCAATATGGCCGATATTTTATGGAAATGCCCCTAAAAGTTCATATTCTTAAGAATCTGTTTGTTAAATCTGAGTATCGTGGCAAATCTTACGGTAAACTTATTAATAATGCAAGAGTAAATGATATTCCGGCAGATTGCATACCAGTAAGCCTAGTAATACCGGAAAATCGTTATGCATTAAGGAATTTAAAACAAATCGGATTTGAAGAATTTTTGGTTGTAAAGCATGTGACTTGGTTTAGTAAGTTTGAGAGAAGAAAAATAACAATAACTCAACCTGGTGAAATAGCTACAATACTACTAGGTGGATTTTAAATGACATAAGTTAGTAATGGTACGAATAATTATTGGGGGAGATCTTTGTCCTTTAGGTAATATAGCACAAACATTTATCAGCGGTAATTCTAAAGCAATATTTAATGATTTATTTCCTATCATTGAAGCAGCTGATTTTAATGTGATTAATCTTGAATGTCCACTTATAAGAAAAACCTCATCAATAAAAAAAGATGGTATAGTACTTGGGGCTAGTTATGCCACTATCAACGGATTAAAGAACATTAAAATAAATGCAGTCAATCTGGCTAACAATCACATCATGGATCATAATGAGCAAGGTTTAATTAGCACCACAGCTACCCTTAATGATTGTGGCATCAGGTGGTTTGGAGCAGGCAGAAACCTTGAAGAAGCAAGGCGACCTCTTATACAACGTATTAACGACAGGAGATTTGGCTTCATTGGTATTGCTGAACATGAATTTAGTATTGCTCGCAACAGATCGTGGGGCGCCAATCCAATTGATGTAATAAGTATAATTCAGACCATTCGGGAATATCGCACCCAGATTGACCATTTAATTATTCTGGTCCATGGCGGCAAGGAACATTATCATTATCCCTCACCACGGTTGCAAAAGTTATGTCGGTTTATGATAGATGAGGGAGCTGATGCTGTTATTTGCCAACACTCTCATTGCGCAGGCAGTTATGAATATTTTAATAATAAACTCATCGTCTACGGTCAAGGCGATCTTGTTTTCGAGAGACTCAAAAGAAATAAAAAAACGTCTAATAAAGGCTTTCTCGTTTCGCTGGAATACTCAAAAACAAACTTCAATGCAAAATTTATTCCCTTTCGTCAAGCTGATGGCTCCTTAGGGGTGCAGAGGTTGAGTTCTGAAGATGAGAGTGAATTTTTGTCACAGTTGGATATTCGTTCCGAAAACATTCTGTCTCCTGAATTTATTGAGCAAAGTTGGATCGAATTATGCTGTAAAGAAAAATACCTTTATGCCAGCAGGCTCTTAGGTCATACTCGATTATTGCGATTTATTAATAGTAAAATTCACTTCACAGATTGGGCCTATTCCAAAAAATCAAAGATGATCAGCAGAAATGTTGTGGAATGCGAGATACACAGGGAGGGCCTCGAGACCCTGTGGCGGAACGATTTATATTAATATTTTGTGCGTAGTAAGAGAATAGCATACTCAATTTCCATGGTTCTGAATTATCTGAGGTCTTGGCGAACAGATGATAAGATAGTGGTTTTCGAAAGTGACGATTGGGGCTCTATCAGGACATCAACACCTAAGGCTTACTATTTCCTATTGGAACAAGGTTATAATCTGCACGCTTCCAAATATTCTCTGGATGCGCTAGAAACAAATGATGACCTTAAGGAATTGTATGGAGTATTGGGGAATCATACGGATTTTAAAGGTAATCCGGCATGTTTTACTGCTAATATGATAATGGCAAATCCTGATTTTGATAGAATACAGGCATCTGGATTCGAGGAGTATTATTTTGAACCCGTTCATGAAACATTGAATAGAGATTTAACTCGTAACCAGGTTCAAAAACTCTGGTCTGCAGGGCTAAAATCCGGACTCTTTTATTGCCAGCTGCATGCAAGAGACCATTTAAGATACTGGGAGTGGTTAAGGGATCTAAAATTGAATAAGCCTGAAACTATTGAAACTTTTCAATATAGAATGTGTGGTGTACCTTTAGCCTGTTCAAAATCACACACCAGTTATTATTTACCTGTTTATGTTGATGATAGTATTTATATAAGGGAAAGAATTGATCAAAAGAAATTAATTGAAGATGGTTTCCGCCTGTTTGAGAATGAATTTAACATGAAATCTTTGTCAACTATTGCTCCTGGTATAGGCTGGACAGATTCCACTGAAAACATCTGGTGTAGTCAAGGTGTTAAATATATGCAGGGAGGTTCTCTTCAGGAGCACCACAAAACAAATTATGTGGATTATATACCACATTATCTTGGAGAGAAATCAACGAAGAATGAAATGTTATATCTGGTGAGGAATTGCTTATTCGAACCATCTGATTCCAAAGGCAATGACTATTGGAAATCAACACTTAAACAAATTGAAATTGCATTTCAAAAAAGAACCCCTGCAATAATTTCAAGTCATCGGGTCAATTACATCGGGTCGATATCTGAATCAAACCGAATGAATAGCTTAAAACAATTGGATCTGCTTTTGGGAGCGATTGTTAAGCAATGGCCTAACGTCATTTTCATGAATTCTGTACAGTTAGGAGAGAGAATTTTCGACAGGTATAATTGATAGTTCTAGGGAGTCCGAATAAAATGAACGCAAAGGGGCACCCACTTATAATCGCTGGTATACAGCTATTTATTCCACTAATTGGTCAACCCTTAACAAGTCTTGTTTTTTAAAAATTCCGTACAGTGGCATATTTCACCGACCAGTTGCCGGTCAGTAAACCCAGAACAAAATAAATGGCATCCCGGATCTGCCTTAATCTTTTCATCATATTGAAGGCAACTGCTGCCATAATCGCATTAATCATGTCACCTTCAACGCCCTTGAGATAGTATAAAACTCCCCAAATGCTGGAAACGCCTGAACATTTATTTCAACCGCCATTATATTGTTATAACAAAAATCAGTGGACTCCTGATTTCAATCTTTCTTTAAAAAACTGTAATGATGAAGTAACCCTGGATTTATCAGCTGTCTTTTCGTTTATCTCATTTGGTTATATATGTAATAATAGAACTCTTTTTCGTGAAATTAGCCGAAAACCATGGCTATCAATAGTGGATGAGACTGGCTCCGTTCAATTATTAGAAATTCCTCCACATAACTTTTATTCTTCTGATTATAGCTTCCTGTCACGAAAACTGTATGAATTATTGATTGATGAAGCAAAAACTGCCATTGAGGGAGTTGAAAATATTTATGTATTACTTTCTGGAGGCCTTGATAGTAGAATAGTTGCTGGCATTTTAAAACATTTGCAGTCAGTTGGTGAAATAAAGTCTGACATCACTGCTTTGACATGGGGTCTTGAAGATTCGCGAGATGTAGTATATGCAAGACATATTGCTAAAAAATTAGGTATAGGTTGGCAGCATATACCTTTGACTCATACTACATTATTAAATAATATTCATACAGTTGTTGATGAGTTGGGACTTGCTCATTCTCCTGAGTTACTGCATAGTATGGGTTGGTTAAATAAAAATCTACCGGAGAAATCACTTATTTTTGCAGGTAGTTTTGGAGATTCTATTGGAAGAGGCGAATTTGGCGGATTGCATTTACTGCAACTGAAATTTCCATTGCCAAACGACAAGTTCAACTTACTGAGTGAGAGTATTAAGAATACCTACTATCCGGTGCTCTTAGAAGACATAAATTCTTTGTTTAAACGTTCTCCGGGAGCACTTCCTTATATGAACTATGAACATTTTATGCAAGGATACCGCATGAATGGTGGCCTCTGCCATGCTTTGTCTTTGGTTAAAGGGGGCAAACATGTCTATCAGATGTTTACGGCGCCCGATGTTTACAGGTTCATTTGGTCCTTGCACCCTTCGATTAGAAATGATAATATTTACATTTCATTGCTGAAAAATTATTTACCCGATATTGCCGATATTCCTTGGGCAAGGATCAATCGCGCCCCAGGCGGTGAAACAGATGGTAGAATTTCTGGCTTAAGAAAGAACTACCATGATTATACAAAGTGGACAAAAAATGAGTTAAGGGATTATCTCGAGAAAACAATCGATCCGGACTGGTTTGGAAGTCTGCGGATTTTTAATCCAAATGGCATTAAGTCTTTGAAAAGGCTTGTACAAACAAGCAATGCCAGGGTTGGGAGGATAAATGATATTTGGCTCTGGCTAGCTGGATTTCGCGTATTCATTGAAAAATTAGAATCATCCGGAAAAAAAATCGCAATACCAGAAATTGCATATCTTGATAGTCCCCCAAAGAATGTTGATAAAACAGATTTCTTTTCAAACAGCACATTTCTTTTAAAAGGCAATTCCATGGTAAATGAAACCGGTAGGCGTCTAAGAAACACATTTAGAAAAATCGCAAGGGAGAGATTACAGAAGAAATTTGTGAAACTTTATCCACCGGTCAAAATCCAGAAACAAAGTCTTTGATAATTCGCGCTATAACTTGTCACTTTTGAAATTATTAATATTGAATATTCCACCACCTTATGGTGGGGGAGAAGTCAGGGCTAAGATTCTTTTTGATCATTTTACCGGCAAAGAAGGATATAGGGCATTGATATATACTCATTC
>Ga0209408_1002416_pt1 | contig 10500 bp, 8 predicted proteins | sample AD_UKC107_MetaG_FD_184422 | JGI IMG/M metagenome (GOLD analysis project Ga0209408, IMG submission 184422) | Active sludge microbial communities of municipal wastewater-treating anaerobic digesters from Hong Kong - AD_UKC107_MetaG (SPAdes)... | ecosystem: Engineered > Bioreactor > Anaerobic >... | reverse complement strand
GTAAAAAGGCTTTTCAGCGTAATTAGTTATTATAGAGCTGTTGAAAAAAAGAGTTTAAACCGGGCTTTTGATGCTGAGTCTGCGAATAATCAGTTAAATGCTTGATTAATAATCAGATACAGGGAATTAGATAGTCTCTGCGGCCTTCGGGCCGGATTTTGTGTTTTTCCGGACAATTCATGAATATTGCTAAACTCTCCATAACAAGACCGATCTTTATGGCCTGCATAGTAATTCTGATTATGGTTATGGGTGTAATCGGATTCGGCAGGTTAGGTGTTGATCTTTATCCGCCCATTGATTATCCCGTAATCTCTGTCAGAACCAGTTATCCCGGCACATCCCCTGAAGAGATTGAGAAGCTTATTACCAAGCCCCTTGAAGAACAGATAAGCACTATCGCAGGAATCAAACGTCTCTCCTCAAGGAATATGGAAGGGGTCTCTGTTGTTATCGCGGAATTTACATTTGAAACTGACATTAAGTACGCAGAGCAGAAAATGAGGGAGAAAGTTGATCTTGCGAGGAATAAGCTCCCCGATGATTTAGAGGATCAGCCTGTTGTGCGGCAGTTTGATCTTGACGACCTTCCTGTAATTACACTGGCCTTTGTCTCCGATTTATCAGCGGTAAAGATGTATGATATTGTAAATGAAAGGATTAAGCCCGTTTTCGAACAGGCGGAAGGTGTTGGCGAGGTTAAGATCACCGGCGGCACAAAGAGAGAGATCCGTGTTGACCTTGACAGGAATAAACTGAATGAACATCAGATCTCCGCGACTACTGTTGTTTCAAGGCTTCAGAATTCAGGTGTTAATGTCCCTGTTGGTGATTTTGAGGATAAAGACAGGATGACTGTTTTCAGAACAATCGGTGAATTCAAAACCCTGGATCAGTTAGGTAACACAGTGGTGCAGTTCTCCGGTGACTTCAATAATCCCACAACTCTTAACCGCCTGGGGAAAATCAGAGACGGAGCCGCTGATGAGGTAACAAAGGCCTTCCTTTATTACCCTGTAAAAAATAAAGGGGAACAGGCCGGGGGAGGAAAGAATAAATTTGATAAACCGGAGAAAGTGATCCGGTCATGCCTTATCCTCGATGTTTATAAGCAGTCAGGTGCCAATACCGTTGCTGTCGCAGAGGGTGTCATGAAAAGGATTGATACTGTAAACAGTATTATATCCAGGAGCGAAGGTAATTCAGAGCTGATATTCGTGTATGACATGGCCAAGTTCATCAGGAGGAATATTGATGACGTTAAGGAGACTATGTTTATCGGAATATTACTTGCGGTACTTGTTGTCTACCTTTTCCTGGGGAATATCAGGTCAACAATAATCACAGGTATTGCAATACCGAACTCGCTCCTTGGGGCTTTTGTTCTAATGTACTTCATGGGGTTCACCATAAACATGATGACGCTCCTTGCTCTGTCTCTCACAATAGGTCTCCTTGTTGATGATGCAATAGTTGTGCGCGAGAATATTTTCAGAAAAATTGAGGAGGGGCACCCTCCATTTAAAGCAGCGGAGATCGGTACAAAAGAGGTTATGCTTGCTGTAATTGCCACATCTCTTACGATTATTGCGGTGTTTCTTCCGATTGGTTTTCTGGAAGGGATCATGGGGCGCTTCTTCAAACAGTTCGGACTTACGGTTGTCTTTGCTATGATGATAAGTCTCTTTGACGCGCTAACAGTTGCGCCCCTGCTCAGCGCGTACTTTGCGGGGACAAAAGGGAAGGCTGAAAATATAGTAGTATCAACTTTCGACAGACTGCAGGTGTGGGTTGATCGCTTGTACGTGAAGACTGTCAGGTTTTCGATAGATCGTCCTGTTGTTATCATTATTATAACCTCTGCTGTTTTTATAACAAGCCTTGTGGCTTTCGGGGCAGTGAAGAAGACCTTTCAGCCCGATCCGGATGAGGGAGAGTATATGCTTAATATTGAGCTTTCTCCGGGAACATCCCTCGCCGGTACAAATGAAGTCGCACAGAAAATCGTTGAAAAACTGAAAACTATTCCTGAGCTGGATTTTATGACAATACAGGTGGGCACAGGGCAGGCAGGATATAACAGGGCTTCTATCGGTATATTCATGGTTCCGATGAAAGAGAGAAAAAGAACAACGGCTGAACTAAAAGATGTAATCAGGAATATGATGAAGGATTTTTCTTACGCAAAGCCATCAGTGGATAACTATACCCGCGGAGGGGGAATGGGTGGGAGAAGACCATATGTATTGATTATAAAAGGTGAAGATCTTGATGAACTCAATGAATACGCACTCAGGCTGATTGAAAAACTTAAAGAAGTACCGGACCTCACTGAAATAAAAACAAGTATAGAGCAGGGTGTGCCTGAACTGCAGATAAAAATGGATGAAGCTCGAATGCTCATGGCCGGTGTTAATAACCGGACAGCAGGGAATGAGCTCCGCTACCACATAGAAGGGGCAGTTGCCGGAAGATTCAGGGAAAAGGGCCTTGAGTATGATATAAGGGTAAGGCTCCAGGAGAACCAGAGGGATCTCCGCAAAGCATTTAATGAAACACGTGTCCCCAATATGCAGAACAGGCTTGTACCTCTATCAGCAATAGCAAGGGCTGAATCTGCAGCGGGCCCCTCTGTTATAATCAGGCAGGATCGTGCCCGTGCTGTACAGATTACAGCGAACCTTGCCAGGGGCGGGGCAATAGGGAGCGCCATTGACAGGACGAAGGAGATTCTGAATAGAGAGCTTCCTCTCCCGGGTACTATGAGCTACGCCTTCAGAGGGCAGGCTGACAGCTATCAGGATATGGTGAAAAATATTGTTATGGCTTTTATTCTTTCTTTGATCTTTATCTACCTGGTGCTGGCGAGCCTTTATGAATCTTTTATAACTCCCTTTACGATTCTGCTGGCTCTGCCGCCGGCGTTGTCAGGGGCTTTCTTTTCACTATATGTGACAGGGAAGATGATGGATATATTCAGCATGATAGGTATTATTATGCTTCTGGGGCTTGTGACAAAGAACTCGATACTTATGGTTGACTTCGCCATTGAAGGTGTAAGAGCCGGTTTGTCAAGGAGAGAGGCTATTGCAAAGGCCGGTCTTGTGAGACTCAGGCCGATACTGATGACCACTTTTGCAATGCTTGCAGGGACGCTTCCTGTCGCAATCGGGGCAGGTGAAGCGGCAAAATACAGGACAGGGATGGGGGTTGCTATCATGGGAGGACTGATGGTTTCCACCCTGATTACACTTATTGTTGTGCCTGCAGTATTTGAATATATTGATATATTCAGGGAGTATGTTGAACGTAGGTTCAGGCCTGAAGAGAAATGAGAGCTACACTCTGCTGCTGAAGTTTCTGTATTCTCTCTGCCCCAGGTAATCCACCATGATTCTTCCAGCCTTTTCGCTGTGAGTATCGCTGTTACTCGCGAGCTCTATGTACTGAACCTCCGGTATAAGTTCAATCAGTCTTTTCATGTTTCCGGTGGAATGCAGTTTATCGGATGTGGCGCCGAATATAAGGCATGGAGTTGTGATGTTTTTTATCCTGTTCAGTATAGAATAGTTTTTTAAGGCCAGAGCATTCGCTTTCAGTTTATACGGGTCCGCGAGATTAATGGTCTTTTCATACTTCTCTACCTGGGCACGTTCTTTCTTTTTATCGAGACGGAAATTGCGGAGATACCATTTGATTATTGGCCTTACTGCAAAGTACATTGCAGGGGGAATAAGGGGGATTATTGCTCCGAGAAATTTCGGGAACCTGAATTCCTCGTTGGGCCCCACAAGTATTACGCATACAGGTTTTCTTTTCCCCGACGCGCAGAATTCAAGAATTGCTGAAGCTCCCAGTGAACTCCCTGCCAGAACAAATTTTTTATTTTCAGGGATTAGTTTGTCAACCAGGTTGCTTATATCCTCCCTTATCCTTTCCATGGTAAAACTGACTTTTGTTTTTTCAGGGAGGATGGATGACTGCTTCTCTCTTGATTCTATATAGAATGTTCTGTAGTCCGCAGTCAGTTCTTTCAGTACACCCTGCCAGCCGCTTATAAGGGAGATCCATCCTGCGATAAAAATAACAGAGGGTTTTTCACCGTCAGATTTACCGGGGTTGAAATCGATAACTTTCAAAGAGACTCCGTCAGTCATTGGAACCATATATTCACTGACTTTTGTGTTGCCGGATGTATATTCAGAATAATCCATTTTAGAAGTTCTCCGGGGCTATAATAAAAAAAGCAATAGGCTGTTCTCTTAAACTATAGCAGTTTACGATTGAATTAGAACATAATTTGTCATTCCGCTATCACTCCAGACGGAAAAGACATCGCCCTAATCATATAGTAATATGCTATATATTAAATATTTTCCCATGTAAAATATAAGTCAAGCTTTTTAGTGCGGTTTAAAGCTGTAGTTTTTATCCGCAATAGAAGGGGCATATTGATATTTTACAGGTATGTAATCTGGTATATAAAATATCTGTTTTAAAAATTTCACTCCTCAGCATTATTGTTATTCAATAATGATTTTTGAGGGATTTATAAATGATCAGCGGAAATTTTCGCATTCACCGTCAGCTTTCTGAACTCTACAGGGACCATGATGTATATATAACAGAGAATCCGGAGCTTTCATTTAATGATTTTGTATGTATATCACACCGCAATGGGAGGAAAAAGAAAAGAATATATGTATGGGTGCGGGTTATTGATGATTACTACAGAATGTTTTATAATACAACATCCGAGTGGCGTTTTAAAGGAGTAAGTCAGCATTTGATAACTGAAGGTGATGCAATAGTATTATGCAGGCATTACCGGAGGCTGTTGGGACTTGATGAGAACTCGCTTGCAGGCGTTGACCTTATGATAAAGAAATCCCGGAATCCTTTTAAAAAAATAAGGGCGCTTCTCAATGCACCGGATTCCCTTGTAAGAACAACTACTTTTATAAGTATTATATCAGTATTTCTCGGAGTTGTGGCGCTTATTCTCGGTATAATAAGCCTTCACTGATTTTGTAATGATAGATTCGAAGAGGCTTTATAATGCAGTGGCTCTATAATAATAGAGCTACTGCATCTTCTGCCTGTATATGATTATACTTCAACAATCTTTGCGTCAGCAGCGTTTTTCTTTACTGATGCAATTCCGTTGGCGCATCCCGATTTTGCAGTATAAGATTCACCCTGCCCGATAATTTCTCCATTAGCGGCCTTCAGCCTGAAACGGAATCCCCCTTTCTTATCCTCATAGGTTTCAAATGCTGTATCTTTCTGAGAATTTTTTTTAATAGATTCAATACCGGAGAGGCACGCATCCTTAGAGTTATAGGCTTCACCTGTCAGTATTATCTGACCATTACCGGCTTTCAGGCGATACCTGAATTTGCCCCCTTTATCTTTATACACTTCAAATTTACCTGCCACTTCAGCCCTCCTGTTATCTGGTGTTGTTAAGTCTTAATGAAGCATATTGGCAACTCCTTGTCAATTTTATTATGAAAAATAGCGGCTGCATACATAAATGCTGTTTAATTTCTGTGGGTGCGTTAAATATTTATCCTGTACTCCTATAGTGTATAATAATAAATTTGTGACTCTTCCGGTGTTATCTGTTATATTGATATCAGATTCATGAAGGAACCGGAAGCCTCTAATCCGGCATTATGGTAAAACAGGGGGCTGCTTTATGAAAATAAAATATCTTCTGATTATGTTTCTCCTTTTTTTCTCTCTTCCTCTTCTCTCTGAAGTCAGGATCAATTTTGATATGATTGTGGGAGTAAGGATGGGGCCTCTGGATGCATCTGTTGAGGGTGCGGCGCATTTCAGGGCTGACAGGGTGTTTGTCATTGAAGTGGAGTTCCCGGATGGTGTGGTGACAGAGAGAGGGACCTACAGTTATGATTCGGGGAGAGGTGAACTTCTGCTTGATTATAAAGGAAGAAAGGGTGTTATAAAATATAAAGTCCTCAGTTCAAACGGAAGAGTTAAACTCCTGATGGTAAATAAAGTTGCTGAAGCACCCCCCTTTACTCTTGAACTTATTTACGGCAGTGATGATTAACTCTGTGAAACTGCTGGACTTTTTTAATATCTCCTTTATTATTTGAGAAGATTATTAAAGGAGGAGTCATGAAGCCCGGATGTTTTTATACCATCATATATTTAATCCTTTTTTCTGCTGTAATCATTTTTTTCGCGGGATGTCCGCGCTCCATCGGCAAATGCACCTATGGAGAGAAACCGCCTCAGAAAGGTATTGTCACAGTTAAATCTGTCGAGACGATAAGGGAGAATAACAGGATTCTTTATCGTGTCAGAGTTGAAGGTTTTTTTAAAAGAGATTTTATCTTTGAAGAGAATGAATTTAACAATTGTTTCAGGAGCGCAGGTTATAAGACCGGCTCTGAAGTTGAGGGGAGTATACTTTCCGGCGGACCCTGTCCTCCGATGTATAATCTTGATATCTGCACGGGAAAATGAGAGTTCTGAATATATTTCATTTTTTCACTCCACGTATTCTGTCGTTTGCTGATCCGGGGCTCATGATTATATCAACTCCTGTATATGCGAGGACTCTGCGCAGCTCGCATATATGATTCTCCATCTTAGATCCCTGTTCAATTCAGCTAATGGGATTTCCTGACTACATTCCGGTCTATAACACTTTCCCCTATGATTTACTAAGTGTTTTTCTTATATGATTATGTAAGCGATTTACTTAATCTGCTTAACAGCAATAAAAACATCTATTTTTTATACACTTCGCCGCTTTTCTTTTATAAATTGAGTTATCATTTGCAGGATTTTTGATCATTCCTTCACGTTGACTGATTTTTCAGGAAGTTCGGGATGCATCAATATTCATTAGTGATGGTCTGTGCCGCGATGATTTCTGTTTTTTATGCGTAAGTTCCGGCATGACTGTCTTGAACAGTGGCATAATTTAAGCTGTGTAATCAGCGGATTGGTATTTATGGCATTACTGACATGTAAGAAAAACAGCCATTCCATACTGGTATCCTTTGAAGGTGATACCACTGTGCGGAGTATAGCAAAAATTAAAAACGGATTTATAAAACTTCTCCGTGAGCCGGTGAACCTTTACAGGATTGATGTTGCTACTATTACTGATACTGATTTCACATTTATTCAGCTCCTTATATCCTATCATTTTAAACTTAAATCAATAAACAGGGAACTTGTTCTTGTGAACTCTTCCGGAGAAACAGCATTCATGAAGACTGCTTTTATCTGCGGTATTGATGTCCGCAGTATATTGAGTTTTGAAGGGGGGGCAGATGGATGTTGAAGCGCTGAGAGATGTTTTCAGGGAGGAGGCTTCTGAACTGCTGTCCCAGATGGAGATGCCTCTTATTGAACTGGAGGGGAATCCCTCTGATAGTGAACTTATCAATACTGTATTCAGGGCTCTCCATACAATCAAGGGGTCAGGAAGCATGTGCGGGTACAAGGAGCTCGCGGGTTTTACACATGATCTGGAGAATTTATTTGACTGCATGAGGAAAGGGAGGTTCAGCGCTGATGAAAGGATCGTCCGGCTCTCCCTGAAAGCTAAGGACTGTATGAAGTTTCTCCTTGATGGTATTGATAATGAAGAACAGAAAGCATTGCGTGGTTCTATTCTTCAGGAGGTCAGGGATATAACAGGGGACATTTCCTGTGATGAAAAAAAGCATGAGGTAAAGGATACCCCGGAAGTTGTTCCTGCCGGAAGTTCTGATGAACCCGGAATCGATACAGTCAATGATTCAATAGAGAGATACAGGATTGTATTCATGCCCTCTCCGGACATTCTTTCACGGGGAATTAAGATTGAGCCTATGCTCTCTGAACTTTCAGCGCTTGGTGATTTTAAAGTACGTGTTGATATATCCTCAATCCCTGACTTTGATGATATGGAGCCTGAACAGTGCTACCTGAGCTGGGTAGTTGATCTTGAGACTTCAAAAGATGTTTTTGATATTAAGAATGTCTTCATGTTTACAGAGGATTACGCTGAGGTAGTAATAAAATACAGGGACGGATTTTTCCTCAATAATGCTTTTTTCCGGAATGAAGAGGAGAAAGAAGGGCTTGAAAAAAAGGTCTCTCCAATGCTTTCACTTATGGAGGGGAGATCTAAACAGGATGCCCGGCAGGAGAAGATCGCTTTTGACAGAAGACGTGCTGATACAACTTCAATCCGTGTCAAAAATGAAAAGCTCGATACACTGGTCAACCTCGTTGGTGAACTTGTTACACTTCAGGCGAGGCTAAACCAGGAATCCGCAGCGTCAAGACTCCCTGAATTTATATCTATAGCTGAAAATTTCGGCCGTCTCACCAATGAACTGCGGGACAACACCATGAGTATAAGGATGGTGCCTATATCGGAAACATTTAACAGCTTTCACAGGCTTGTGCATGATCTGTCAGGAACTCTCGGGAAAAAGATAAAGCTCATAACTACAGGGGGGGAGACAGAGCTGGACAAAAATGTTATTGAGGCTCTGCGTGACCCGCTGATGCACATTATCAGGAATTCATGCGATCATGGAATTGAAACCGTTGAAAAGAGAATTGAACAGGGTAAGGATGAAACAGGCCTTATACAGCTTGTTGCTGAGCATGCGGGGGCAAATGTAGTTATAAGGATTTCCGATGACGGAGGGGGGCTCAATAAAGAGAAGATTAAAACCCGTGCGATTGAAAGAGACCTGCTTCCTCAGGGAGAATATGATGACCGGCAGATATACAGCATGATCTTTGAACCGGGATTTTCAACTGCTGAAGTGACAACTGATATATCGGGCCGCGGTGTCGGCATGGATGTGGTAAAAAGGAACATCGAAAAACTGAGGGGCAGCATTGTTGTTGAGAGCGTTGAGGGTACCGGGACATCTATCAGTCTTACAATCCCGCTTACACTTGCCATTATTGACGGGTTCATGGTGGAACTTGGGGGTAGCCCCTATATTTTTAATCTTACTAATATAAGGGAATGCCTCGATTTTTCATCGTCAGTGGAGAGAGATGAGGGGAGCAATTTTATGATTAACCTCCGCGGTGATATTGTTCCCTGTATAGATTTAAGAAATGTTTTCGGATATGATGATAAAGAGGCTGCTTATCCTCAGGTAGTGATATCGGAGATAGCAGAAGAAAGATACGGTTTCCTCGTGGACAGGGTTATTGGTAAATACCAGACCGTTGTTAAACCGCTGGGTAGGGGGAGCCGGAATATTGATATGATAGCTGGAGCAACAATTCTTGGAGACGGGACAGTGGCGCTTATACTTGATGCTCACTGCATTGTGCGTTCCATGAGCGGTTCTGCTAAAGGGAATTTGCCTGAAAACATTATCAGGCAGTAAACAAAAAAGGAGTGTAATTATGAAACTCGGTGTCAGGGCAAAACTGTTGTCCACTTTTTTTATCTGTGCCTGTGTTACATTGATTGTAGGACTGGTTGGTATGTTCAGCACTTCCAGAATAGATGGTATGCTTAATAATTTATATACTAATAATCTGGAGGGTATAAGATTCGCTGAAGAGCTTGAGATTAAGGGGCTTTCTCTCAGGGTGAACATTCTGAAGCATATGACTGTTCCGACCCAGGAGGAGAAACTGAAGCATGAAAAAGCAATTGAAAGTATATATGCCTCCTTTGTCCAGGATGTTGAAAATTATAAGAAAATTGCGAAAAGCCAGAGAGAACGTGATTTAACAGTAATACTCAATGAATCAATTAATAAGTATATAGAGGCTGTAAATGAACTGCTCCCTTATTCAAGGAGAGGAAATATCGCAGAGGTAAACCGGATAGTAGATATTGCCGCACCGATATTTACAGAGAAAATTTCCCCATCTCTTAAAGAAATAATAAAATCCAATCAGCAGGAAGCATCTGCAGCATTCACAAACAGTCAAGCTGTTGTTAAACTTATTTCTATAATTATGGTTGTTTCAATAATTGCCGCCATAGCACTTTCAATAGCCATAGCGCTTATTCTGACAAAATCGATACTTAATGTTGTCAATTCAATTGAAGTGTCATCAAGCAACGTCAGTGCCGGGAGTGAACAGATATCCTCTTCATCAGAGGAACTTTCACAGGGCGCAAATGAACAGGCTGCAAGTGTTGAGGAGATATCATCAGCAGTTGAGGAGATGACAGCCACTATAAGGCAGAATGCGGATAATGCCGGTCAGACTGAACGTATAGCTTCAAAGAGTGCTACTGATGCAAGGGAGAGCGGAGAGGCGGTACGTCATACAGTTCAGGCTATGAAGAATATTGCGGAGAAGATTTCCATTATACAGGAGATTGCGAGGCAGACAAACCTCCTTTCACTCAATGCTTCAATCGAAGCGGCAAGGGCAGGTGAACATGGACGGGGATTCGCTGTTGTGGCAAGTGAAGTGCAGAAGCTGGCAGAGAGAAGCCAGGTGGCGGCTGCTGAGATAAGCGAGCTTTCAGGC
>Ga0209408_1002410_pt1 | contig 10508 bp, 10 predicted proteins | sample AD_UKC107_MetaG_FD_184422 | JGI IMG/M metagenome (GOLD analysis project Ga0209408, IMG submission 184422) | Active sludge microbial communities of municipal wastewater-treating anaerobic digesters from Hong Kong - AD_UKC107_MetaG (SPAdes)... | ecosystem: Engineered > Bioreactor > Anaerobic >... | reverse complement strand
TCGGTTCGTCAAGTATTTTGATCCCATACTTCTTCACTATCTCAATAAGCTGTTTTCTCGCTTCATCTTTCAAGACGATCACTCCTGTCTATACGAATCTGCATCTCCTCGCGCTTGCGGGCTACTCCGTGCCCGGCGCTCGAAGCCGCAGCAAAGGGTAAAAGTGTAAAAAGGCTAAAACGTAAATCAGAACACCGTCCTTGTAATACGGAACCCCAGGTTGCTGCTCGTGCCAGTAGGGGTATTGAAGTTGCGATCCGCTACCCGCGTGTAAGTCGCATTGTAGAACCAGCTACCGCCACGAAACACCCGGCCCGAACCACTGTTGTTATACGGATTCATCAGTACCGAACTTGAGTAGCTTCCATACCAGTCACTACACCACTCCCACACGTTTCCGCTCATGTCATACAATCCCAGTTCATTCCTCTTCTTCTGTCCCACTTCGTGTGTCTTATCTCCTGAGTTGCTTTTATACCATGCAACTGAATCAGGGCTGTTAGATCCCGAGTACTTGTACCCCATGCTCTTCTTTCCACCCCTTGCAGCGTATTCCCATTCTGCTTCAGTAAGTAACCTGTATCCCTTTACTTTCGAAGTATCCATCGTTTCATTTCCTCTCGAATCTATTAGGTTCCCTGCATTGTCATATGCTCTGGCTAATCCCTCTACATCACTCATCCAATCGCAGTAACCTATTGCATCAAACCAGCTCACATTTATTACCGGCCTTCTTCCCCTTCCCCAATCCCAATCAGATGGTTTCTCTGCCCCGGTCTCTTTGCAGTACCTGTCATATTCATCAAATGTCACAGGGTACTTTCCAACGTAGAAGTCATATGTGAGCTCTACTTTGTGCGTCGGTTTCTCGTCAGAAAAACCATCTCCCCAGGTGTCACCCATAATGAAGCTCCCGCCTTTTACATAGATGAGTTCGTCTCCGTTAGATGTCTTTATCTCGCTTTCTATGCTATCCTGACGGTAAGTTGCTCCCGTCTTTGTCTCTACAGGCTTCCGTTCGACTTGAGCTTTCCTGACCCCTTTAGCTTCCTTCTCGCTCATTATCCCCAGAGCTATCGCTATTGTTTCGACTGCCCAAATGGATGCTTCTTCAGATAGGGCTTGGTTATCCTCCAGTCTCTTGCTAAGCCTCATTATCGTTACATTTATATGTGTTCCTCCGCTGCTTCTTTGAAGCTCTTCGATTATTCCCTCTCTCATCGCTCCAACCAGAGCCGCTATCTCTTTCCTGTATTCTCCGCAGAAGTCCCTCAGCAAACTTTCTACTTTCCTCGGTTCGTCCAGTATTTTGATCCCATACCTCTTCACGATCTCAATCAGCTGCTTACTCGATTCCTGATTCATCAGCTTTCCCCCAATCTTATCTCTGAACCCTTAGTTTCTTCCTCACTAAATCTTATGTAATCACCACAAAAGAACTGTTTCTATGCTTATGAAACTTGTTAAGAACAAAAAGTGCGGATATCTTAGCTCTTCATAGCTTCATCCCGCTTCTCGATTTCCTTCATTCTCTCCACCATGGCTGATTAAGTAATTGATGTCTGACTTCGGATCTTATGAATCTATCTTAAAACATAACTGAAAATTCTCCGGGCTTTCGGCGTTCCTACTGACCCGGGGAGTGCCCTGCACTTTTTGGCGTCTTTCACGCGCAGGATAGTCGCCTGGACGGTCTCGTCACTGACTCGGAGTCCTTAGACGCCGGGTATCTCGACATTATGCCGTGCTGTAATACGGAACCCAAGGTTGTTGTTCGTGTTAGTGGGCGAGTTGTTGTTGCGATTCGCTACCCGTACGTTAGTCGCATTGTTGTTCCAACTACCGCCACGATTCACCCGGTCCGAACCATAGGGCGACTACCCATAACTCTCCGGCGCAATGCGAGCGTGTTGAACTGTGACATATGCGCCACTATGCTGCCCACGCAGCGCGCAAGTTTTTCCTCGTCTATCTGTCCCTTATAATACTCGTGTTCCCTCAGTCTCATCTTTCTCAGACACCTCGACAGATTCTTTCTGTGGAGCCGTACAGTCGATGGGAAGATCCTCACTCCGAGGAAACCCAGCCCGTGCGCAGGGGTGTTTATCACTACTCCGTTTTCCTTCACTTTCAGTCCCAGCTCATCGTTCAGGTACGCCCTCATACGGTCCAGCAGACCGCGGATACCGGACCTGTCGTCAGTGAAGACCACGAAGTCGTCCATATAGCGTATGTAGTGTCTCTGCTTCAGTGTTTCCTTCACAAAGTGGTCGAAGGGGTCCATATAGACATTGGCGAAGAACTGGCTCGTCATATTGCCTATAGGAAGGCCCTTGTCCTCGTCCGGCGGGTTCCAGACTATCGTGGTTATAAGCTCCAGAAGTCTGGTGTCCTTCAGTTTCCTATTCAGTATCTCCAGCAGGGTATTCCGGTCTATGCTGGCGAAGTACTTCGATATATCCAGCTTTATGTAGTGCCGGCTCTCCCTCAGGAACAACTGTGCCCTCTTTATCGCCGCCAGTGAACCCTTTTTCTTCCTCGTGGCGTAGGAGTCATAGACGAATCTCCTCTCGTATATCGGTTCGAGAACGTTGACTATCGCGTGGTGGACTACCCTGTCCCTGAACGGTGCTATCGCTATCTCCCTCTCTTTCGGGTCGAAGATCATAAAATAGCGGTACGGCCCGGGGACATACGTCCCTTCAACCAGTTCACGGCGCAGAGTCACCAGTTCGTTCTCGAGGTTGTAGTAGAAGCGCGCCTGCTCTTCGTTCCTCCTGGCACCGAGAAGCGCCTTCCTGTAAGCCCTGTACAGGTTCGAATAAGAGACGACACCGTCAAAGAGACCTCCTATCCTTCGCAAGTCTTCAGCCAGCCCCCTATCATCTTTCCGAATTCGTCAAGCTGCGTTGCTATGTATTCGTACTGGTTCATAGCTATGTACTTCCTGTCGTGGCTCAGCCTGAAGAAGATCCTCAGCTTTTCCACCGACAGGTTTATGCTCTTGAGGTTCTCTGTCTTATCTCTGGTGTATATCGCCTCTATGAGCCTCTCCAGTATATCGACGGCTATGGACAGGATCCTGTTCGTGAATGAGAACCTCACGTCTTTGGGGTACTTCTCGGTCCTATCCATTATCCAGTTCAGCGTCTCGTACCACTTTCTGAAGGCGCTGTAATCGTCAGTCATTGTTGCCCTCGAAGGCTTTCAGGATGTCCATCACTTCTTTGCCGAAGCTTTTCACCTTCTTGTCCCCTATGCCGTTTATCGACTTCATAGCCTCGTATGTCTGCGGGAGTCTCTTCGCCAGTTCGACAAGCTGACCGTTGGAGAAGATTATGTACACGGGCATTCCCAGCTCCTTCCCCTTTCCTTTTCTCCAGTCCTTGAGCCTTTCGAAGATAAGCTTCTGCCTCTCGTCCAGCGCCTGCGTGAGCTTTTCAACGCTTCTGTCCTCTATCTCTTCGTATTCCAGAAAGACGCTCCAGTACGGCCTCCCGGCGTGGATGAAGAACTCGACACGGTAGTTGTTAACCTTCTTGTCCAGCAGGAAGTTGTTGAGCTCGTTATCCGGAAACACTCCCCTCTCATTGTCGAAGGGAACCGTTATTATCCTGAAGGCCATAGAACCTCCGATATCTTCTTCGTCTCCTCGCGCTTTCGGGCTACTCCGTGCCCGGCGCTCGAAGACTCAGCAAAGGGTAAAAACGTAAAAAGGCTAAAACGTAAATCAGAACACCGTCCTTGCAATACGGAACCCAAGGTGGCGGTACGTGTCAGTGGGCGAGCGGCGGTTGCGATCCGCTACCCGCACGCTAGTCGCATCGACGGACCAACTACCGCCACGAGCCACCCGGCACGAACCACTGTTGTTATACGGATTCATCAGTACCGAACTTGAGTAGCTTCCATACCAGTCACTACACCACTCCCACACGTTTCCGCTCATGTCATACAATCCCAGTTCATTCCTCTTCTTCTGTCCCACTTCGTGTGTCTTATCTCCTGAGTTTGAACTGTACCACGCAACTTCGTCGGGATTGTTCGACCCGGCATACTTATTCCTCCTGCTCTTCTTCCCACCCCTTGCAGCGTATTCCCATTCTGCTTCAGTCAGTAACCTGTATCCCTTTACTTTCGAAGTATCCATCGTTTCATTCCCTCTCGAATCTATTAGGTTCCCTGCATTGTCATATGCTCTGGCTAATCCCTCTACATCACTCAACCAATCGCAGTAACCTATTGCATCAAACCAGCTCACATTTATTACCGGCCTTCTTCCCCTTCCCCAATCCCAATCAGATGGTTTCTCTGCCCCGGTCTCTCCACAGTACCTGTCATATTCATCAAATGTCACTGGATACTTTCCAACGTAGAAGTCGTATGTGAGCTCTACTTTGTGCGTCGGTTTCTCGTCAGAAAAACCATCTCCCCAGGTGTCACCCATAATGAAGCTCCCGCCTTCTACATAGATGAGTTCGTCTTCATTCGATGTCTTTATCTCGCTTTCTATGCTATCCTGACGGTAAGTTACCCCCGTCTTTGTCTCTGCAGGCTTTTGTTCCACTTGAGCTTTCCTGACCCCTTTAGCTTCCTTCTCGTTCATTATTCCCAGCGCTATCGCTATGCTCTCAATAGACCAGACTGCAACTTCTTCCGACATCCCCAGATCGCTCTGCATTTTCGAACTCAATCTCCCGATGGTTATTTTTACAGTGTTGCTTTTGCTCGAATTCATGAGATCATTTCCAGCTCCTTCTTTAAGAGCATTGACTATACTAAATATCTCCTTCTTACAGTCTCCACACAAGTCCCTCAGCAAACCTTCTACTTTCCTCGATTCGTCAAGTATTTTGATCCCATACTTCTTCACTATCTCAACAAGCTGCTTCCTCGCTTTATCTTTCAAGATGATCACTCCTGTCTATTTGAATCTTCGTCTCCTCGCGCTTTCGGGCTACTCCGTGCCCGGCGCTCGAAGACTCAGCAAAGGGTAAAAACGTAAAAAGGCTAAAGCGTAATCAGTACACCGTCCTTGCAATACGGAACCCAAGGTCGTAGCCCGTGCTAGCGGGCGAGTTGTAGACGCGATCCGCTACCCGCACGTCAGCCGCATCGTTGACCCAACTACCGCCACGAATCACCCGGCCCGAACCACTGTTGTTATACGGATTCGTCGGCGCCGAACTTGAGTACGAACCATACCAATCACTACACCACTCCCAAACATTACCGCTCATGTCGTACAGCCCAAGTTCATTCCTCTTTTTCTGCCCCACTTCGTGTGTCTTTCTTCCAGAGTTGCTATCGTACCAGGCAACTGAATCAGGGCTGTTAGACCCAGAGTACTTGTACCCCATGCTCTTCTTCCCACCCCTTGCAGCGTATTCCCATTCAGCTTCAGTCAGCAACCTGTATCCCTTTACTCTAGTTATGTCTTCTGTCTTTCTCCTGTTCTCGTCTAAAAGACTCCCGTCTCCATAGTAGGCTATCGGGAGCCCTTCCTTTTCACTAAGCCAGTTGCAGTATTCAATGGCATCATTCCAGCTCACATTTATTACCGGCCTTCTTCCCCTTCCCCAACCTGAATCAGATGGTTTCGTTGACCCGGTCTCCCCGCAGTACCTGTCGTATTCATCAAATGTCACTGGATACTTTCCAACATAGAAGTCATATGTAAGTTCCACTCTGTGGGTCGGTTTTTCCCAGTCGAAACCATCTCCCCAGGTATCTCCCATAACGAAGCTCCCACCTTCTACATAGATGAGTTCGTCTCCGTTAGATGTCTTTATCTCGCTTTCTATGATGTTTCTAGAATAAGTCTCTTTCATCTTTGTCTCTACAGGCTTCCGTTCGACTTGAGCTTTCTTGATCCCTGTTGCTTCCTTCTCGCTCATTATCCCCAGAGCTATCGCTATTGTTTCGACTGCCCAAATGGATGCTTCTTCAGATAGGGCTTGGTTATCCTCCAGTCTCTTGCTAAGCCTCATTATCGTTACATTTATATGTGTTCCTCCGCTGCTTCTTTGAAGCTCTTCGATTATTCCCTCTCTCATCGCTCCAACCAGAGCCGCTATCTCTTTCCTGTATTCTCCGCAGAAGTCTCTTAATAAACCCTCTAACCTCCTCGAATCTTTGAGTACTTGGTTTCCATTATTAGCGATTATTTCAACCAGCCCGTCCCTTACTTCTCGATTCATTTGCCCTCCCCTTTCTACTGTTTACTTTTGGAATGAATCGCTTTCTAAGCTCTATCTTTTCTTATTTCTTTGTTATCGATTTGAACAGCTTCAGAAAGGTTGTAACTATCCCCATTAGAGTCCAGCCTATCATGTCATACACAGAGATCAAAATCTCCTTATCTCCAAGCAACCAGTTCATGAAAAAAACACCTGACAAAAATGCGAACTTTGTCAGGTATTCTTTGCGCTTCTCTTCATCATTTCGGTTTATAAGCGATAGCATTGTCAGAATGAGCATCCCCACAAGCATTATGATGGGGAGTACCTGTTTTGCGTACAGTGCGCGTACTTCCTCAGTCATTCCCGGAGAGAGATTTATGTATAAGACGATCAGTCCTAACATACTTATAAAGAAAATCACAGAGTAACTCCTTCCTCAACCAAAATATACTATGGAAATCTTGCCATTGATTCACAAACTATCCCGGGTATTCGTATTTGTTGTCTCTGCCGTTAGAGATATTTCTGATATTCAAATCTACGATAATTTGCACTTTCTAATACCTGTATAGATTCTTAGGGATAACCTCGGTTTGTACTCTCCTCACACTACAAATTAACACTAAAAAACGACTTGTTTTCTAGGTCTATTTGACTCTTACAATTAATATAGCAGTTGTTACATACAAGACAAAGCAATTCAACATTGTATTCGATCTCTTTCGCTTCAAATAATATCCCGGGTTCATTGTGCAGAATTTGCCTTCAAATTTCAATAGCTTAGGGATCATTGAGTGCCACTTCTCAATTATTATTTGACCTTTTGATTGACAGAATTTGGATGAGCATATACTGACGTTTTCACTGCTCCAAAATGCAGTCTTAATCATACAAAGAAATCTTTAAGACCAAGTATTGGGTGCTGCACTGATTTTGGCGATTGGATCCATAGATACACCCGATAGTCATACCATTTGCCAGAGAGACTAGTTAAGCAAATTGGAAATAATACCTCTCGATAGTCGTTGAGCTTCTTGTCTGGCAGAAATGTGCCAAGTTATTATACGGAAACTCTCCTCTTTCGCTTTAGAGATTCGAAATAGAGAAATCTTTCAATCTGTCGTTATAATTCTCCCGATACGAACCCATATCCTCTTTTACTATGATTATAGATTTATGGTCCAAACGCAAGAAATCTCTCCATTCAACTGAAGATTGTTTTTCATCAGCTGTTGCCCACAGTTTATTCGCTAAAGATATCTTATTAATCACCTCAGGGTTTCGAAAAATTCCCTTTCCTTGTTTTGATCTGAGAGTTCTCTAGAGAGGTACTTCCAGCTTTTCATTTCTTTTGATCTTTAGGATAAGAACTAGTCGGAACGCTTCTCTAAAGACAAGCCATCTAATAGACGAGAAAATTGTTTCATAATTGAATCAATGGACTTTTTTTCTTCAGTTCGCTTGAAAAGGTATAGACCCATAAGAAAGACCAAAGGTGGATAATGGTTTTTGGAGCGTGTCTTGGTTCTATTATTAACTTGACTTAGTTTCTTTGTCCTTTTTCAGCTGTTTTCGCTTTCTAAAGTCTCACTTAAACAAATTGTTCGTGGGAGAAAGTGATTTCTATTACTCAACGTGCATTGATCAAGCTGCATGCATTATGATCACTCGTGATCACTAGTCTAATGCTAATTCATAGATTAGATTGAAATCATCAATCCTCTTCATCTATTTTCCAAGAATGCACACTACTTCAGAGGATATCTCGAACAATCGAATCTATTGGTTGGGAACACACAATACTATTTGGCTTATTTCGTAACAATGAGTATAATATTCTTAATAGAGAATTTATTCTCCATAATATGAGATACTCAACGATCGTTCGTAGGCCAAGAAGTCGTTCAGTCGAGTTTTTTCGGTTGGGATTTTGTTCGCTTAGACGGTTGATAAACTGAACCTGAATGCTTAGGACAAGTGGAATTAGAGAATCGGAAGGTTTTGAATTTGATTGGTGCTTTGGCTAGTTGTTATTTTGTCAGGTTTGTTGTCAGAATCACTGAATTAACACCCAAAATGGTTCTTAGCTTTCAAACAAGTAAGTGAAAAGGGATTGATAATTTGATTGGAGGTGAATCATGAGATCGCTGGGGAAGATCGTAACTGCAATTCTTGTTCTTGTTCTTTTTGCCTCTGTAATAGTCTCTACTGAGTCTGAGGAAACTGAACCTGGAAACCTAGTGAAGTCAATAGGTCGTGAAGTAGTAGACAGCGCAACGGAAATAAGTACTTTGAAGGCAGAAGAAGTGCTGGTTCTAATCAGAGAGAACCTTAAGGCTCTTGATGATATATCATCAAGAGTTGAGAAACTAAAAGAATCTGATCAGAGTGACGCCGATTTGAACGCTGTTGTAAAAGATCTGAAGATGATGGCGGACAATTACAGAAAGATTGCGGACATGAAAGATGAAATAAGGGCTGAGCTTCTTAAGAGGCTTAACAGCATAGATGCTTCAATAGAAGAAGCTCAAGAAAAGAAGAGAGATGAATTGGTCGAGATCAATTCTCTGAAAGAGTCTTTGAATAACATCAGCTTTGAGCTAAAAGATCCTGAAAAGCGGGAGATTAGGCAAAAGAGCTTGGAGAGCCAAATAAAATCTGCTGAGCAGAGACTTTCAATGTGGGAGAGCTTCATAAACAGATTGGACAGTATTAGACAGGCTTCAGAAAGTATTACGGAGGAAATTGACAAATTAGTGTTCATCCTTGCTGAAAATGCAGACGTCTATTACGCAGCTTACTTAACCTTTGAACTAGCAAGGGATATTTATGAAAGCATCGCGTACTTTAAAGAGCTAATCGATCTCAATACTCTTTCGGAGAGCTTAATGAGCAGTTGGGATAAACTGTCGGATATGATCGACCAGTTAGACCAATTTATTGCTTCGTTGTAGAGGTGATGAAAATGTGGAAGTGCAAGTCGTGTGGGAGAATAAACGATGATAGTGAAGATAGGTGTCGTTGTGGATATGTTAGGCCAATTCATAATAATGCAAAGTCCTCAGGAGGCCAGAACGTAAAAAAGAACAAGAAAGCTCTTTTGATAGGAATATCAGCTTTGTCAGTTGTACTGGTAATTATTCTGAGTGTTATGTTTTTCGGGAACAAAGAAGAAATAACCAAAGGGACTACATGGAGAGATGTAGCTCTATTAGTTCAAGAGTCTCAAGAAAAATTACAGGAACTCGGAGAAAAGACTGATTAACTAGCTTACTAGAAATCTAAACTGCGGGGGTTGGAACATGTGGAAATGCCCAAAGTGTAAGTATGAGAATGATGATAGAAACGACTTCTGTGCTAATTGTGGACAGATCATGAAAGGAAAGGAAAAGAAGTACACGCTAGTTCTTTGGCACAAACCACGAGGTAAACCAGTTCAAAGATTCAAGATATTGGGACAAGCAGTTCTGGGTGTAAGCAGAGACTCTAATACTGGTATTGATATCGATCTGTCTGAGTTGGAGAATTCAAGTTTCATCTCCAAGCTACATGCACGTGTATTCCTAGATGAACCCTCTGGTGTATGGACTGTTGAAGATCTTGGTTCAACAAATGGCACTTTCATAAATGGCAGAAGAATCAGTGCTCTCTCAGAACTGAAAAGAGGAGATGAGCTCACTATTGGGAAATCAGTTTTCACTGTGAAGTAGAAATCTTTGTGGTCAACCAAAATCGGGGGTTTGGAAGTGTTGACGCTGCAATCTATCGTTCCATATGAAGATGATCTTTTTCTAATATGAAAGATTGAACTCAAATTATGCACGAGCACTGGAGCAGCCTGCTATAAATACTTTTGGGTTACCAGCCTGGTAATTTCAGTTCGGTTCCATATTTTGTTTGAAGAAACCACGTAGTAGTTAACAAGTTATTCCTCAGTTATAGATTTCATTGAATTCTGCCCTATGATTATGGGATAAGACTGATCGAACATTTAAGCCCTTTGAGAATTGAAGAACTAAGATGCTTTTTAGTGAAGTTGATATCTGCTGAAGTGAGAATATCACATTGATTAACCTAAAGATCAAATAAACATGCTTCATCATGAAGGAAAGACTTGGAGATTTGAGTTTGTCGTGGAATTCTAGAGGGAGGGTCAAGGAGAAGGCGGCATGTTTGACTACTGGAAGCTTCTTAAGCTTATACCATTGGGGATGCTACTAATTGGAGGCATAATGTTTCTTGTAAGTTTGAATGCTTTCTTTAAGGAGCAGGGGTCTATAGATATTGTCGCAGGGATAGTTGCGATAGTTGGGTTCTATCTTTTGA
>Ga0209408_1002408_pt1 | contig 10513 bp, 9 predicted proteins | sample AD_UKC107_MetaG_FD_184422 | JGI IMG/M metagenome (GOLD analysis project Ga0209408, IMG submission 184422) | Active sludge microbial communities of municipal wastewater-treating anaerobic digesters from Hong Kong - AD_UKC107_MetaG (SPAdes)... | ecosystem: Engineered > Bioreactor > Anaerobic >... | reverse complement strand
CATAATATTTCAAAAATATTAATCCCTTTACCTTTAAGGCATAAACCTTTGCCGACTTATTGTTGAGTTGATTAGGAAGGCCTAAATATAGAAATTAATTAGCCTCATACCAGTATAATAACTTGAAAAATATAGCATCCTGGGTTCTGAGGCCTGAATTCTTAAACCAGCTTTAGTCGGTATGACCGAAATCCCGTCGTTGAAAAGAAATCAACTTTCATTATCGGTAAGTATATTTAATAAGTCAGGGAATGTAATACAATATTTCAAGCAAATCAAGTCAAAAAAGGGCCTTCCTCTTTCTTGACAGATAAACTTTTGCACTTAAAATATAAAATAATACCTTTTAAAATTCCAGCAAACAAAATAAAATTATTACAGTGAAAAAATTCGATCAAGAACTGTTTGCTGCTTCTATATATAAGGAGAAAAAATGCCTATTTATGAATACAAATGTGAGCACTGTGATCTAATGTTTGAGCTGATTCGACCCCTGAGCCAGGCAGATAATAAGGCCTCTTGTCCTCATTGCAAAAAAGAGTGCGGTCGAATGCTTTCCCCATTCGCATCTTTTTCCAGGGGAGCAGATGGCGTTTCTGTTTCCACTGGTGGAACCTCGTCTTGTAATGGTTGCACTGCTGCCAGTTGTTCTTCCTGCAAGGCATGATAGCAAATTCCCATTTTAATTGAAAGGGAGTCAATTATCATTTCAATCCGCCAGAGGCGGACGAGAGTTCGATTCCCCGCCCCTTGGGGCGTTCAATGCTTTTTAAGATACACCGCTGCTCTGCGGCGAGGTAGTTCATTTAGTTTTGGAATTTGAAAACAAAAAATTTTTATATGCCAAAAGGTCTTTCGATGTGAAAAAATTCATGGGAATAAACTGCCACACTTAAAAGGACAGGCAGTTTACCACCTGAAATAGAGAGTTTAAGTATTCCGCAACTTTTTGGACAAGCTTGAAAGCAACTTTATTCCAGTCTCTGAAGCCTCAGGAGCCATTGTACCCATCCCGCAGGAAGGTGTCAGTATTGATCTTTCGGCGACGACATCAGGGTCCAGCCCCCATTCATACATCCTCTCCAAACCTTTCTCAAGCCTTGCCAAAAGGCTCTCAGTAGATTCATTCCCAGTAAAGTTTGATGTCGGAACAATACCCCACGCCACCGTTCCGCCTTTTTTTAGAAAATGCTGAATATCATCTGAATACAGGAGAAAATAATCCATAAATTCGAATGCATCAAAGTTGATAATATCAGGACCTGCTTCAATAAGCATTGACCAGTCTGTGTTACCACAGCAATGAATGCCTATCAGGGTATCAGAATTATCTCTTAAATATTTTATTATTGTACCAATAAGAGAGACCACCTCATGCCGTTGAATTGGTGAAAAGGCGGAACCAAAACCTGAAAGATAAGGTTCATCAAGAAAAATAACTGGTATTCTCCCTGATTTGCCAAGCTCACGTACCTGCCAAAGCGCCTTTATAGCCAAACCGTTTACCATTGCTTCCAAAAGCTCGGGGTTATGAAGCAACGACTTGCCGTCAAGGTCAGCAATTCCAGCCGCAAAGGTAATTGGACCAACTGTTTGTCCTTTTATAAACTGCTGCTCATGATCATTGCCTTTATCAATTAATTCAAGAAGTTCATACATTCCCGGTGCATAATCCCTGCTTATTTCAAAGTAATCAATATCATGCGCTAGAAATCGATCATAAAAGGATACAAGTTCGGCCTCCCTGTCCCCCGATGAGCATACCTCAAGACATCGTTTTTTTTCATTTACTTCGAGAAGGGGTAAACCTTCGCTATACTGTATATACATATCCTCTACATAGCTGCGTTTAACTAATTGTGGCCAGAAAGGCATAACAGGGAGATGATGTAAAATTTCCTTGCATGTGGCTTTTACATTTTGAAACGGCACGCTCCCTATTCCAGTGGCCAGGAAATGAAAATCTAATGTACTATATGCCATTTTTTGACTCCCTAATTTTCGTCAACCATCCTTCAAGAAATGAAATCATTTTAACCTTTATAACACTGTCTTTATCTTCTTTCATGCCAGGCTCTTCGCTTTTCAAGGCCTTAAGTTCATCAAGGCGCAGTTTGGATTCATTGTCATCCGGGTCGTTTAAAAGAATTTTTTCATAGGTTCGAATTGCATTATTAATCTGCCCCTGACTAAAGAATATCTCGGCCAAGGTTGGTGTTGCGAATTCGGAATACTCATCCTCATCTCCTGTACCCGCAGCAAGTCCGCTGGAAACCTCGGATATGCCTGAATCATGTTCTTCTTCAAGAGGTATTGATGGTGATTCAACTGGGATTTTTATGCTCGTCAATAGCTCAATAGCCTCACGATCATCAGGTTTGTGTGCAAGATAACGTTTCAATGCCTCAAAGGCTTCCTTATGCCTTTTTTGCTGCGTATAGAGTTCTGCCTGAAGTTTATAGACTGAAATCAGTCTTTCTATATCTGAAACAACTTTTAATAATTCCGCTTCAGCCTGGTCAAAAAATCCCTCCTCAAAGTAAATCTCAACCAGCAGGTGTCTAAGAGGAAAATAGTCAGGAAGGACATCCAATGCCTTTAAACATATCTGAATTATATCGTCCAGTCTCCCCTCTTCCTTCATCTTGTTTAATAAAAGGAATAAAGCGCCTTGAGATTGGCTGTATCTTAACATGCCTTCCGTTGAATCATTCAATGTCTCCATCTTTGGCAACTCCATCGCTATGTTGCTTGTTTTTATTGCCGGCATTGTTTTCTGGTATTTCACTTTCGAGTGAATTAAAATAGGTTTCGTCTTTTTTAAACCTGTATATTATTTCATTCTGTTTGATGAGGTTAAGTTCCTTTCTTGCCACAGATTCAATATGCTTCATATCACTTCGAAGACGTTGAACCTCTCTCTGAAGCTCTTCATTTTCCTTAATTAAATTACGTATTTTTTCAATGTATGCCTGCCGTTCCATTTCGGCATGGTAAAGACGAATAAGTCCTCGATCTCCACCATAACCCAATAGTACAACGATAGGCAGAAAAAAAAGGAAAATAATCAATAGTATTTTCCATAATTTTTTCTTATTAGGCTCCAAGGCTGAGTATCCCCACTAAAAACCTTTTTCAGTCTCGCACCGCGCGGCGATTAAAATAGACAAGACCCCGGCCCGCTTAGCAAAATCCATTACATGAACAACTCTTCCATGTTTTACTTCCTTGTCTGCTTCCAACACAAGACTTGTCAGACCATTATTCTTGACAAGGTTCTCCAACCTTAAGCCAAGATTTTTAATATCAATCACTTCACCTTTTAAATAGATGCGCCCTTCTTTATCGATAAGGAGAATTATCCTTTCAGACTCTCTGTGAGTAACCTGTTGTCCTGTCTTTGGCAGGTTAATCTGAATTCCTGAAACAACACCAAAATGGGATGTCATCATAAAAAAAATGAGAAGCAAAAAAACAATATCAATAAGAGGTGTAATGCCCAGTATCGTCTCATCTTCTTTGGCTTTTTTAAATCTCATAGTCTATACTATTCAATTTTATTATAATTCTCAATAAGTTCTATTACTTTAATAGAATTTTCTTCCATTTCGAAAATAAGCCTGCTGGCTTTATCCTTTAAAAATCTGTAACACACTAGAACAGGTATGGCCACACAAAGACCAGTAGCAGTAGTAATCAGCGCTTCTGCAATTCCTCCTGCCAAAGGCGCTGGATTACCAATACCCTGAATTGAGATGGCTTTAAAGGTCTTTATCATTCCGGAAACCGTCCCCAGAAGACCAAGCAAGGGAGTCAGATTCGCAATAGTTGACAGTATTCCTACGTTTTTTTCTAAAATAGTGGCCTCGCGTCCACCTCTATCCTCAATAGCTTCCTTTACAAGCCACATACCCCTCCGTGTGTTCTTCAGGCCTGCCAAAAATATTTTGGCAATCGATGACAGATCACTCTGACATAAAAATATTGCCTCTGGGATTTTTTGTTTTTTAAGAAGATCTTCTACATTTTGAATAAATTCCTGCGGAATAATATGGTTTCTTCTGAGTACCCATAAACGCTCCAGAAATACAGCTAAAGCCACAATAGAGCAAAAAATAATAGGATACATAAAAATCCCGCCCTTAACGATCAGATCAATCATTGTTCCCCCAGATAAAAAAAATATGATTATGATGGAGTTAATTTTTTATGGTATATTATCACATTTCCATGTTCATGAAAAAGCCAAAAAGATCTTTTCTATTAAACAACAGACCTTGCAATTACAGCATAGCCTCAAAATTTACTCTTGACAATTGCTCAGGATTTAATAATAATATCAAATGGTTTTATCGCATAAAATATATTAGTAGTAAAAATTGCAAATCAGCAGATAGTCGAATTACGCTTCAAAATCTTCATATATATCCATCGTTAACATAGTGAACTGTTATTTAAGTCTTTTATTATTAATGAACTCTCAAAAAGTCATAAATTGCTTTTTTCCGTCATCCCGGCCCCGAATCAAGGGCATTGTTCATAGGATGCCGCGCACGGCATATATTAGCTTTTTACGAGCCTTTCATTATTGACTGACGAGTATTTAAAACTCTGTATGAGGTATTCATTTTATAAATGTCAAAAATATCCCCAACCATCAAGAAAACTAAGCGAATAGCTTCTGCGAGTAATTTGAAGCCTTTTATCAAAAATTCATACTCAATGACAGCTCAAGAAACCCTGAACCTTATTTTAGAACATCACAGTCCAGGTCAATTAGTTCGCAGTCTGCCTGTTGAAGATTTTTTCTGGCTTTTAAAAAAAATAGATAAAGAGGATTGCCTCCCCCTGCTTGGTTTAGCCTCTGAACATCAATGGCAGTATGTTCTTGATCTGGAGATCTGGCAAAAGGACCGTTTAAGCCTTCAAGAAACATCTGAATGGCTCGAAAGGCTCCTGCAGGCTGATCCGCAACGACTGGCTAAATGGTTGCTTAATAAAAGCAGTTCACTTGCCTATCATTATCTCTTTAATAGTGTTCAAATAGAGATATTTGAAAATAATGAAACTTATGATCCTAAAGATGATTTTTTTACACTGGACGGTGTCTTTTTTATCAAGATAATTGATAAGGAGCACCGGGAAACAATAGAAAATATCCTTCGCATTTTGGCGGATGAAAACCTTATCAAGTATCAGGGGATTTTAACAGGTATAGCCGGCCTGATACCTGCTGAAAACGAGGAAGAAATGTACCGCTTAAAAAATGTTCGACTTGCAGAACATGGTTTTCTTCCGTTTGAGGAGGCTATATCTGTTTATGCCCCGCTAAATACTGAATTTTTAACACTCGGAAAGGCTGAAAATAGAGTCGGGAACCTGCCTTACGAAGAGATTCGTGGATTAATACCTCTCTCACCCCTATACCATGCAATGAGTAAAAATATCCTGAGTGAAACAATTTCCTCAATTTTGGACAATATCCTTCTGGAAAGGCTGCAACTTGAATTTGCAGGTCTTTGTAATCAAATAATTTCGGCTGACGGCCTCCATATCAATCAATTTGATATCCTGATTAGAACATGTCGAAAGGCTGCAGGGTATATAAACATTGCTCTTGAAAAAACATCTAATGGAGACATCTCCCAGGCAGCTGATATATTAAAAAATAATCCTCTCATTTCTGTCTTTCGTGCGGGCTATGGTCAAGCAATAGAGCTTAAGCGGGAAGCAAACCAGTGGATAAAGGATAGCTGGTTTTATAACAATGGGCTGGAGTTCAATTTCTGGGGTGAGGAATGGGGTGAAACAATTGCCGGCATTTTAAAAAAAAGACCAAAATTATTTTGTGGCAATAGTGAGGAAGAAGATTACAGGGATTTCGAAAGCCTCTCTGAAATAGATAGATGCAGTAATCTTATTAAAAAGCTTAAGTTTCTTGATAATATTTTTAAAGATCTGGGCGATATTTATCCATTGGATAAAGACATGATACGGGCTCGCAATCTAACCTTTCAACCTTTGCTTATAAATCTCTGGGCAAGGGATTTATTGAAACTGGAAAAAGGTTTTTCAGGACTTACCCTTGTGCAGGCAAAAAAATTTCTAAACCATCTACGGGTCAAAGAAATATCCCCCCCTTATAAAATGTCCGGCTTTAAAAAGGCATTTACAGCCTTTTTTCTAAAATATCCCCATCCCGATGAAACAGTTAACAGTTCAGTGCTGAAAGATACTCTTTCACTGATATGGAATGAATTTAGGGATGAATTTAAATGGATTTCCACTGAAGAACTGGAAGATAAATTTGTAAACTCCATATGGATCATACCAAAGAAAAACCTTGACTAACCTTATTCACTTCTGTTTTATATTTCACCCATCCATTTTTTAACTTTAACTTGACGATTCAGGGCACTATGTGCCCTTTTCATGCTGTATCAATCATGGTTTCTTTTTTGAGAACATTTAACTGACATAAAAAGAGTAACCACAGTTTAATCCTTGTCATGAAACTTTGGTCAGATGAAAAATTATATTGGCTTGCACTTTTCCTTATTCAAGGATTGGGCAACAGTGTTTATAGAAAACTTTTGGAAAGATTTGGCAGCCCTCGATCTGTTTTTGATGCAGATTTCCCCGAATTAATGAAAATTGAAGGTCTCAAAAAAGAAGTTGCCCAACGTATTATTAAAAAGGAATTTGTCTCAAATCCCAATGAAGAATTAAGGCAGACAGAAAAATGCAATGCCAGGATTATCACCTACAAGGAACCCTCTTATCCTGAACTGCTAAAGCAGATTTCTTCTCCTCCCATGCTTTTGTATGTAAAGGGAAAAGACCTCCCTGTCAAACAAACACTAATCGGCATAGTTGGATCGAGAAATCCTACACACTATGGACTGAGGTCTTCCGAAAAAATTGCTCTCGGGCTTGCCAGACGCAATATTGGCGTGGTCAGTGGTCTTGCAAAAGGGATAGATTCAGCAGCTCATGAGGGCTGCCTGCGAGGGAAAGGCTTCACAGTAGCTGTCATAGGCACAGGAATCAATATTGTTTATCCCTCAGGCAACAGGAGGCTGTTTGACCAGATAAGCGAAAGTGGAACAATAATCTCCGAATTCCCTGTAAATACACCTCCTGAGCCAAAGAATTTTCCTATACGTAATCGTATTATAAGCGGCCTCTGCAAAGGAATTGTGGTAGTTGAGGCAACAAAGAGAAGCGGCTCTTTGATAACAGCCTCTTTCGCGCTGGAACAAAATCGTGAAGTATTTGCCGTCCCCGGCAGTATTGATTCTCCTCAGAGTATCGGAACACACTTTTTAATCAAGCAGGGAGCCAGGCTTATTGAAAAACCCGATGACATCCTTGAAGAATTTGGATTTTATTCAGATGGAAATAGAGACACCAATGTTTTACTAAACAACGCCAGTATACTATCTGATATGGATGAATCAGAAAAAAAAGTTTATGAGGTCTTGGGAGATTATCCTATTCATATAGATGAAATCGTTAGAACAGTCTCTATGGACACAGGTGTAGTATCGGGTATTTTGATGAAAATGGAATTACGGGGAATTGTCAAACAAATTGTTGGAAAAATGTTTATCAGATAATGCCAGGCAAAGAAGATAGAAAATTTAAACAAAAAGTATAATTCTGAAAATGAACTATCCCGCTGCTTGCGGCGGGGTATCTTGAAAAGCATTGAACGCCCCATGGGGCGGGGGCTTGTCCGCCGTGTTTATGGCGGGCTTGTCCGCCGTGTTTATGGCGGACTTGTCCGCCTTTTATCAGCCTTCGGCTGACTGGCGGATTAACTTACGCTTGAATTTATTTATTGATCACTAAAAAATCAAAAATTGGATATAAGAATGTCAAAAAACCTGCTTATTATTGAATCTCCAGCTAAGGCTAAGACTATTAAAAAATATGTTGGTCGGGATTTTACAATTATGGCCTCTGTCGGCCACCTAAAAGATCTTCCACAAAACAAACTTGGAGTAAATATTGATAGAGATTTCCAACCTGAATACGTCACTATTAAAGGAAAGGGTAAAATCCTTAAAGCTCTGAAAGATGCAGGCAAACAGGCCGAAACTGTTTATCTTGCTCCAGACCCTGACAGGGAAGGGGAAGCAATCGCCTGGCATATCGCTCAGGAACTGGATAATGAAAAATCAACAATATTTCGGATACTTTTTAATGAACTTACGGCAAAAGCCATAAAAGATGCAATTGCCTCCCCTCAGACACTTAATAAAGATAAATATGAATCCCAGCAGGCGCGGAGAATCCTTGATCGTCTTGTTGGATACCAGATTTCCCCGCTATTGTGGTCTAAAGTTAAAAGGGGGTTAAGTGCTGGTCGAGTTCAGTCAGTGGCGGTTAAAATGATCTGCGATCGTGAGAAGGAAATACAGGCATTCGAACCTCAGGAATACTGGTCCCTGACAGCCCAGCTTGAAGCAGAAGAGCCTCCATCATTTGAGGCAAAATTCTGGAAATATGAAGGAAAAAGAGCCGAACTTAAGAACAGAGAACAGACTGACAAAATTGTAAAAGAAATTGAGACCCTGCCGTTCAGGGTGCTGAGTATCTCAAAGAAAAAGAAGCTGAAAAACCCTCAACCCCCATTCATTACCAGTTTTCTTCAGCAGGAGGCATATAACAGATTGAGGTTCTCGGCAAAAAAAACCATGTCAATAGCACAGAGCCTGTATGAAGGCGTTGAACTTGGTAATATGGGCCAGACAGGTCTCATTACCTATATGAGAACTGATTCTTTCCGAATTTCAGATGACGCTGTTTCTCAGGCAAGGGCTTTTATTAGCAAAACATTTGGAAAAGACTATCTTCCTGATAAACCAAATCATTATAGAAGCCGTAAAGGTGCGCAGGAAGCCCATGAGGCCATACGTCCCACATCAGTAGAGCTGGATCCGAAAATCCTGGCTCCCTTTCTTACAAAAGATCAGTTCTCTCTGTATGGGCTTATATGGAAAAGATTTATCGCCTGCCAGATGAATCCGGCCGTAATTGACCAAACACAAGCTGAAATAATTTCAGGAAAGGCATCCTTCAATGCCTCCGGCTCGGTGGTTATCTTCAAGGGACATACTGCATTATACGAAGAAGGCCCAAAGGAATCTCAAACAGAAAATAACGGAGAAATTAAACTGCCTGCATTGAAGGAAGGCCAGATATTGAAACTTATCAAACTGGAACCTGCACAGCATTTCACCCAGCCCCCGCCCAGATTTACCGAGGCAACTCTCATAAAGGCCTTAGAAAGCAACGGGATCGGACGACCTTCCACCTATGCGGCAATTATTGCGAATATCAGCGGACGAGAATATGTAACGGTTGAAAAAAGACGTTTTAAACCGACAGAATTAGGCTTTCTGGTTACAGATCTGCTGGTCAGAAGCTTTCCGGAAATCCTCAGCACTGAATTCACTGCTCAGATGGAAAGCAACCTTGATAAGATTGAACGAGGGGAGGTAAAATGGTCAAAAGTCCTTAAGGACTTTTATGACACATTTAACACGGATCTTGAAAAAGCAGCAAGGGAGATGAAAGGGGAGGTTTTAACAGACATCTCCTGTGAAAAATGCAATAAACCCATGGTAATTAAATCAGGCAAAAACGGGCTTTTCCTGGCTTGTACAGGCTACCCGGAGTGCAAAAATACGGCGAATTTCAAACGCGATGAAAAAGGAAAAATTATCGTAGAAAAGGCCCCCAATGAAAGAATAGAAAAAGGTATTTGCGAGAAATGCGGCCGGCCCATGGTTTTAAAGAATGGTAAATTCGGGCCCTTTGTTGCATGTTCAGGTTATCCTGAATGCAAAAATATCTGGAGCGCTGAGCCGGTTAATACCAATGTTCCATGTCCAAACAAAGCATGCCCGGGCATGCTTGTAGAAAAAACGTCCAAAAAAGGCAGAAAATTCTACTCATGCAACCAATATCCGAACTGTAATTTTGCCATGTGGGACAAACCGGTTGACGAAATATGTCCCGAATGCGGCAGCCCTGTTTTAGCTGTAAAAGAGAAGAGGGGATCAAAGCCTGTTCTTGTATGTCGAAATAAAGGCTGCAACTTCTCAAAAATTCTTGAAACCGCTTGAGCTTTAAACCGGAATGCCTAAACTTTAGAGCAGATTTTCTCGACATCTTCACGGGGAATGGCCCTTGCTTTTCCATTGGTAAAAACACAGATTCGTGCCACATCATCAATTTCTTCAGCTACATAAAGGGCGTCCTTTAAATCTTTACCTATCGTCACAAGACCATGATTCTGGAGTACAAGTGCCTTGCGTTTCTGCATTGACAATTCTCTTGTGACTGTCTCTGCAAGCACCCTTGTTCCCGGAACCATAAATGGTATCATAGCAAGGGGATGAGCATGATAGACAAATCCGGGTGTAAGAGGAGGAAATGTATCAGGAGCAGGAAATAGAGTGCTGGATGCTGCAATGATATAAGCTCCATGAACATGGCAGAC
>Ga0209408_1002407_pt1 | contig 10516 bp, 6 predicted proteins | sample AD_UKC107_MetaG_FD_184422 | JGI IMG/M metagenome (GOLD analysis project Ga0209408, IMG submission 184422) | Active sludge microbial communities of municipal wastewater-treating anaerobic digesters from Hong Kong - AD_UKC107_MetaG (SPAdes)... | ecosystem: Engineered > Bioreactor > Anaerobic >... | reverse complement strand
ACGGGCCGTGGAGAACGATGCTTTTTTCAACACTGGTTTTCTCTCAACTCTTCTTTGCACTGTCTGTGAGATCAAGAACGAAATCGATCTTCAACGCACCGTTCAAAGAGAATCCTTCTCTAATGTATGCAGTACTGGCGAGCTTCGGGCTTCAGCTAGCAGTTATATATGTACCCTTTATGCAGGGGCTCTTCTCCACACAGGCTCTGGGTGTATGGGATCTTCTCCTGTCGTTAGCCCTAGGTAGCGCGATCCTTTGGATATACGAAATCAAGAAGCTGGTTACAAGAAAAAGGCAGTAGACAATGGTTGTCCGTAGAAGGTTCGCCGTTATCTGAAATAGATCAATTGCAAGTTCCAAGATGCAAGTTGTGAGTTGCGTGTGCGAATAATTTCGATCCAAACGGGTGTAGGGGCGTGCGGCGGCACGCCCGCTATTAAGGATCACTCTTCCCAAGGATAGAGATCGTCCTCTTCAGAAGTTGAACGAACCGAATTCTGGCCAGAAGCATGCCAGAATGACCTGAAGGGCTGTCATCCCGGACTTGTTTCGGGTCCCGGTTTTTGAAGACCGCGGGCTGGAGTAGCGGGTAGGTGGTTGGAAAGAACGGAATAAGACGCAAGGCGCCGAAAAGCATCGGCGGACGCAAGGCTGGGAAGAACATCCCAGGTCGCAATGCTGGCAAAGATCGCACCAGGACGCAGTGCCCGCTTCGCGGGGAAAGAGCCGATTTTCGCTTTTGAGATAACTCGTGCGTTGAGAAGAGCAGTTCCAAGTTGTGAGTTGCATGTGAGAATAAATTCGATCCAAACGGATGTAGGGGCGTGCGGCGGCACGCCCGCTATCAATAATGATCAGTCTTCCCAAGGATAGAGATCGTCCTCTTCAATAGTTGAACGAACCGAATTCTGGCCAGAAGCGTGCCAGAATGACCTGAAGGACTTTCATCCCGGACTTGATCCGGGATCTGCTCTTGAACCAATCGAAGACACCGGTTGGTTGTTGCTGGTTGAAAAAACTTGAGGCACGAGATTCTGAAACAAGTTCATGACGGCAATCATACAAGCTACTGTGGAAAGTAGAGAGAGCCTTCAGGGAACTGAAGAGCGGACTCGATCTTCGTCCCATATACCGTTACACAGACACGAGGGTGAAGGGACACATAATGATCTGTTTCCTTGCACTGGTAATGGAGACTGCCTTATGCAGAAAGCTGAAAGAGATTGGGAGTACTTTCTCGTTTGCAGAAATACTTGAAGACTTGACAGAGATAAGAGCAGTTGAGCTAACGGTAGAAAACAAACGTTTTCTTGCAAGGACTGAAATGATGGGTAATGCTTACGACGCTTTCAAAGCACTCAAGATAAGACCACCGGAGCTACTCAAAGGGATTGCATAACAGACCACTGTGGTGGTACGTCTGTTTTTCTTTTCATTTTTTCCCTTGCTTGGCTGTTTTCAGATTTCTTGCTGTCAAAGTTGACAGTAAACATCTAGCCAATGCTATTTCTCGCTTGATGTTATCCGAAGACAGCTCTTCACAGCGAACTGCGTCTTTTTTTCCGCCAAGCGAAACTGGCCTTTGCGAAGCAAAGACTCCCCACCGAAGGTGCCTTACCTGCGTTGCCTGACTAGCTTCAAAGTCGCCTGTTATCGAAAGCATAATTGAAACCACCGACTGGGTCCTGCAACAATATTCGGGTTCTAGCTCCTTCAACTATCCAAAGACGAAAGCAACGGAGCCTCACTGGGCGGATTATTCTCTTCCTTACACTGCATCTTGCATCCGATCTATTTCGGAGAACGGTTTACCGGTTACGGAGAACGATTATTGCCCAACAGAATTCCTTCTAAAATGGTAATATATAGTAAGTAAATCTAACAAAGAAGGGCTTCCGGTTGAGAAAGAGAATCGTATTACTGCTGACTTATACATTCATTACCACGATAACCATCTCGATGTATCGTGTTGTCTATAATCTTTATCTGAGAGAAATCGGTTTCTCCAATGCCCTAATTGGCAACGTTACTTCTGCTCAACTGTGGGGCTCGGCGATCATTGGATTGCTCACAGCTGTTCTCGCGGATACTATTGGAAAGAAGAAGATCCTCTTTCTCTCTGCGGTTGTCGTTCCTGTTTCCGGAATAGCGCTAGCCTTTGTTGTCGACCCGACATTCATTCTCGTTTTGTCATTCATCAAAGGTGGTTTCACGGTAACTGCCTTTACAGTCGTAATGGCGACAATGACAAGCATAACAAAGACGGGAAACAGGGCAAGGGTCTTCGGTCTGAATTTCGGGATCAATATGGCAAGCGGAGTTATTGGTAATTTCATTGGCGGGGCCTTTGGAGATCTCTTTGGTCTTCAGACAACTCTGATAATCTCTATGGTCGCCCATCTGCCGGCAATCATACCTGTCATAAAGCTTGAAATGACGGAATCGAGATCCAGGTTGAAGGAACTCTTCAACTTTTCGGGGCTTCAGCCCGACCAGAGAAAGGTGCTTACCTACTACTTCATATCCACGGCAACTGTGGGTTTCGGAGCAGGGCTCTTCATTCACTTTGGAAATCTGATATTCAAAGACCTGTTCAACATGTCGGCAACAGGTATAGGAATTGCCTTGTCAATTGCGCAGCTTGGAACTGCAGCCGGTTCCACACTCTCGCACAAACTTGGTAAACGCTTTGGGGCTCTTAAATTCAACCTAACTATGCAGCTGCTTGTTATCCCGTTGATGCTCTCTCTAGTGATTGTGAGAGAGCCGATTCTTTTTACGATACTCTATGCCTTCAGATTCGTCTTCATGAACATAACCAACCCGATCATGACGTCAATAATATTCTCGTATGTTCCAGATTCGAAGCTATCAACAGTATCGGGAATCAACGGCTTTCTGAACAATACTGTGCGGGCCGTAGCTGCGATGATCTTTGGGTTAATAGTAGGTACTTCTATCAGCGGTTATACCGAGTTGTTCTTGCTGAGTACAGCCTTCTACGCGGCAAATGCTTTCATCATCTTCCTGTTCTATCGGGATTTCAAGAACGAACCGAGAGTTCTGGAACTGTATGATTCGAAGAGAACTAGCTGAAGTGAGTTGTGGGTTGTCCGTTGCGGGTTGTAGGTGAAAACCAGAGCCATTGACGAGAGTTCTTCGAAGATCAATTATTATATACGGTTCTTGGTTCTCATAATCTACCCCGAGGACCTTATTATTACCCATAAGTCAAGGAGCTAATAGCAAATAATATCATGCTCCTTTCTCTCTCGCCGATGTACGCTGTATATGGCTCCTGATAACCCTCACCTTAAGTCCTCCCTTGAGGAAGGAGGGCCACTAAGGGGCGGAGGGCGTTCATTACAGACCGTCCCAGATCACGAACCCGCCCTTTGATAACAACCGATGAACACTCTCACAAAGCCAAGAAATAGCATATTCGAGAGCTCTCTTCGCTCACGAGAAGAGCGAGATTCTGAGCAGGATCATCTCAGATGACTTGACCAAGGGGAATAACGCCATCCCAAGTAACTCAAATCAACTTCTTACCTTTTCACTGTGAATGCTTCTGCACGGGATTTGGAACTTTGATCTGAAAACTACCTCTCTTGTTGCGCTTCAGTGCTCTTTTGTCGAACCGTTGTCCCCTTCAAAAGATCGCAGAGACGTATGATACTGTTGTTCCTTGGAGCCTGCCCCGAAATACTACGATGTTGCGCTACTTTCTAGAACCGACAACCCCAGACCCGGTTCTCCGTATGTGAGGTCTCTCTTTTCGCGCGGTTCTCTTTCGGGCGAACTGCCGTTCGCCCCTACAAAGGAACTGCATAATCGTCTGAACTTGTCATCCTGTAAAGCCTGCTCCAATGAGCCTGCCCTGAAATGCTCTTGTTCAGGGCTCCTGTTTGGGGTTTCCTGTTCAGGATCTCTGCGCAGGATCTGGGTCTATGATCTATAAGACCGACACTTTTGCTCCGCTATCATAACTCTTTCGGGCGAACAGCCGTTCGCCCCTACAAAGGGACTGCATAATCGTCTGAACTTGTCATCCCATAGCATTCCAAATAGGGGACTGACGAGCTCCTGACGTCCCCGTCTATTCCGCTAGAACCGACAACCCCAGACCCGGTTCTCCGTATGTGAGGTCCCTCTTTTCGCGCGGTTCTCTTTCGGGCGAACAGCCGTTCGCCCCTACAAAAGAACTGCATAATCGTCTGCAATTGTCATCTGGTAGCAGTTTATAGTAAGTCCCTCACTGCGTCTTCCCGAAGCTGATATGTCTTTGCGCAAATCAATCCCTTTTTTGAGTTTTCATAACTTGGTTTTGATAACCGTTCTCGCTAACCTGCCCCTCATAACCAGCTCTTTCCGTTCTTTGTCGGAGGACGTGGATGGTTGACTGTCAATGATTCTCAAGTCTCGCTTCTCGCGAGCGGAGCGAACGTCTCGCATGCTCTTTCTCGCTTGATCTTGTCCAAGGATAGCTCTTCACTGCGCTCAGCATCTCTAACCAAGCAACCAGCGAATTTTTCTGCCCACTAGGCGTAACTGGCCTCGCCAGAGGTGAGACTGGCTTCTATTGTGATTAGACGGGGACGTCATGAGCTCGTCAGTCCCCTTTTTCACACCTTCATAACGTGGTTTGATACCCGTTCCTGCTAACTTGACCCTTATAACCTGCTCTTTCTTTCTTGCGCCATCTAAAGACGGCTCTTCTCAGCGAGCAGCGTCTCTTGGCAACTGTACAGCGATTCTTAATCGAAATGCTGAAACAAGTTTGGAATGAGGATTTCTGGGCTATTGCGGAGAACGGAGAACCGTTGACGGAGGACCTGAAAATGCCTCCTGCCGAAGGCAGCATTGCGACCTGGGCTGTTCTTGCCCAGCCTTGCGTCCGCTGATACTCTTCAGTGCCTTGCGTCCCGGCATGTTCTTAGCCGGCATTGCGACCGATGATGAACCTCGGCGCATGTCAGTTTCTAATCTGCTCTTTCTAGTCTCTTATCTTCTTATGGAAACAACAGGCCGGGATAGCGGAAACTAGTTTCACGCTTTTTCCTTCAATAGTGAAACTCACTTCAATGATTTTCGCCTAACAGCAAAGACAGCACGTGCTCAAGATATCCAAGGCTTTTGAGATGTTATAACTGTCAATCAGGAAGGTTTTCTCTTTCCCCTTGCTAGTAAGATTCACATAGATTGATTGTACTGCCCCTGAAATTGTGAGTAACCAACTCATTGAATAAGGAAACGAAGAGATTTTGTCACACAACTCTCGAAAGCTAAATCGATAGATGGTTATAGAAACTGATGGCACTAGACAAGAGCAAATACTGCTTGATTTTGGCACAAACTTGCTTTAGAATATCTGTTACTAAAACCACCAATTATTAGGAGGGGTATAATGAAAAACAGAAAAAGAGGATTTTCTCTGGTTGAACTACTTATCGTTCTCGCAGTTATCGCTGCACTAATCGCCACAATCACTCCGGTTGCGCTGAATGCTGTCAAGAAGTCACAGGCAACAAAGGTTGCGCAGAATCTAAAGACATTAGCAAGCTCATTTGAAAATTACCTTTATGTGAACAGCAAAGCTCCTGATGATTTATCAGATCTTGGAAGAGATATTGACACCAAAGAATATGAAGTGTACTTTAAAGAAACAACTGGGACTTATAATGTGATAGTAGTGACTTCGGAAAAAGCTGATGCTAATATGCTAACAAGTGTAGTAGCAGACATAACTGTAGGAAGCGTAACACCTGGTACTAGTTATACTTCGGTAGGCGACGATTATTCTGATACAGTTTTCGCTTACTATAGCTATACTTTCAACGTATACTGATTTTAGATTATTTTTTCCGCCCTCTTCGGAGGGCTTTTATTTTTTCCAAAAGACTATCTTTCTAAAGTCAAATAGATTGACTGATTTGTACTCTAATGACCAAAATATTCAGTCTATACCACTTTTGTTTCATTTAAAGCCACTTCCACATAATCTGTGCTTTTCAGCAAATTACTCTAAGACGACTAGCATCAATAGCACACGAATGATTTAATTTTAGAAAGGCTTTTCGAGATGTTTAATGAGGGAGCTCTGCATACGTAAGTTTTTCTGAATCCGATTTGCATAATGTTAGTCCGCCGGGAGAATGATATGCGAAACGAGGAAATGAGCAGATCATCTGGTTTTGAAGAGGTAAGTGAGAGAACTCAGTCAACGCGCATGAAAAGAAGTGGAGGCTCTACAGTAGATCTGGTCTGCAAAATATCAAGTATTGTAAACAACTGCAGCGTCCGTAATAAGCTGTCTGAAAGAATACGAGATACTCTTATGGAAACGCGCGGTTATCTCGATGCGAAGATCTTCTTTAGCGATGAGATCATTTATTATGTGGATTCGAGCAGTCAGATAGTTAATCATTCAAACGATTATTCTCCGACCGAACATTTACCTGCTTGTGCCCGCGATTTTCTGAAGAGCGACAAACTACTTTCAATCGCTTCTGCCTGTAAAGAACACGACTGCCCACTTAAGTCATCGAACTTAGAGAACGAGCATAGGTTCTCATTCAGACTGGAAACAAAAGAGAAGACCTACGGAGTCCTCTGCGTTAATACTTTGGAGCATCTGGCAATGGACAGTGAAGAGTTTCAGCTTCTGAAATGGATTTCAAGCGAAATCGCATATGCTCTAAAGAGAATCGAAAGAGAGGATTATCTAAAGACTGCGAAGGGGGAGCTTCAGAAAAGCAAGAAGAGTCTGAGAAATCTGTTCAACGAGAATTTAGCAGTTATGATCGTTTTCGATCCAGAAACTCGAAGATTCGTGAATGCTAACGATGCAGCTCTGAATTTCTACGGCTGGGATAAGGAGACTCTTCTATCGAAACGCATTGAAGATGTGAATACTCTTCCTGCGGAAACACTTGCCGAAGAAATGAAGAAGGCTTTCAATAGGGAAAAGATAAAGTTCGATTTCAAACATAGACTTGCAGACGGCTCTGTGAAAGACGTAGAGGTATTCAGCAAGACGGTGGAAATAGACGGACATGATCGAATCCTTTCAATTATCCACGACGTGACGGATCGAAAGGTTGCCGAGAGGGAACTTCAAAGAACCGTGGAGGAATTGAGAAAGATTACTCTTACCGTTATTAACGCGCTTGAAGTCACTATGAATCTGCGGGATCCCTACACCGCGGGTCACCAGGTAAGGGTAACCGCACTGGCAATGGCGATAGCCGAGAAACTATCTCTCGATGAAGAGAGACGGGATGCACTTCGTTTCGCTTCGATGATCCACGACGTTGGGAAGATAAAGGTTCCCTCGGAGATTCTGAATAAGCCGGGAAAGCTGAACAGGCTTGAGTTCGCAATGATAAAGGAACATCCTCTGGTTGGCAGAAATCTCTTCACGGAAGTTGATTTCAAAGTTCCCATATCGGAAATCATCTACCAGCATCATGAACGTTTTTGAGAAACCGTGGTACGTGGTAGCAGGTAGGGGGTTCGTAAGAACAAGAGAAACTGGTTGACCGTTGAAAGGTTCTCCGTTCTCAGAAAAGAACGGTTGCAAGTTCCAAGTTGTGACTAATGTGCGAAAAATTCGATCCAAACGGATGTAGGGGCGTGCGGCGGCACGCCCGCTATTAAGGATCAATCTTCCCAAGGATACAGATCGTCCTCTTCAATAGTTGAACGAACCTGACTTGTCTTTCTGTCGGGATTCTCTCTGTCTATCTGCCATCTCAAGGGGTTATTCTCAATGTACTCACGAATTCGATTCAGTTCTTTCTCGCTGCGGATGACATGTTCATAGTAATTTCGTTGCCAAATAGATTTCCCGGGTGTGCCGCGCAGTTCGTTCGCTCGAACCGTTGCAGCTGCTTTGAAGCCTGAGACGAAAGAACCAATCGTCTTTGGTTTCATAGTTCTTCTTTCTGCTTCCAAACAGTTGCTTACAATCTCCCTTTCGCCTCCATGTATCGCTACAATCCCGTGCAGGTGATTTGGCATTATCACAAACGCATCTAGTTCGATTTCCTTTCTGACTTCTGCAGATCTTAGCCACTCTTCAACAACGATTTTGCCAATGCTACTCAAGATTACTCTGCCATCAACCATGGCCCCCAACAAACATTGCCTACGATGCGTACATATTGTCAAGAAATATGCTCCGGCTCGAGAATAATCGTACTCCTTCAGTCTAATTGACCGCCTTTTGACAAGTCTTTCATTGTGTTCCAAAACGCAACCCTCCGAGATCTTTTTGCTCTCACGGGCGAACAGCCGTTCGCCCCTACAAAAGGAAATCGACACACTATTCTATAATACCGCCGTACGATTAAGAACGAAGACCCTTATCGCTGGAAAAACCGCTTCTTTGAAACGCTTTAGGCTAATCGTTCAGAGAAACAATAAGAAGTAGAGTGACGTGAAAAAAATGGCCATCATCCCAAGTCACTCATACCGACCCCTTACTTTGTTATCCTCGTGCTTCTGCACATGATCTGGGTGTATAATCTGTGAAACTGCCGCTCTTGTTCCCTTAACAGTACTCTTTTTGGCGAACAGCCGTTCGCCCCTACAGAAAGAAAGCGACACACTATTCTATAATACAGCTGCACGATTAAGAACGAAGACCCCTATCGCTGGAAGAACCGCTTGTTTGAAACGCTGTAGGCTAATCGCTCAGAAAAACAATAAGAACGACATCCCAAGTCACTCATACCGACCCCTTACTTTGCTATCCTCGTGCTTCTGCACATGATCTGGGTCTATGGTCTATCAGACCGTTACTTTTGTTCCGCTATCATTACTCTTTTGGGCGAACAGCCGTTCGCCCGTACAGAAAGAAATCGACACACGATTCTATAATACGGCTGCACGATTAAGAACGAAGACCCTTATCGCTGGAAGAACCGCTTCTCTGAAACGCTTTAGGCTAATCGTTCAGAGAAACAATAAGAAGTAGAGTGACGTGAAAAAAATGGCCATCATCCCAAGTCACTCATACCGACCCCTTACTTTGTCATCCTCGTGCTTCTGCATAGGACCTGGGTCTATGGTCTATCAGACCGTTACTTTTGTTCCGCTATCATTACTCTTTTGGGCGAACAGCCGTTCGCCCCTACAAAAGGAAATCGACACACTATTCTATAATACCGCCGCACGATTAAAAACGAAGACCCTTATCGCTGGAAAAACCGCTTGTTTGAAACGATGTAGGCTTATCGATCAGAAAAACAATAAGAAGTAGAGTGACGTGAAAAAAATGGTCGTCATCCCAAGTCACTCATACCGACCCCTTACTTTGTTATCCTCGTGCTTCTGTACAGGACCTAGGTGTATAATCTGTGAAACTGCCGCTCTTGTTCCCTTATCAGTACTCTTTTGGGCGAACAGCCGTTCGCCCCTACAGAAAGAAATGCATGATTCTGAATCGGAACACAGATCAAGAGGACCATCTACCGGCTTTTCACGTTCTTCCTGGCGCGTAAGCGCCAGCATCACTTCCTGCGGTAGCACCAAATCTTTTTCGCCTCTTGCTCGAAGTGCGGAGAATCGTTCACGTTGAACCTGCATATGTCTCCCGCCGAAGGCGAGACTGGCCAGGCGAAGCCTGACTGGCTTGAGTTAGCAGACTGGCTTAAAGTGAGAGTCTCTCCCTTTCGTCTATCTTCTTTCCTTCCTCGTCGACCGCGCAGGACTGGCCGTCGATTATCGCGGTCCTGACGGCGCCTTTTGCGACCGACATTTTACTGAGGCCGGGAGCGTCAAGGATTCCCGTCTTTACGGCCGTGTATATTGTCTCGGGCGAGGTGAGTTCACCCGTCTTGATCTTTTCAACAGCCTCAATTATTACTTTACATTCACTCTTCAAATACTCTTTGTGTTCATGAATCTCCTTGTCCTGTCTGAAGTCAGGAAGACCCTTGATCGCTTCATTTATCGCCTGTTTGGCCATCTTCACACTTTCGATGATTTCGACGTCGGTTGCTCTTCTCGTCGCCTCGCAATATGCAACCACGTGAACTATGTCCGGGTCAATATTCATGGCAGTGTAGACAGATGAAACAAGCTGGCCCCTCGCCATATCTGGGTCTGCAGGAAGCGACATGAGTCCGGGTCTTACCATCGTGACAACGGTGAAGCTTTCATCCTCAAGAGACTCTATAAGTTCCTTCTTCGCCAGCGCCTTCGCCAAATCCATCTTCGGTGAGATCCCCGGGGGCGTGTTGAACATGTACTGAGCCACGTAGACCTGCACACCGAGTCGCTTGGCAGCCATCGCTGCAAGATAGGCAGTAGCAACCTCTACGGCAGCGTGGCAGTATCTGAGCGCCCACTGATGGGCCTCGTTTATCTCCACCGGGATTCCCTTTCCTCCATTCCAGGCGATCGCCGCCTGATTGTCTCTTATTGCCTCCAGAAGTTCACGATCTGATCTCCCATCAAGCTGAGAGTACCAGGTAATGGGTATCGCGGCCCACGCGTTGTTCAAGGTTT
>Ga0209408_1002400_pt1 | contig 10534 bp, 5 predicted proteins | sample AD_UKC107_MetaG_FD_184422 | JGI IMG/M metagenome (GOLD analysis project Ga0209408, IMG submission 184422) | Active sludge microbial communities of municipal wastewater-treating anaerobic digesters from Hong Kong - AD_UKC107_MetaG (SPAdes)... | ecosystem: Engineered > Bioreactor > Anaerobic >... | reverse complement strand
AAAACCGGGAGGCATTAACCAGGTCATTATCGAAAATTGCAGCTTACCATCAGGGACTGACAGCGGACTCGGAGAGGGATCACAGTTGTTCAGGTTAAATAACAGGTACTATCTTTTTAACATTACATGGCCCAGAAGGGGCATGCGGACTGTTGTTGTGCACAGGGCCGACAAACTAACCGGACCCTGGGAAGGAAAACTCATCTTCCAGGACCTTGGTGTAGCCCAGGGTGGTATTGTAGACACACCTGATGGTAAATGGTTTGCATACCTTTTTCGTGATTTCGGCTCTGTAGGAAGGATCCCATATATTGTTCCTGTTAGGTGGGAAGATGAATGGCCTGTAATTGGTGTTGACGGCAGGGTGCCCGAGACACTTGATCTGCCTGAGAGCAGAGGTCTGATTCCCGGTATAGTTGCTTCCGACGAATTCAGTCGTAAAAAAGAAGATCGCCCTCTTCCCCTGGTATGGCAATGGAATCACAACCCCGATAACGACAATTGGTCTGTCAATGGAAAAAAGGGGTTCCTCAGACTGACAACCGGTCGCATTGACACAATGTTTGTTATGGCAAGGAATACTCTCACACAGCGTACTTTCGGACCGGAGTGTTCAGGGTCAACCGCTATTGATGTCTCACACATGAAGGAAGGTGATTTTGCAGGACTCTCACTATTACAGAGAAAATTCGGACTGGTCGGAGTAAAATATGAGAAGGGAACAAAATCGATCATAATGGTCAGTGCCCAAACGGGAAGACCAGTCGAGATGGAGACTATTCCGCTGACCCAAAAAAAAGTATACCTGAAAGCGGATTGCAACTTCAGGGATCGTGCTGACACAGCTTATTTCTTTTACAGCCTCGACGGCAAATCATGGAAATCAATCGGAACACATCTCAAAATGGAATATTCCATGCCTCATTTCATGGGTTACCGTTTCGGACTTTTCAATTATGCAACAAAAACACCCGGCGGGTTTGTAGACTTTGACTGGTTCCGTATTGAGTGACCCGGAAATTTTTCATGGCCATCCGTACAATTGATGATGTCATGTAAATAATCAAATTTGCTGAAAGAGACAAAAGAAAACAGTCTTTTAGTAAATTTGAACCTGCGGAAATGCAAGTGTGATTTTAGCTGATCATCCATGAGGATCTATCTCGATTATAATGCCACAACTCCTGTTGACAAAGAGGTGGTAAAGGCCATGCAGCCTTATCTGAACGAATATTTCGGCAATCCCTCAAGTGCTCACAGTTACGGATCTGAAACAAAAATGGCTGTTGAACATGCACGAAAACAGGTTGCTTCACTCATTAACTGCCACCCGGAAGAGATTATTTTCACCAGCGGGGGCACTGAATCCAATAACCATGCGATCAAAGGATTTGCCTTTGCTAATGAACACAGAGGAAAACATATTATTACCTCTTCAATTGAACACCCGGCTGTTACGGAAGTATGCAGATACCTGGAGACTAAAGGATTTCGCATCACATGGCTGCCTGTTGATGAATACGGACTCGTTCAGACGGATCAGCTGGAAAAAGAAATCACTCCGCAAACCATACTGATCTCCATTATGCACGCCAATAACGAGATCGGGACTATTCAGCCGATTAAGGAAATCACAGCGATAGCCCGCCGATATAATATCGCAGTCCATACCGACGCAGCCCAATCGGTTGGTAAATATCCTGTAGATGTAAAGGAAATGGGTGTCGACTTATTATCTGTTGCCGGCCATAAGCTATATGGTCCCAAAGGTGTAGGAGCCCTTTATATAAGGGACGGCGTGGTCATCGAGAAGCTTATTCACGGGGCTGACCATGAGCAGAATAAACGTGCAGGAACAGAAAATGTATCTGAAATAGCCGGACTGGGAATGGCCTGCGATGTTGCCGGAAGTGATCTCCGGCAAAATATGGATCAGATGAAGAAGATGAGGGACCTGCTTCATGATCTGCTCCTGGAAAAAATTGCCGGTATCAGGCTTAACGGCCATCCCGAAATTCGTTTGCCAAACACACTGAGCCTCAGTTTTAACAAGATAGAAGCCAATATCCTCCTCAACGAGATGGAGATGAAGGGTATTGCTGCATCGGCAGGAGCAGCCTGTCATACTGATTCGGTAGATATTTCCCCTGTACTCACTGCTATCAGTCTGGATACTGATTTTGCCATGGGAACGATCAGGTTCTCAACAGGAAAATATACTACCGAAGAAGAGGTCCGGAAGGCAGCAGAAGTAATCACTGACATCGTGAAAAAATTACAGCCTTCTGAAAAGCCTGAACCCCTGGATGTTGACACCCACGTCAACGACATCAGGCTGACGAGGTATACCCAGGGACTCGGGTGTGCATGTAAACTGCGTCCCCGGGAACTGGAAAAAATCCTGAAAGAGATCCCTGTTTTCGTTAATCCCGACATTCTGATCGATTCACAGAAATCAGACGATGCGGCCGTATACAGAATCAACGAAACAACTGCTATTGTACAGACAGTGGATTTCTTCACACCAATAGTTGACTCTCCCTATGATTTCGGGGCTATAGCTGCAGCCAATGCCCTCAGTGATATCTATGCCATGGGGGCTCTACCCCTGTTTGCACTTAATATTGTCGGCTTTCCGTCCAACAGGCTTCCCATGGATGTCCTGAAGGAGATACTGAAAGGAGCAGGCGATAAAGCCCGTGAAGCCGGTATAGGCATTCTGGGGGGACACACTATAGATGATCCCGAACCAAAGTTCGGAATGGTGGTGACAGGAACCGTTCATCCTGAAAAGGTCTGGGCAAATTCAGGGGCAGAGGAGGGAGACGCAATAATACTGACGAAACCCCTGGGAACGGGAATCCTGACCACCGCACTCAAAAGGGGACTGCTGAATGAACAAACGAAGAAAGTGGTGACTGAATCAATGTCTGAATTAAACAGCAGGTCTGCGGATATCATTAAAAAATTTACGGTTCATGCCTGTACCGACGTAACCGGATTCGGTCTCATCGGTCACCTTAGTGAGGTTACCAGAGCAAGTTATACAGATGCTGAGATCTTTGCCGGGAGGATTCCTGTTTTCGAGGAGGTATCTGCCATGGCTGCAGCAAACATAGTCCCGGGCGGCACAACCAACAACCTGACTCATTTCTCCAAATATGTACTCTGGGATAATGAAATCTCTGATATTACCAGGCTCATACTGTGTGATGCTCAGACTTCAGGCGGTTTGCTGTTCACTGTACCGGGGGAGGAAAAAGAAGAAATAATAACCGAATTGCATAAAGCCCGCATCAGCGCAGCAGCTCATATCGGCAACTGCCTTAAGAAAGGGGAAGGAAAGATCTTCGTGACAGGAAATTAACCCTGATAAATTTACGGTATTATCTTCCTTTCATGATTTATCCGGTTTTGATTTGGCATTAAACCATGACTATTATATTTTTACCGGAAAATTTAAATCAAACCATGAAAAAAACCGTACAATTCCTGATCATTTCTGCTTTCTGCCTGTCAGTTACAGGTAGTCTGACCGGACAGAATCCCTTTATACGCGATCAGTTCACAGCCGATCCTTCGGCGAGAGTTTTCAACGGCAGGGTGTATGTATACCCTTCACACGATATTCCGGCTCCTGAAGATTTCGCCCGCAAAGACTGGTTTTGTATGGAAGATTATCATGTCTTTTCCTCTTCAAACCTTAGTGACTGGACCGACCATGGCGTTATAGTAAGCCAGGAAAATGTAAACTGGGTAAATGCTGCAACATACAGCATGTGGGCCCCTGATTGTATTGAAAGAAACGGTAAATATTTTTTCTACTTCCCTGCAAATGTCAAACCAGGATCCGGAAGGGGATTTGGTATCGGAGTTGCAGTTGCCGACAGGCCGGAGGGACCATTTACCCCACAGCCGGAGCCCATAAAGGGTGTTGTGGGAATCGATCCCAATGTTTTCATTGACCATGACGGGCAGGCATATATTTACTGGTCACAGGGAAATATCTTCGGGGCAAAGCTTAAGGAGAACATGCTTGAACTTGATTCGGAGGTGTCAGTTATCAAGGACATGCCGGCAAAAGGCCTGAAGGAAGGTCCTTATCTGTTTGAAAGAAAGGGCATCTACTACATGACTTATCCTCATGTTCAGAACCGGACTGAAAGACTGGAGTATGCTATTGGAGATAATCCCATGGGACCCTTTAAGTTTGCAGGAGTGATAATGGATGAATCTCCGACAGGATGCTGGACCAATCATCATTCTATAATAGAATATGAAGGCCAGTGGTATCTCTTTTATCATCATAATGACTTGTCTCCCAAATTCGACAAGAACAGGTCAGTAAGAATTGACAGTCTCTTTTTCAACGAAGACGGTACCATCAGGAAGGTGATCCCGACCTTAAGAGGTGTGGGCCTTACTGATGCACGGGGAATAATTGAAATTGACAGATACAGCAGTATATCTGAAAAAGGAGCTGCAACAGCATTCCTGGATTCAGCAGATACATTTAAAGGATGGAAACTGATACTGAGCTCTCCGGGTTCATGGGTTAAATATAATTCGGCAGACTTTGGAAAGAAAAAGCCCCGCTCGGTTGAAATCACCGCTTCATCCTCAACCGGGGGTACTTTGCTGCTGGGTGCCGGCAACACCGGAAGCCCTGTGATATCTGAAATCAACATTCCTGCCGGTGATGGATGGAATACTGTTACCGCAAGGGTTAAAAAGTTAAAACCTGGAGTTCATAATCTTGTGATGACACTTAAGGGAGAAGGAGTAGTCGAAATAAACTGTCTTAGCTTTAAATAACACTCACGGATACTTTCAGGTCAACGGGTCTGAATATCAACATATACCGGGTTTTCCTGTCCTTCCATTTCAAGCTTTACCCGTATTGTTCCTGTTTTCCGGGTTGACTGCACTATAGCCAGGGCCTTGCCTGAATAAGTTGGCAGCTGATTACCGGTAAAGGAGTTTTTCCTTCTTATCTCTCCGTTATCGATCCCCATGAACCGGCCTTCTCCTTCAACAGTAACGGTGATAAGCCGGTCGTCAGTCTTCTCCTGATTGCCATTCCTGTCATATAACTGTATGGTAATGTGCGACAGGTCCTGTCCGTCAGCTTTAATGATATTTCTGTCGGCTACAGCGGTCATATGGTCGGCTCCGGCAGAGGTTACAAGCTTGTCTGCTGCTTCCTCTTTTTCTCCTTTATAACCCTTGGCCTCAAGGGTGCCATTGCTGTATGGAACATACCATACAATCGTATTATTGGTATAATCGGCTGTTTTTCTTTTACCCATGGTACGACCATTGAAAAAAAGCTCCACGCTTTCACAGTTTGTAGTTGTTCTTACTTCCACCATTCTGGCATCAGAGTACTGTGGAAAATTCCAGTGATCAGCGAGGTTAGGCCATTGCCACAGGTCGCGGGGCTGGGCAATATCGAGAGACTGGTCGGCCACGGCTATTTTCACTACCGGCTTGTCATTCCACACGGCACGGTGGAATGCAGCTCTTGGTTTTTCAAACATACATATATCGAAAAGGCCGCTTGGCCATCCTTTGTTAGGCCAGGTTGCCTCACCAAGATAATCAACCCCGACCCACAGGAACTGTCCGTTTGCAAAATCATTTTCTGCCACTACATACCAGGGATTAACAGGTGTATATGTCCGGAACAGCTTCAGATCGGTACTGCTGAAATAAGGTAATGCTTCAGTTATAATAAATGTGCGCTCAGGAAATTTTTCTTTATCGGCCAGCATCCTTGTTTCAAGGTAATTATACCCGATTATATCGGTGACTCCGGCAAAGTCGGAATCTCCTCCGTTCTGTAATGCCAGCATGACCGGCCGTGTGGGTTCGAATCTGTGAACAAAATCCTGAAGCATTGTTGCACGCTTAATGGCTTCAGCACCACCCCTGGCTTCAGAAACCTCATTGCCGATACTCCATAGCATGACTGAGGGATGGTTTCTGTCGCGAAGGATCATATCGCTGAGGTCTCTCTCCCACCACTCATCAAAATATTTTGCATAATAACCCGATTTCCACTTGTCGAAAGCTTCATCGATAACAACGAATCCCATCCGGTCGCACATGTCGAGGAACTCCGGCGAAGGAGGATTATGACTGCATCGTATGGCATTGCAGCCATATTCTTTCAGTATTTCAAGCCTTCGTTCATATGACCTGTCAGGGACTGCCGTACCAAGACATCCGGCATCGTGGTGAAGACACATTCCTTTTAGCTTTATGTGTTTATCATTAAGGAAAAATCCTTTATCCCTGTCAAACCTGAAAGTGCGTACTCCGAATGGTGTAATGTATTTATCCGTTACCCTGTTGCCGGAGCTAAGTGTTGTCTCAAGGGAGTATAATACGGGCTTCTCAAGGGTCCATCGGAGTGGAACGGAAAGATCCATTCTCTGATCAACATTGGTTTTCTCTCCTGGAGATAAGGCAATTGCTTTTGTTTTTGTTACGGCAAGCTGTTTGCTGTCTTTATCAAATATTCTCTGTGAGACAATGATCTTCTGAGGTTTCAGGGATGTATTTTCTATCGTTGTGACAATGTTGATTTCTGCATGTTGGTCGTCAACCACGGGTGTTGTCACATAAGTTCCCCAGGTGCTCACATGAACCGGATTAACGACCTGAAGCCATACATGACGGTAAATACCTGATCCTGAATACCACCTGGAAGTCGGTGAGTCAGAATGATCTACCCTGACTGCTATCAGATTATCACCTCCGAAATTCAGGTACGGAGTGAGGTCATATTCAAAGCCTGTATAGCCGTAAGGATGAAATCCAAGCCTGTGTCCGTTGATAAACACTTCGCTCTGATGATAAACTCCGTCGAACAGGATCAACACTTTTTTCTCCCTGTATGAAGCCGGTATCTTAAATGACTTCCTGTACGATCCGATACCTCCCGGGAGAAATCCTGCAGCACCTCCTGCTTTCCGGTCGAAAGGGAGTTTAATACTCCAGTCGTGAGGAAGCTGGATATCTTCCCACCCCGAATCATCAAAATCAGCGTCCATTGCAATACGGCTGCTGTCGAGACTGAATTTCCAGTCGAAGTCGAAATTTTCTTTCAGACGAAGAGCTTGCTGAGCGACCAATTCCGGCATTAGCAAAACCAGAACTGCACAAATAATAATTTTCTTCATGATTCCTGATTATGAGTATGTTTGGTTATAACAATTATTTTGTACGGCCCGGGGTCCACCGCGAACGGCCACCCGTTTCTGAAAGGAATCTCATAGCTTCTCTGTGGCAGATAAGCTGCGAGTCCAGAAGCATATCCGGTGTCAGCAGTGCACGTTCTCCTCTCCTGTTCTTTCCAGAAAATCCATGGCTCGGTGATTCAACCACCACGCTCAGAGCTCCGCAATGCATATTAAGGGCACCGTCAAGATTGAACTGACCTTGTTTTACTCTTTTAGGATTGGCTTCCACTTCCGGATCCTTTGTATCCTGGAGACCATTCTGGGTAAGGGCTGTCATCACATTGGTAAAGAGTGTGTCAAATACGGGCGTCAGTTCCGTTTCGGCAAAGGGCCGGTGCATTAACATATAAATAGCACCGGTGTGCATATTGAGGATCAGATCGGGTCGTTCGAGAGATGTCAGATTGAACAAAGCCCTGGTTTCCTTCTGCGGGTTACCAAAGAAGTCGTCGTGCTGAATATTCACACCTGCGTCGTTTGGATAACCTCCCGGAAAACCGGGTTTATTAAAGTCGGCCGGGATGAACTCCTTTACCTGGGGCCAGCCTGTCAATGTCCCGTCGGGTTGTCCTCCGGTATTAAGATATTCAGTTACATTACCAACGGTATTACGGTATATTGTCATCCTGAGAGGAATTCGGTCCCTGCCATCGGGATTTACTATTGGAATAAGTACAATGCGGTCGAGGGCGTCAGCAGCTTCAGTTATATCCGGCCATTCCTTTCCGCGAAGATCTTTTCCGGTTTCAAAAATTGAAATCAGGTTCACCGTTCCGACTATCCCTTCAAATTCACCGCCATGGACTCCCGACATCCCCATGTAAACCAGCTTTTCATGATCGGGGCCACGATATGCCCTTACATTTCCGAAACCCAGAGATCCGGAGAATGTTGTAGTTCCCTTTCCCTGCCGTTGTTGCCCGTAAAAAACAGCATAAAGCTTCCGGCCTCCTGCTGATTTTCCAATTACCTGTAGCTGTCCTTTTTTTACGGTTTTCTTAAGAAATGAATTGACTTCTCCGACTTCTGAGATCCAGAATTCAGGAATATCTTCTCGTTCAGCCAGAAAATCGGGGGGAATCTCAAATCTCTGTTTACTTTTATTGCCTGCTCTTGCGGTCTGTCCGCTAAGATTGACAACGGGGCCGGAGATGACCAGCAGCAACAGAATGGAAATTACTTCCTTTCGTAAAATTCTTTTCATTTTCATTGACTCTAATTTGTCACAGACATATTCTCTTTTTTTCAGATAATAGGATCACCACAATATTTTTTTCGTCTGCAACTTTTGCAGTATCTGCCCATCCACACACTGTCAAAATGATCCATTATTTCTTTTACCAGTGCGGTATCTGTGGTAACTATTCCCGATTCAAAATTACGGGTGTTTTCTCCTTTCATGCCCAGGCCTGCCCCGGTGAGGTTTGCTGAACCTGAATAGGCCCATTTCCCGTCGACGATTATATATTTGAAATGAACCCTTGGGCATAGCTGTCTTTCCATGTTTTTCCATAGGAGAGGGTATTTGTCAAAACTTTTTCTGAAGTTTAAACCGGGTTCCTTCGCATGTAAAAGCCTTATAGCTACCTTCTGCCTTGCAAGAGAATCAAGCACTGCAAGAAAAGAAAGGACTGATCCCCCGTGATGTACATGAAGATCCTTAATATCGGCTGTACCTATCCAGACAAAAGAGCTCGCTTTTAAAACAGGCCTGACAGCTTCCTCGTATAGTTGTGAGTTTATTACGAATTTGGTATTCACTATGATACTGCAATTTCAGGATGAATTTATAAAATACCTTTTATCCTCTTATCATGTAAGTGTAAGATTTGTTTTCAGATCGCATAATTATATCATGGTTAAGCATTTTTTTAAACATAGCTGGCTGTTATAAAACTATAATAATTACATTTAGCTCCTGATATGATTTTTATATGTAGTTATGTATGCAATCATTTTGAATCTGTTCCAGTCAGGGATGAGGATTTTGGAATAATAAACTGTAAATAATATAAAAAATGACAAACAAATTATCGAGACTCAATTTTTTAAAGACGGCAGGGATGGCTGCGTCTGGTGTTGTTCTGGGCAGCAGTACTGCAGCAAAGGCTGTAGTCCCGGAGATAGTGCCGTCATCAGCTATTGCCGGTTCAGCGAGAAAAGTTAATCTTGCTATTATCGGGGCTGCCAACCAGGGAGCTTCGGATGCCAGGCAATTTATTAATTCAGGACTTGCCAATGTTGTTGCAATATGCGATGTAGATCTGGATTCAAAAGGCTGTCAGGATACTATCAAACTGGCTCCCAAAGCAAAGCTGTTCCGCGATTTCAGGGTTATGTTCGACAAGATGGCCGGCGACATTGACGCTGTTCAGGTTGCTACAGCCGATTTTTCACATTTCCCGATCTGCATGGCGGCAATGCAACTCGGCAAACATGTATTTGTTGAAAAACCCATGACCCGCACCTTCCTTGAGGCCGACATAATGGCAAGAATGGCTTTGAACAACCCGAAGCTGGTGACTCAGGTGGGTAACCAGGGTCATTCGGGTGAACAGTATTTCCAGTTCATTGCCTGGAAAAATGCAGGTATTATCAAGGATGTTACAGCCGTGACAGCTTTTATGAACGGCAACCGCCGGTGGCATCCCTACGATCCCAATATTAAGAAGTTTCCGGAGGCACAACCGCTGCCCCAGGGAATGACCGAGCAGGATTGGGATACATGGCTTACCACGGCAGCCTGGCATGATTTCAACGAGAAATATCATCCGGGAAACTGGAGAGGATGGTACGATTTCGGACTTGGTGCTCTGGGAGACTGGGGTGCTCACATTCTTGACACAATCCATGAATTTCTGGATCTTGGTCTTCCCTATGAGATCGAACCCCTCCACATTAAAAATCTAAATGATTATTTCTTCCCGCTTGAAACCACACTTCGTTTCCGCTTCCCGAGCCGCGGAGATATGCCTCCTGTTGAAATCACATGGTACGACGGCGTGAAGAACCTGCCACCATTACCCGATGGCTACGATTCTGTTACGGCCACGGTCGATAACACAATCCCGCCTCCCGGAGGAGTTCCTCAGCAGCAGCAGAGGGCAACACCGAGAAGACCTCAATCAGGTAAGGTGATTTACAGCAAGGAGCTTACCTTCAAAGGAGGAACCCATTCTGCTCCCCTGTTTATAATCCCGGAAGCAAAAGCAAAAGAAATGGCATCAAGATTGCCTGAGGTACCAGAAAGCCCTTCCAACCACTATGTAAATTTCCTGAGATCATGC
>Ga0209408_1002396_pt1 | contig 10544 bp, 9 predicted proteins | sample AD_UKC107_MetaG_FD_184422 | JGI IMG/M metagenome (GOLD analysis project Ga0209408, IMG submission 184422) | Active sludge microbial communities of municipal wastewater-treating anaerobic digesters from Hong Kong - AD_UKC107_MetaG (SPAdes)... | ecosystem: Engineered > Bioreactor > Anaerobic >... | reverse complement strand
TACCCCGGTTTTAACTTGCGCATAGCAAAGTTTGCCAAACAGAGTGGTTTTAAAGTTTTCTACTACATTGCTCCAAAAGTTTGGGCATGGAAAGAGTCGCGGGTGGAAACTCTTAAGAAATATGTTGATAAACTTTTCGTTATTTTCCCCTTCGAAATCAACTACTTTAAGGAACATGGTATTGATGTTGTTTACGAGGGAAATCCGTTGAAGGACTCACTATATAAAACCGCCAAAAGCATTACACTTGATGAATTTACAATCGAGAACAAACTTGAAAACAAACCAGTAATTGCTCTGGTTGCCGGAAGCCGAAAGCAGGAAATAAAGTACAACCTGCCAGCAATGCTAGAAATAACAAGTAAGTTTCCCGAGTACCAGTTCGTTATTGCAGGAGCACCTTCACTGCCTCTCGAAGTTTACAAGCCCTACCTTGAAGGAACCAACGTTAAAATTGTTTTTAACCAAACCCAGGCATTGCTGCAAGTTTCAACATTGGCTCTCGTAACTTCCGGAACAGCAACCCTCGAAGCGGCTCTATTGAATACCCCCGAAATTGTTTGCTACAAAGGAAATACCATTTCAATGCTCATAGCATGGATCGTAATAAAGGTGAAGTACATTTCGCTGGTAAATCTAATAATGGGCACAGAAGTTGTACGAGAGCTGAAGCAGTTCGATTTAACGAAAAAGAATCTGGTTAACCAGATGCAAAAACTGCTTCCCGGCTCGCCCCAACGTAATGAAATGCTGGGTAGGTTTGCTGAACTTACCCAAATTCTTGGCGAACCAGGTTCATCAAAGCGCGTTGCTAGGCACATGATTGAATTACTCAAACAGAGCTAACCTTTTTACTATGAAACACTTTTTTTTGGTATTTTTTACATTCATCTCAACCATCACGCTTGCTCAGAAACTGAATATAAGCCTTTTCAACGAGGAGAACCTCCAAACCCTCCTTATCACACCCGTTTCGGGAAGCTACCTGCTCATTTATGGAGACAATGAATACATTCTGTACCCAAACCAAATAATTTACATTTCCCGTTCCAACGACTCCATTAAGGTTCGCGATATGGCCACAAACCTGGGAACCTGGAAAAGGGTTTCGCTTGTTGGCCGAACTGGCAACGATGTTATTCGAATTAACCCTGTTTCCCCTTCAATCCCCGCTCGCATATACGACGATAACCTTGGCTTTTATGTTGATTTTAACCGCATGATGGTAATTAACCTAATCGACCAGGAAAAGTATGTTGCCGCAGTGGTTGAGGCAGAGTCGGGCCCATCGGCCCACATTGAGTTCTACAAAGCCCAGTCACTTTTAGTTCGCACATATGCGCTGGGACACATGGAGAAACATGCCGGCGAAGGGTTTAACCTGTGCGATGAAGTTCACTGCCAGGTTTACAAAGGGAAATCAACTAAAAACCCTGAAATTCTGAAGGCTGCAAACGAAACCAAGGGGCAGGTGGTTGTTGATACCTCGAAAACCTTGATTGTTGGTGCGTTTCACGCAAACTGCGGAGGCCAAACCGCCAACTCTGGCGATGTATGGATTACCCCGCAACCTTACCTAAGTTCAGTAGTTGACCCGTATTGCACCTCTCAGCGCAACGCAAAATGGGAGGTAAAAATCCCGCTGCAAGCCTGGCTCGATTTCCTCAAATCGAAAGGAGTACAAACCGAAGAGCTAACCCATAAACAAATTGAATTCCATCCAAAGGAGCGTGTGTACAAATATACCATTGGCAACGTTTCTATTCCCATGAAGGAAATACGAACCCATTTCAACCTTCGCTCTGCATTCTTCACAGTTGATGTGGTTTCAGATTTTGTTAAGCTGAAAGGACGAGGCTACGGCCACGGAGTTGGAATGTGCCAGGATGGCGCCATGCAGATGGCTAAAAGGGGAAAAACGTACGAGGAAATTGTGAAGTTCTACTTCAAAAATGTGGAAATAGTTAAGTTCTTGGAACTAAACAACTATTCGCACGAAGAAGAAATACTTTCTCAACCCGACAGCACTCAACCCGACGATTTTTTTTAGCAGTTATTCAACCTCTTTTTTCCCCAATTTCTCTCGAACTTCAAGGTTGCTTCGGTACAGGAAACCCGGCTCCGGATTCTCTTCAGGGGGCGTAACAGGTGTTGCAATGGTTTCCGGCTGTGAGTTCCGTACATCAACATTGGCATAGTAAAACCAGTATCCATCTTCAAAACGGAAACCATCGTGCGTAAAATCGGGTCCGTAAAACTGGTAGTTTCCTGCCAAATCGGGGCGAGTGGGCGAAAGATGGTCGAAAACAATCATTCCAACTTCGTTGGAATAGTTCAAAACCATGGTAGCCCTTGCTGAGTATTCAAATATTACCCTTGAAATTATATGGTTTCTAATATTGAAAATGGGCGCACCAAATTTTGGTTCACCCGTTTCGGAGAACCAAAGCACATCAATTAACTTCTTTACCGAGAACAGGTTGTTAAAATCGGCTCCAAGCAACGTATAGTAAACTTTCCCATTATTTTCAACCTGCTTAACATGGTAGTAGAGGGCTCCATGCCACTTATCTGGGTCATTAATCTCATTCTGGGCATCCACCATTGAATCCCTGCCATCAGTTAGCTCAAAAAGTAGAACGGAATCTTTTGCCATGTATTGAATAAATCCAAAATACTTGTGCTCTCCCCGAAGTTGTGGAATGTTCCATGTAAAAATCCTTACCTTTTCATCGTTCGACTTTAGCTTACCAATATTCTTAAGAGAATCAAAGGGGTAACCGAACGATTCGCTTCGGCTCAGAACCTGTGTAAAGTAATCTTTAAACAGGATATTTAAATCCAACTTCCTTTCAAAATTTTCCTCCTCAACAATTCTCCCAACCATTTTTTTTAACGAGTCCTCAGCGGCCAACAAGTCGTTAGTTCCCATGCTTTGAGCAAATAGTTGAAAAACTGAGAAATAACTAATAAAAAATAAAACTAAACCAAAACGCATGAACATATATAGATATTTAGATGTTATATTTGAAAATTAATTTCAAAAATAGTTATAGTTGCTATGAATTTTAACGGTTTTATTAAGAAAATATTTTCTGTACGTTTTTTGCTGGGACTTCTAATTGGCGGAGCCTTAGGCTACGCGTACTACCATTTTATTGGATGTAGGGGAGGTTCGTGTCCTATGTGGGCCGACCCAGTTCGCAGCACACTAATTGGAATGGCCTTTGGAGGCCTGCTCCTATTCGACACCCGCTCTAAAGAGAATCGAGAGCAGAAAGAATAGCCTCGCAGGCTAAATCTATCTCTTCCTCACTAATTACCAATGGCGGTGCAATACGTACTGCTGTGTTACAGAACAGGAACCAATCGGTTATTACTCCTTGCTGAAGACAGCTCTTAATGGTTTTTTCCACTAGTTCAAAGCTACCCAGCTCAAGGGCCATTATTAAGCCCGAAGAACGGAATTCCCTAACAGCAGGATGTTTTGCCAATTTTTCTTTGAATAAAACCTCCTTGTTTTGTACCTGCTGAACCAACGCCTCCTCTTGTAGAATATCCATAGCAGCAAGCGATGCAGCGCACGAAACCGGATGCCCACCGAAGGTTGTTATATGCCCCAGTATTGGATTCTTTGTGAGACAACTCATTATATCCTTCGATGAAATAAAAGCGCCAAGTGGCATTCCGCCTCCAAATGCTTTTGCCAGTAGCAATACATCGGGGACTACTTTGTATTTTTGAAATGCAAACATTTCGCCGGTTCTCCCCATGCCGGTTTGAATCTCGTCGAAGATTAGCAGTGCTCCAACTTCAGTACACCTTTTTCTTAGCGCATCCAGAAAACCGACTTTGGGAACACGAACTCCTGCCTCAGCTTGAACCGGTTCAACAATTACGCAAGCAGTTTTTTCGGTAATACTTTGAATTTCGTCAAAATCATTAAATTCAACATTATGAATATCAGGTAACAACGGACGAAACGCTCTCTTCTGCTCCTCGTTCCCCATAACACTTAGCGCACCGTGAGTACCTCCATGGTATGCATTTTTGAATGCAACTATTTGGCTACGGCCAGTATATCGCTTGGCAAGCTTAAGCGCACCTTCTACGGCTTCACTTCCAGAGTTTACGAAGTAACTATTCGATAGGTTTGAAGGTAATATTTCAGCCATCCGGCTGGCTAACCTTACCTGTGGGTATTGAATGTACTCGCCGTAAACCATCAGGTGCATGTAGCGTGCGGCTTGCTGTGAAATGGCATCAACAACCCTTGGGTGCGAATGTCCTACATTGCTAACCGATATTCCGGAAATTAAATCAATATATCGTTTCCCTTTCGCACCGAAAAGATAAACCCCCTCGGCTTTCTCAATTTCTAGCTGAAGGGGAGAGTCTGATGTTTGCGCTAAAAACCTAAGGAATAGGTCTTTGTTTTCAGTCATTAAAATATTTTTTACTTGTTCATAAGATTTATTTCTCGCAGTAACTTGTCGCGGTATGACTTTCCAATTGGGATACTCTTCTTTCCTTCCGAAGTTTTTACAATAATTGAGTTATCCTCAATGCTAAAAATGTGTTTTATGTTAACAATGAAGGAACGGTGAACCCTTTTAAACATGGAATCGGGAAGTTGAGTTTCAATCGACTTCATTGTAAAATGGATTGTGAACTTATCGTTCACGGTGTTTATTACAACATAGTTTTCAAGAGCTTCAACCCACAAAATGTCATTATACTTAATTTTTACCAGCGCATTACTTTTTTTGATAAAAATTTCCTTGTCGCCATCAACAACATTCTTGGATTTATTGAAATTCTCAGAAGCTTTGCTCACCGCCTTGAAGAAACGGGCATAGTTAATAGGTTTGAGCAGATAGTCGGTAACATCATAGTCGAACGCATCAACGGCATACTTCTCCTTCGAGGAAACAATTATGACCTGTGGAGGTAGAGCTAGCGTGTTTAGAAACTCAATCCCCGTCATTTCAGGCATTTCTATGTCGAGGAAAATGAGGTTTACTTCATTGCCCTCACCAACGAAATTTATAGCGTCGATGGCATTTGAAAATGAATTCGAGAGTATCAGGAAGTTAGTTTTACTAACGTAATCTTCAAGCAACCTTCTCGACATTTCATCATCGTCAACAATAATACACTTCATAGCAAAAAATTATACGCCGAAGTTAAGAAAAAAATGAATAGCCTTCAGATGAAAACCTATTTTTTTAGCCTTTCATTCTCGTTCAACGACTTAAGAAACCTTTTTTCAAGTGCATTTGCACTTTTTACACTCAGTTTTAGCCACTGATACATCAACTCGTCCTTTTCGCTTTCGGAAAGCGAAAAATCCTGGCCAAAAAGCCTCAGTTTATTAGTAAGATAGTGGATACAAACAGCAGCAGAAACTGATATGTTAAGACTTTCGGTTAGTCCAAGCATTGGAATATACATAAACTCATCGGCATTATCCATAACGGTTTGCGACAAGCCGGTTAGTTCGGTTCCAAACACAAGTGCAGCCTTTCCCTTTCCTAGTTCGAATTGGCTTAAAGTGCTATCATTTATATGAGGCGAAGTGGCAACAATACGATACCCTTCATTCTTTAAGTGTTGAATGGCATCGATTGTTGAAAATTCTGGAGCTTTGTATCGATTAATGGTAAGCCATTTCGAAGACCCCAACACAACCCTTGGATTCAGGTTGAACCTATTCTGGTTTTCAATGATATGTACATCTTGAATTCCAAAGCACTCACACGTTCTAAGAACAGCGCTGGCATTCTGCGACTGGAAAATATCCTCGAGAACAACCGTAAGGTATCGGGTTCGGTTGTTAAGGGCAGATTTTAGGGCTTCAAATCTCCTTTCAAGCAAAAATTGAGAAAGGTGTTCAACCAGCAAACGTTTAATACTTGGGCTTTGTTCAGAGGGAAGCATTATGTTGGAAGGCTTTAGAAGAATGGAGTTGGTACAAAAAATAAAGGGGATCCGAATTTAGGATCCCCTTTATTTAATAAATGCAATTTATTGAACTGATCCGTTTAGATCGCTTCCTGACTTGAACTTAACAACCTTTTTAGCTTTGATGGTGATAGGTTTTCCAGTTTGTGGGTTACGACCTGTTCTTGCGTTCCTCTTCGATACTGAGAAAGAACCAAAACCAACAAGAGCTACTCTGTCACCTTTTTTTAATGCACCAGAGGTAGTCTTAACGAATGCGTCAAGAGCTTTTTTAGCATCGGCCTTTGTTAATTTAGCTTCAGCAGCAATTGCATCAATTAATTGAGCTTTGTTCATAATACTTAATTTTTAGGGTTAGAAATAGTTAGTTGTCCTTAACTTGACAAATATAGCGTATTTATTAGGTTTTACAAGCAAATATAAAAAAATTGATGGTTTGTACGCTTTTTTTTAAAAAAAACTTAACTTTTTTATTAAACAACGCTAAATTATTGAAAAAAAACTAATAAAAACAAACAAAACACAAATAAAATTCATTTTTTTTTTAAGGTATTTGAAAAATTAAAAAAAGAATCTACCTTTGCGCCCGGAGAAATGGCAGAGTGGTCGAATGCGGCGGTCTTGAAAACCGTTGTACCTGCGAGGGTACCGGGGGTTCGAATCCCTCTTTCTCCGCCAAAAGAATTAAGTCCCGCCGTAAGGCGGGATTTTTTTTATTGCCCATACCCGAGCCAAACTCTGTTTGAGCGAGAGGTAAGGGCAATAAAAAAACGGTTGTTTACAACCGGCTTAATTATTTTGAAGCCTTCTGTTTTGGCTGGCTGTTTTAAAAGCCAAGTTTGAAGTGATTGGATTGAAAACAGTTTCACCTAAACTCTTAATATAGCCTGATTTTAAAGTACTTTTGGATAAAAGCAGTTAAGTTGTGCGCTTCTTCCTGTGCAGAATGAATATCCCTGTTAATGTGAATGTTACAAAATTGTTTGTTAGTTTATGCTAATACATTATGGAATTGTTCGCTGAACTCCCTTAGGTCGGTAAGTGAGTTAACGAAGGTGTTCCTTTTAGTCCATGAGCTGTAACTTGCATTTTTTTGTTATATTCGTTCATTGTAAAATATAGTCAACAAAGCAGATGAATCTATTACTGTTTACCCTTTTATTATTTATTGTATCGCTAACCTCGTATTCTCAAAACTTTGAAGCTTCAAACTCCAATCGGGAGCCCACAAAAGGCAATCAGAATGAAGGCGTTTTTGTAGATGTACGTGACAACCAAATGTATAAATGGGTTAGGATTGGCGAACAGGTTTGGATGGCTGAAAACCTGAACTATGAAACTGAGTCGGGCAGCTGGTGTTATGATAACGATTCAACAATGTGCAAGCACTATGGAAGACTTTACCAATGGGAAGCAGCCATTGAGGGTTGCCCTGCTGGTTGGCATCTACCAAGTAAAGAAGAATACAAGCAACTTTTTAAGTATGTTAAAAGCAATAGAAAACGATCAAAGAGTAAGGTCGCAATCAGTTTGAGATCATGTAGACAAAAAGGTTCTCCTTACGGTAGCGAGTGTAATACAAATGAACATCCCTATTGGAAAAGACATATATTTTCAAGATTTGGAACTGATGACTACAAATTTTCTGCATTACCTGGGGGTGCACGAAAATTTAATGGCAAATTTTTTAGGCTTCGAAGCGTATGTTACTTATGGACATCAACTGAAGTATGGAAAAATACGGCATACCATTTTTACGCTGATTATTCAGTTAAAAAGTTTTGGGGTAAACATCTTCATCGGAAATATGGTATTTCCGTTCGTTGCGTAAAGGATAATTAACTATCATAAAGGCATGAATCCCTTTGGTATTAACGATTTGCAATAGAACTTTTTTAATTTTCACAGCTTATCTTAACGCGTAAATTTTGTAAGCAACCATGTAATCACCATATTTAATGAAATATGGTGATTACATCCACTAATTTTATTTATAAACCCAAAAATTCAAAATAGTTTTCTTGGTCAATTACCCTAAAATCAACGTTTTGATAGTTCTGGGAGAACAATTCGGGTAGTTTACTTTTCTTCCGTTGATTCCACTTGAATTCGTAGGCATGGAAAACGCCATCCCTCTCCTCAATATAATCAATTTCCTTCTGTTGGTGAGTTCTCCAGAAGTAGCAGTTTGAATATACTAAAACATAGTGAGTGTGCTTAACCCGTTCGGATATTAGGAAATTTTCCCATAGTGCTCCAATATCATTTCTGTACTCAAGGGGATTAGTATTATTAATAAGGATATTACGTATGCCATTGTCGTAGAAGTAAATCTTTCGCGTTGTGCTTATTTCATTCCTCAGGTTTCTGCTCAAGGGTTGTAACTTAAATATTACAAATGCTTTTTCTAGTAAATCAATGTAGTTGCTTACAGTATTTTTGTCGATTTGCAAAGAATTTGATAGCTCGTTATAGGAAACTTCGCTGCCAACTTGGAACGCCAATGCTTTAAGAAGTTTGTGCAATAATTCAGGTTTCCTTATACCCTTGTATGAAAGCAAATCCTTGTAAAGGTAGCTATCAGATATAAGTTTCAGCACTTCTACCTCGTTGCCAATGCTGTTTATAACTTCAGGATACATACCAAACACCAGGCGCTGCTCAAGTTGTTGCATTCCCTGCAAATTGCCAAAATGATTGCAGTACTCTCTCCAACTTATGGGATAAAGCATGTACTCCCATTTTCGTCCGGTAAGAGGCTCGTTTATTTCATTGGCTAGTTCAAGAGCGGATGAACCACTAACCAGAAGTTGAACATGCTTAAGGTTATCAATTATTAGTTTTAAAGTTAGCCCAATGTTTTTAGCTCTTTGAGCTTCATCAACCAGAACCAGCTTGTGTGAGCCAATTAATTGTTTAATTACCTGAAGGCTACACTTCTCCAGTTGTTCGCGTATAAACAAATCGTCGCAGTTAAGTGTAAGGTAATCGCCTTGAACATCAGCAATGCTTGTAAGCAGTGTGGTTTTTCCGGTTTGGCGAGGGCCTAAAAGTATAATTGCTTTACCTTTACTAAGCCTTTTCAGGATTGTTTGTTGTAAAATTCTAGGAATCATAAAAATCGTTTTCACCAAATTTAAACTATTTCAGTGAATACAATCACATTTTTTTAAATATATCAACGGCATGAATGCCGTTGTTAATTATGACGCTACTTTGGATTACTATTTCCCTCGGCATGAATGCCGTTGGTAATTACTATTTACTATCAATCGTCGGGGCATTTATGCCCCGAGCAAAGATACAAACAACTAATGGGGCTTGAGCCCAAATCTCCGCCACTACAGGAAAACGCTCTTGTGGCAGCGGAGTAGTAAAGTGCCACCCCCCCCAAAAAAAAAATCGACCGCCATGCTTCGACAGGCAACCAGCCCGTGGCAATTTTCAGAGAATTATTAATGAACAAAACTTAAACTTTTACTTTTAATATTTTTTGTTACTGCACAACTATCATCCTGTTAATTATTTGCCTTGACAATAATGTTGTACAGAAAACTGATTATTTAAAAACGTCTAACTGGTCTAACAAATGGATGTGGAACTGACTTTGAAACTACTCCAGGGTATGGACCAAAACTAACATATATATATGCTTGATATTCATTGTTTTCTGTTGAACTCCAATATGAATTATCTTCAAAACCACCAATAATATTTTTGTTTTCGATGAGTTTTTCCAATTCATCTATACTAGGTAAAAACCAATCATTAAAACCATTAATTTCAAAGTCTTTGCACATTTTCGCAGCAACGCTACCATCATTGTTTGTGCTACATTGGGTTGGATTTTCATAATAATTATTTAAATTATCATGAAAATAAACGATATAATTTGAATTAACAAGACCCCAACCTATGCCGCTCATTGTATTATTAATAAACAATCCTTCGCAACCCCATTGTGCGGAACCTAAATGGAATGGAGATGTGATTAGGCCATGTACTTCTCCTTCAACATATCCATTATCTCCAGGTTGAAAAATATATCCTACTATACCACCACCATAGCTATCGCCAACATTTAACACAATTGTCTCCTTCTCAAAATTCGCCGTTATCGCAACATCTTCAGCAGGCATAATGTAAGTATAGCTGGCTTCTGTACTAACAATTTCTCCGTCAATTGTCCAGTTTACAAATTGGTAACCTTGATTGGGTATAGCATTTATGTCTATTCCTGATCCTACTGGATATGTTCCCGCACCGGTTAAAACACCTCCAAGTTCGGGGTTTGAAATAAGTGTTAACTCATTTGAAGCATTACTTTCTTCATTATAAATACCATCAATACTTGCCTCATCGAGAGCACAATTATATATTTTTATATCATCAATCTCACCATTAAAAAACCTGTCTTCCCTTCCGCTTCTTCTTCCAATAAATAAATTGTATGTGTTAGAGACATTACCTGATATCATTTGATTAGTTGATGTTTTAACTAAACTGCCATTAACAAATAGTTTTATTTTGTCCGAATTAAAAACAACTACAATATGATGGTACTTATTTGCTTCAAATTC
>Ga0209408_1002394_pt1 | contig 10562 bp, 7 predicted proteins | sample AD_UKC107_MetaG_FD_184422 | JGI IMG/M metagenome (GOLD analysis project Ga0209408, IMG submission 184422) | Active sludge microbial communities of municipal wastewater-treating anaerobic digesters from Hong Kong - AD_UKC107_MetaG (SPAdes)... | ecosystem: Engineered > Bioreactor > Anaerobic >... | reverse complement strand
CTTTCCAAGCCCATGCTAATGGACGCTCTTGCAAATAAGGAGTTATTTTTTTAAGAATCTCCGCAAAAGCATGAGATGGTGATACGACAAGCACCGCATCAGATGATGAGATGGCTTTTTCTAAATCTTTTTCAGGGATAATATTATCAGGGAAAACAATTCCCGGAAGGTATTTCTGATTCTTCCGGGATTTTTGCATTTCATCTATATGTTGAGGTTTTCTACCCCAAAGGTAAGTAGTACCATTCCTGGCAAGTTGAATTGCCAAAGCAGTTCCCCAGGAACCGGCACCAATTACAGCAAATTTCATAGATTACTGTTTTGTAGAATTATCTGCTTCAGATTGAGCTTGTGCTTGCGCCTGCGCTTGTTGCATTTGTTGGAAATACAATTGATCAAAGTTCACAGGTTGCAATAATAATGGTTGGAATCCGCCATTTAGAACCAATTCTGTAACTGCTTGACGAGCGAAAGGGAACAAAGTGTTTGGACAATATGTACCCAATGTTTGGTGTTTTGCTCTATCATCTAAGTTCTTCATTCCAAATATTCCGGCCTGTTGAACTTCAGCAAGATAGGCATTTTTCCCGTTAACTTCACAAGTTACGGTTATTGTTAGTAACACTTCATAAGCATCGGGAGCCAGTTCCTTAACTTTTTGATTCAGGTTCATTTTAATTTCCGGTTGTCCTTTTTCATTAAAAACATCCGGAGCATTTGGAGCTTCAAATGAAGCATCTTTGGTGTAAACTTTTTGTAAAACCAAAGTTGGCATATTTTCAGGATTCGCTGCTTGAGGTGTTGCTGTTTTGTTTTCTTCAGTCATTATTGACTCCTATTCAATTTTTAAAATTATAATTTTGTATTAATTTCTGACTATTGGTAGCTTTTCACCAATCCAGCCATTGATTCCACCGGATAAATTAAACACATGTTCAATTCCGGATTTTGTCAAATGTCTGCAAACTGCTTTTGAAGTGATGCCATTTGCACAATATGCAATAACAGCTTTACCTTTAAAACTTTCCACTTTTTTTGCATTTGAGACGAGTTCAGAGGTTGGAATATTAATTGCATTCACAATATGTCCCTTGGCAAAATCTTCGTTGGAACGGGTGTCGATAACAACAGCGTTCTGATGATTGACCAATTGGGTGAATTGATTAGTATCGACATTTTTGAATGCTTGTGTTTTTTCACCAATAATAATTGAAAGATAAATAAAAAACACCGCAATAAATGCAAGCGACAAAAACAAATGATTGCTAACAAATTCAGCTAACTGAGACATAAATTTAATTCCCTCGAACTTTCAGGCAGGTTAATAGGGTTGAAAAAAATATTTTCAAGTACCAACTATCATTTAATTGTTTTTAGAAAGTCACGCATTCTATAATAGATTGCCGTTAAGCTCTATAATAAAGTCATATTTATACTTCAATAGTTAATGTTCAAAGCAATTCTCGTTATATTATTTATCAGTTCATATTCTCTTCATGCTCAACAAAGTGAAGCCGAGCTCCAGGTTGGAATTGAAAACATTCAAAGCAAGCTGAAAACATTAAAACAGAAGCTGAATAATGCTTATGGTAAAGAAAAACAACTGATTGATGAATTGGAACATCAGGATAGAGTCATTAGTTCGGTTTCTAATCAAATTTCAGAAAGCAATCAGCAATTACAGGAAATCATAAAAGAGATTTCAGAAATCAATGAGAAAATTGAAATCAGCAATCACAGTATTGAAAGACAAAAGAATGAAATCACTGAGTTATTGAAATTACAAATCTATCTCAATCATGATAAAACTCTGAAAATGTTGCTGATAAATCCGGGTAACGAAGCGGATATACAAAGCAAGCATCGAATTAAATACTTGCAAAACAAATTATTCAATTTGATTCGTGAAGTGGCTGTTGAGATTGAAAATCTGGAACTTTTGAAGTCTCAAAGGGAAAAACTATTCGAGCAAGAAAATCATAAGAAAGAAATTCTGGAACAGCAACAAGCTGAGTTACTTAAACAGAGAAAACAGAGACTGGAAATTTTGAATAATCTGAAGCTGGAAATCGCCAAGCATGAAACTGAAAGCGAGACTTTGAATAAAGACCAACAGCGTTTGCAACAATTGTTGAATGAAATTCAGGTCTTACTCAGTGATTTACCCAAGGATTTGGGATTGAATAAGTCATTTGCACAGTTGAGAGGACAAATGAAACAACCGGTTGACGGTAAATATATTCGTTCATTTAATTCGCAGAAATCTGAAGACACTCGCTGGAGCGGAGTTGTTATCCAATCCGATTTTGGCAATCAGGTGAGTGCTATTGCCTATGGAAGGGTGGCATTTGCAGATTGGTTGCGAGGGTTTGGAATGTTAGTTATTCTTGACCATCAGGATGGGTACATGTCGCTTTATGGTTTCAATCAATCTATCAGTGTTGAAGCCGGAGATTGGGTCGAAGAAAGACAACAGATTGCCACCGTAGGAAATTCAGGAGATATGCCAATACCTGCACTTTATTTTGAAATTCGCAAAGATGCAATTCCTCAAAACCCTAAAAACTGGGTAAAGTGATTCAACTCAATGATTGATGATTTGCAACATTTCAAAAAATTTAAAATAGTAAACTTACTGGGTTGGTTGCTCCATCTCAATGCTTTTATTCTTGAATCGTTTAATATTACTACCAACAATCATCCCAATGATTGCCATAAACAATCCGGTTAATTGAGGGGGAACCAATAGCTCTTCGCCCTGAGAAGATATTTTGATTTGTACAATTTCAAAAGCGCCCCAACTGATAACGCCCATAGCAATTGATAAAAGAGCACCGTTATTATTGGCATGTTTCCAATAAATTCCAAATACTAAAGGCACAAATGCCCCGACCAAAGTAACCAAATAAGCATTCTCTACCATTTCAAAAACACTCAGACCCACCGAAGCACTCAAATAAGCATAACAAAGAACTAAGAGCCCGAATCCTAAAACAGTCAATCTTAAAGTTATGAGCAACTGATGGTCATTGAGGTTTAACCAACTTCTTAGGATATTTTTTGCAAATATCGCAGAAGGCGCAAGAAGAGTCCCTGATGCGGTTGACATAATAGCAGATAATAAAGCACCAAAGAACATCACCTGAACCCAAATTGGAACTTCGTTTAATATAAACTCAGGAAGAATTCTTTGAGGATCACCTCCTTCGGCTAGGTGCTCAGAAGCTAAAGCCGGATCTAATAATGTCGCACCGTAAACAATAAAAATGGGGACAAAGCAGAACAATAAGTAAAACGAACCACCAATAACCGTCCCTCGCACAGCTACTTTTTCATTTTTCGCAGACATCACTCTCTGGAATACGTCTTGTTGAGGAATCGAACCCAGTGCCAAAGTCACAAATGCTCCAATAAAAGCGAGTATTGATGCCAAATTCCAGTCCGGCCAGAATTCCAGTTTTCCATGACTGCTGGCATGATTGACCACTTCCATAACTCCACCATCCAAGCGGTTTGCGACTAGCCAACCCACAAGCAACATCCCAATCAATATGGTAATCATTTGAATAAAGTCCATAATCGCAACAGACCACATACCGCCGAAAATGGTGTAAACCAACACCACTATAAGACCAATAACCATGCCCCATTCAAATGAAATCAACTCAGCAGAGATTAAATTAATGGATAGCCCGAGAGCTACAATTTGTGCGGAAACCCAGCCCAGATAACTGATACAAACAGCGATAGAAACCATCACTTCGACTTGACGGCTGTATCTTTGTTGATAAAAATCACCGATAGTCAGCAACTTCATCCGATAAAGACGGGCTGCAAAAAACAAGCCGACAAACACTAAACAAAAACTGGCGCCAAAAGGATCAGCGACAATTCCGGACATTCCCTCTTCAATAAAAGTCGCAGGAATTCCTAATACAGCTTCTGAGCCAAACCAAGTGGCAAAGACGGTTGCTATGGTTACATAAATCGGTAGTGAACGACCGGCAACAATGTAATCAGCTGAATTGTTAACATGACGTGCTGCAAATAATCCAATAATGACCGAAATCACCATATAAATGATGACAAAACTACCTAAAACACTCATAAAACCGCCCTCAAAAAGTGTTGAACATATACTCAGCCAATCTATTTTGGCAACACGAAAAATGCATGCTAAAAATGTCGTATTTAATACTTTTTTCTTTGAAAAAAAAAGTTATTCTTTGACTACATCAATAAAATATTGTTTTTCTCCGTTTATTACTTTACTGATTAAGCCATGGACATCCGACTCAAATCCCGGGAAATCATCATTAAAGACTTTAATATATTTCAAATATTTGATGACTTCGGGAGTAAATCTCTCGCCCGGAACCATTAAAGGAATACCCGGAGGATATGGTGTAATCATCATTGCTGTAATTCTACCCTCTAACTCATTGACAGGGATTCGCTCAACTTCATTATGCGCCATTTTATCCCATGCCTCAGAGGGTAGCATTCCGGGTTCAATGTTTGATAAGTACATCTTGTTGGTGATTGTTGCTACATGATTATCTTTATACATATTATGAATTGATTGGCACAAATCTTTTAACCCCATGCGTTCATAACGAGGATTTTTCTCTACAAATTCAGGCATCACCCGCCACATCGGTAAATTTTGATCGTAATCATCTTTAAATTGTTGCAACTCTGTAACCAAAGAATTCCACCGACCTTTAGTAATACCAATATTAAACATGATGAAAAAGGAATACAACCCGGTTTTTTCCACCACAATCCCATGTTCAACAAGATACTTCGTAACAATAGTAGCAGGAATACCGAATGAATCAAAAGTTCCTTTTACATTCATGCCCGGTGTAATAATTGTTGCCTTGATTGGGTCAAGCATATTGAATTCGGCTTCTTCAATTTCAAAATCGTGCCACTCTTCATTCGGATTAATCATCCATTCGGACTGAATTGGAACATCATCATCACTAAAGTGATCCGGTCCCCAAACTTTAAACCACCAGTCTTCACCAAACTCATTGTCCACTTTTCTCATAGCGCGTCTGAAGTTCAATGCCTCATGCAACGATTCTTCTACTAAAGCGGAACCGGCAGGTTGTTCCATCATTGATGCCGCAACGTCGCATGAAGCGATAATGGCATATTGCGGACTGGTCGAAGTGTGCATCAAAAATGACTCATTAAAACGATGCATATCGAATTGAGCGTTTTGAGATTCCTGAACCAAAATTTGTGAAGCCTGAGAAAGACCTGCCAACAATTTATGTGTGGATTGAGTCGCAAATACGGTGGCATTTTCTGCACGAGGGCGTTCGTCACCACCAATGGCATGCATATTTGTATAAAACTCATGAAAAGACGCGTGCGGAAGCCATGCTTCATCAAAATGCAAAGAGTCTATGCTATCGCCCAACATATCCTTGATTTCCTCAACATTGTAAATCACACCGTCATAAGTACTTTGTGTGATACAAAGAATTCTTGGTTTTTTGCTTTTAGCTCGATGAGCAAAAGGATGAGATGCAATTTTTGCAGCAATCGATTCCTGTGAAAACTCATGTTTAGGAATAGGACCAATGATGCCATAATGATTTCTTGTCGGCATTAAGAATACAGGAATTGCCCCGGTCATGATAATAGCATGCAAAATAGATTTGTGGCAGTTACGATCTACAACAACAATATCTCCGGTTGCAACGGTGGAATTCCAAACAATTTTATTCGATGTTGAAGTTCCATTAGTGACAAAAAACAAATGATCACTGTTAAAAATTCGTGCTGCATTCTCTTCACTGGCTGCCACCGGACCATTATGATCAAGCAATTGACCTAATTCTTCAACGGCATTACAAACATCTGCCCGAAGCATGTTTTCACCAAAAAACTGGTGGAACATTTGCCCGACCGGGCTTTTTAAGAATGCCACACCTCCTGAATGTCCGGGAGTGTGCCAAGAATACGAACCATCAGCAGCATAATTCATTAATGCTTTGAAGAATGGTGGAGCAACTGAGTTGATGTATTTCTGTGCTTCACGAATAATATGTCTGGCAACAAAGTCAGGAGTGTCTTCGAACATGTGAATGAAGCCATGCAACTCACGCAAAATATCATTCGGTATGTGTTGTGATGTTTTGGTTTCACCATACAGAAATATCGGAATATCCGGATTACTGCGTCTGACAGCCTGGATAAATTGTCTGATTTCATCAATCGCTTTATCTGAAGTTTCAGAATCATGGGTTATTTCCTCATCATCAATCGACAAAATAAAACCTGAAGCCCTGGATGCTTGCTGTGCAAATGATGTTAAATCAACATAACTGGTATAACCGACAACCTCAACACCGTTAGCACTTATTGCCTCTGCTAAGTTACGAATGCCGGAACCGGATACATTTTCTGAGCGAAAATCTTCATCTATGACAACTATTGGAAAGTGAAAGCGTTTGATCATTGTATAAATCTGTAAAAAAGTAGAATTATGACCTCAAAAGTCTATTAGTCAACTAATAACTGAATTAATTAATCGGACTTGGTGAGCATTAAAAAAACTGAGGAAATAATTATCATTTCCCCAGTTTTTTCTACTCACACCCTCGAAAATTCTTGATGAATTATGATTTAGTTGGTTTGATTTCCCCGGACTTGATTTTTGACATATATTTGTTTAATTCCTTTTTAACTACAGGAGCAAGAAAATATAATCCAATGAGATTAGGTATTGACATTGCAAAAATCATTGCGTCAGAAAAATCAATAACAGCGGATAAACTCATAGAAGACCCGATAATAATAAATGTAAGGAATAAAATATTATATGTCATATCAACCCCTTTGCTGTGCCCAAACAAAAAATTAAAGGCCCTTAAACCATAATAAGACCAAGCTAGCATGGTTGAAAAAGCAAATAGAACTGCTGCAATAGTTAAAACATAAGGAAACCACGAAATAGCAGAACCAAACGCTGCAGAAGTTAGTGCAATTCCCATTCCTTTTGTCGGTTCATCAGGAATAAACCCTGCTATTCCTATCACCAAAGCAGTAATCGTACACACAATTACTGTATCAATGAAGGGTTCATATAAGGCAACCAGTCCTTCCGTAACTGGATAATCAGTTTTTACAGCAGAGTGAGCAATCGAAGCAGATCCAATGCCAGCCTCATTGGAAAATGCTGCACGTTGGAATCCTACAATCAAGACACCAATCAAACCTCCGAATGCAGACTCAAATGAAAAGGCTCCATCTATGATAGCTCCAAAAGCATCGGGAACATGATTGATATTCATTAAAATCACAACCAGTCCGGCTGCTACATATATAATCCCCATAAATGGAACCAACTTGGAAGTTACACGACCAATGCTTTTGATTCCGCCAATAATTGTGATGCCCACAAGAACGGCAACGACGATACCAAAGAGCCAACCATTATCAGACAAGAATGATCCTTCTCCACCCGTGACAGCAACCACTTGCTCCAATGCTTGATTTACTTGGAACATATTACCGCCGCCAAAAGAGCCTCCGACACACATGATTGCAAAAATCACCGCTAGAACCTTTCCAAATCCAGCCATATTCTTTTCTGCAAAACCCTTGGTTAAATAACGCATAGGACCACCGTGGACATGACCGTTTGGCAAGATATCACGGTATTTGACACCTAAAGTACACTCTACAAACTTCGAGGACATCCCTAAAAAACCGCAAACGATCATCCAGAAAGTGGCACCTGCTCCTCCAATGCCAACAGCAGCTGCGACACCGGCAATATTGCCAAGTCCAACGGTTCCAGATAAAGCGGTGGAAAGTGCTTGAAAGTGCGTAACCTCTCCCGGAGCTTTCGAGTAATCATATTTACCACGCATCAATGCTAAACCATGACCAAAAGTCCTTAAATTGATAAATTTAAAATAGATGGTAAAAAAGGAGGCGGCGATTACCAGCCAAATCACAACCCATGGAACTGTGGTTCCAAACAAAGGGATTTGTGCAAATATGATTTGAGTAAATTTATTCAGGTAAGGCGCTAGAGTATTATTAATCGTTTCATCAATAGAAGCATTTGCTAAAAAGGGCAAAAATAGAAGAATAATTGCCGAAGTTATTCGTTTATTCATAGAGTTTGATTCCCAATCTTTTTTTATTGTGATTGATTGTACCTTTTTTTCAGAAAATTGGAAATGGCAAATTTGTATTCATTCTAAATTCCCATTGATAACTTTACCTTATTTAATTGATTCCTAATAAAACCAAACATCATCAATGACTTTTGACACTTATCCCGACAACTTGTGTGTTTATGATTGAATTTCTTTTTTACTAAATATAGAAGAGAAAATTCCTGAAATTGCTGAAAAGTAAGTTATCTTGTATGCCTTCAGAGCGGGGCATCTTGGTGGTGTTGTTGGCGCAATCAACCTTTTGAGAGAAAAAGGTTATACGGTTGAGCCTGTTATGGATAAATAAATCAAGGCTTGAGACTTTATCCGACAGCAATTGCAAGGAGCTGAGGGTTCTGTTGGATAAAGTCAATATTTCCAATAATTAAGCTGAGTTTTTATTCTTCAAAATCAATTCTTTTTGTTGCTTGAGTTCAGATAAATCCCATTCAGCTTTTTTAGCGTTTTTGATTGCGGTATCGATTGATTTCAAGGCTTTAGAATAGTTTCCTTTTGTATTTTGAAGCATAGCATTCACCTCATACCATTGAATTGTTTTAAATATTTTGTTTTTATATTTATCCAAATAGTCTTCTGCTAGTTGCAATTGTTTATCAGATGGATTTTCCATTGTTGCAATAACTTCAGCATATTTAAGTTGTGATGCAACATGACCATTATTAGCTGCTTGTTGAAGCCAGTAATAAGCCAATTGTTGTTCAAGATTCTTTTTTGTGTTCTTAAGTAACTGATAAGTTAAGAACTGTGCGTTTCGATTCCCCATTTGTGCAGCAATGATTATCCAGTCTATACCTTTCTGTTTCTCTACTTTACAATCTTCACCATTATAAATTTTTTTCCCAAGACGAAATTGGGCATCAATATTTCCATCTTGTGATGCATTGAATAACCATTCATTTATTTGTGAACCGCTAATATCTGACTTCTCTTTCAATAAAGATTCATAAAGAACTGCATAGGAATATTGTGATGAGATGTCCCCACCTAAAGCTTTATTTTTTAAATCATCAAAGAATTTATCTCGGGAGATTTTAAGTGCTACTTCTTCTCCAGAGATTGTGAATTCAATTCTTTGAGTTACTGGAATAGGTTCGAAAGGAAGCTTTCCATCCTCATCAGGAATAAGTTTAAACTTGTACTTTTCTACGGTTTTAATAACTTCTTTGGCAAACCCACTATCTGTAGGAACTTCTTCTAGAATAAGATAGTCCTTAGCAATACCACCAGGATATATATTAAATTGTACATCAACCCAACCATGCATTCGTTTTCTAAGCATTTTCTTAGGGTAGCTGGGTGTAGGCTGCTTGACTGGTTCAAATCTTTCATTCAGGCTGTTGGTCTTATCTTTATTAGTGTCTGTTTTCTTTGAACTTGGTGCTAGCAACAGCTTGCTTTTTTCAAATGAGTATTTATCCCAATACTCAATTGCAATAATTTCGGCAGATTTAATTTGTTCTTTAGTGAGTTTGTTTTTTATTGTTTGGGTAAAATCTTTATATTTATCATTATTTGAATCAGAAATTACAGACCATGCATAAGCTAATTCTAAATCTTTATTGATGCCTTCTCCATTGTAATACAAGACAGCAATATTATGTTGAGCTTTGATGTTCCCAAGCTGGGCAAGAACAAGAAACTCATCAAAAGCTAGTTTGTAATTCTTTTCATCGTAGTTTTTTATGGCACTAATGAAATCAGCATTAACTGTTGAGGAGATAAAGAAAAGGATAATGTATGTGAATTTTTTCATAGGTCATATTTTTATTGAAATCAGGTTCATTCTATCTGAATTCAACGGTGAGATACAATAGTTTGATAATATGTAGTTTATTTAAGGGGTTTTAGAAAAGAACAGATATAAAAAAAGCACACCAAACGATGTGCTTTTTTGATTAATACTTAGAGTTTAAAAGTGTTATTGGAAGTCTTTAACCATAAATTCAACAACAGCTTTCATTTGCTCATCAGTCAAGTCAGGGCGACCGCCTTTAGGTGGCATGGCTCCTAAACCATTGATTGCACTTGTCACAAGACCATCAACTCCTTTTTCCATTCTGTCTGTCCAAGCGGTAGCTTCCAATTTAGGTGCATTTGCAGCACCGGTTGCATGACATGCAAAACAAACATTCTGATAAATCATAGCCCCATCCAATGAACCATCAAAGGCTCCGGCAACCTGAGCTTCTGCTTGGTTGTTATTTGTCTGTGTATCAGCAGTGTTATCGCCAGTATTTGAAAATTCCTCAACAACTTCACCTGTATTGACTTTAGCAACAGGTTCTAAAGCCTGTTCGATAGCATTGCGGTCAGTAACAGTTTCTTTCCCTGCAAACAAACTATTATGAACCA
>Ga0209408_1002393_pt1 | contig 10565 bp, 10 predicted proteins | sample AD_UKC107_MetaG_FD_184422 | JGI IMG/M metagenome (GOLD analysis project Ga0209408, IMG submission 184422) | Active sludge microbial communities of municipal wastewater-treating anaerobic digesters from Hong Kong - AD_UKC107_MetaG (SPAdes)... | ecosystem: Engineered > Bioreactor > Anaerobic >... | reverse complement strand
AGATGTTTGACGAAAATAAGAGCATTGACCTGGTGACACTTTCGGAAAGGGTTGTAGGAAATAAGGCTATTGAGGCAAAGGGAGGAACCGTATGGCTGGCTTCTATGGCAGCTAATTACACCCCAGGGCTATTGCGTGAATATGCGCTCCTGCTAAAAGAACGCTATGTGCAAAAGAAGGCGTTAGGGTATGCTCGTGAGGTGCAGAGAGCAGTCATTGATGGCTTAGGGGTGGATGAAATAGTAAGCATCGTAAACAAAGGGGCAGACGCAGTTAATAATTTGCTAATAGTAGCTGGAGCTACCCGTAGTATTAAGAGCATTATTCCCGAGGTGTTGGAACAGCTAGAGGCACGTATGCTTGTTGCCCAAAAAGGCGGCATAACTGGCATCCCTACCGGCTTGGCCAAGCTTGATAAGGTTACAAACGGATGGAGAGGGAACCAACTCATCGTGCTTGCAGCAAGACCTGGACAGGGTAAAACGCAACTAGCTATTCACTTTGCCATGGTAGCAGCATTACACAGCCATTCCTCCTTATTTTTTTCGCTAGAAATGTCAGCAGCGTCACTGGTTGATCGTGCATTGGTCAATACGTCATGTGTGGACTCCGAGGCATACCGCAATGGGAGGCTGTCTCCGGACCAATGGCAACAAGTGACCGAAGCTGGAGCTAGCCCAACGTGGACCGGGATACTAATTGACGACACCCCTTTGCAAACGGTACGCAACATTCGTACTAAGTGTTTGCTTCAAAGCAGGCGGGGAAAGATAGATATGGTCATAATAGACTATTTGCAACTAATAGAGGCAGGAGACAGGAAGGCAAATAGAGAGCAGCAAGTGGCGAGTATAACAAGGGAACTAAAGCTTCTTTCCAAAGAACTTGAGGTCCCGGTTATCCTTTTATGCCAGTTGAATCGTGACGCAGAAAACAACCTAGGGAAACGCCCTTCTTTGGCTAACCTGAGAGAGTCCGGAGCCATAGAGCAAGATGCGGACCTGGTGCTTCTCTTAATGCGTCCTGAGGTGTACGGCATCAAGACCATTGATATCGGAGAACAAATAGGAGTCTCTACAGCGGGCTTGGGGTTCTTGGATATTGCAAAGCAAAGAGACGGTGCGACGGGAACGATACTATTCAGAACCAATAAACAATTCTCAGAAATAAAAGATTACTAGCCATGATAGAAGTTGATAACTATGCACCTGCGCCAATTGTAATACCATTTAAAAAATTAGCCTTAATGTCTGACGACAACTTTGTACTTTCTTTTAATAAATCTCTTCTTCATCTTCGTGTACTACAATATGTAAAATGCCATCGTTACAAAATTCGTAACGTATATACACAGTTGGAATGTGATAATGATGCGACCTGTATGGTGGATGTGATCGGGGTATTCGCAAATAATAAGCACTATTTGTTGGGCATTGTGACACATGGAGATTACACACTATCTATACATCATCAGATCAAGGCATTGTTTGAACAATCTGGAGGCCGATATGTTCATGTAAAATCCTTACTAGATGTTGGAAAGGCGATCCCTTGTCTTATAAAGTATAACCATTCAAAATTGAATATTCACCAATAAAAACTTTAAATATGCTTTATTCAGTAATAACACCCGAAAGGGAACAGAAGTACCACACCGAAGTTAAATTCTTCAACAACTCCAAACAGGCATCCCGGCTAAATTTTTCTCCATTGCACAAAGAGATTAAAAAATGGGCAAAGAGCCAAGGCTATATTCCCAAGCTTTACCTTAGAAGTGCAGCTGTTGAATACATTAATCCTGGCGTACTCAAAGAGCCTGAATGTTTAATGATGGATCTAATACAAGTAATTGCTAATGGCCAGGCTTATTTGATTGCAGTTAATATATTTGGGCCTTCTTATGATAACAACTTGCATTATATACTTGAAGAACATGCAAAAGAACGTAAAGCCATCTATGTGAAAGCAGAATGTCTTGATGATGTTATCTGTGAAATCCAAGATAATGAACACAACCATAAAGGTCTTCCCTGTGTTCCTGATATCAAATCCCGTAGATCGCTCCAAGGGGACTATTCAATCCTTCTTTCCCCTGAAAACTTAACCTGGAAAACCGCACGCTATGAACGAGTATAACAACAAGGAAAAATATCACAAAAGAGGCCGCAAACCCTATTACCCCGGCATCCGGAAACGGGTTACCTTTTACCTGGATGCAACTGCTATCCATTGCCTTGATCAGCTTTTCCCCGATATAGTAAGGTCAGACTTTGTTAGCTATTGCATAAAGAAAGAGGTCCTGGGAGAGGACTATGATGAGCTGTTATGATTTTTGTGCAACAAAAAGGAAGAACTGCGAGATAAGCCGAATAGGAATGCCCAGGATATACACTATAGGGGGTGCCCCGTTTCAGGGCCCCCTCAAATCTAAATCCATTCTCTAACACATACAGATTAACAGCAATGGCTTGCTTCCTTCTGGTACATCTTATTTCGTTTCTATAATAGATACGAATAGAAACAACCATGCCTGATTATCAACAACTTAATAAGCTTTTGTTTCTATTCATACAAAAAAAGTGCTATAAAAATATTCATGGAAGCTGAATAACACAAAGGAAATCAATCAGTTGCTGTTAGCAGATTTGATAGAAAATTACCCTGGCAAAAGAATTTTGTGACACAAAAAAGGAGCTTCAATAGTAACCTTAACAGAACAACCTCTGCTGGTATATACTGAAACTCCAATATTGGCTTTACAACAACGGGGGATGAACCGATTCCGTCTTCTGCCAAAGTCAAAGATACAAAACTTCTTTCTATTCTCCAAAATAGTTCATCAAGGGTTGTGGATGAGAACGGTGAACCATTGCCTGTCTGGCATATTACTAATGAGGACTTTACCAAGTTTGAAGCCTCAAAAGCCCGACAAAATGCAGATATCCCAGCTTTCTATTTTGCAACAAATAAGGATGATTGGAAAGATATGGGAAGTAAGGCAATGCCAGTAGGAGGAGTTCCTTGCGTTTGCTTTGTCGGTTTCTGTCTTGGTGTTGAAAGTTGTCATCCTTTGCACTTTGGATATAAACAGGGATACCGACAATACAATAAACCAACTAACACAATTTATGAACAACATATAATAAAATAACTAAAAATTGCTATATTTGTATATTATATGATATGTTGAGCTATGTCAAAACGAACGATGGGGACAAAACTTCCTCGAAAATTAGAGCAGAAGATGCAGGTTGTGGGAGAGCAAATTAAACTGGCTCGTCTGCGTAGAAATTTGAGTGTAGCACAAGTTGCAGAGCGTGCTACTTGTTCGCCCCTTACAGTAGCGCGTATAGAAAAAGGAATGCCTACGGTAGCTATCGGCATCTACTTGCGTGTACTATACGCGCTGCAACTGGATGATGATATGCTGTGGCTTGCCAAAGAAGACAAACTGGGCAGAGCTTTGCAAGATTTAAGTTTGGGTGGTCGCAAACGTGCTTCTAAAAAATAAAATATTAGGCCACCCGGATTATTTTACACTCTTTAACTTCTTCGCATCCTTCCAGCTGCCCTTTACAAACACCGGCGGGGCCAGCGGTTCGTATTGTTCTACAGTTACAGCTGCGGCTGTGGGTTTTCCAATATTGGGAGCATCGAATGTGGCAAATTCCTCAAAAGAAGCCTCCCTGTTCTCGGACAGACGTATAATACGCTTGTATATAGCAAATCTGGACGGTGCGTTAAAACCTCCGGTATTCATGTGCATGATGCTGTTGTATGTCGGTCTCCAGGCACCAATAGAGAAAGTCAATGCCCCTTCATAAATCCCCACAACCTCTTTATACTGTGTGTCATTCAACATAAACGACCATTGAATTTTGGACGGATCAGAAGTAATATCTACGTTAGCACCCCAGCCCAGTTCATCTCTCTGGTAGATGAACTCATTCTTCGCGCTCGCAGGAATTGTACCGGTATAGGCATACTCATCCAGCAATTTCCCAAAACCGTGCCCACCGCTTTCATGCCTTATCAGCTTGGCAAATTCCGTTTCTGAATACCCCGAGATTGTCGAATAACCAATGGCCGCATTATCTTCATACATGTAGCATGTCCCGTAATAACCGGGCGAATTCACTACAACACTTACTAATGCTTTAGTCAGGTCAACGCCGGGAACTTTCTGTGCATATTCAAAAACTTTTTCATCGTTACCACCGACTGCTGTTCCACTGCCAAAGTAGGTACTGAAAGCCGTTTGGGAGCGATCGGTAATTTCGCGGTTCTTTGAAACTGCCGCAACGGAATACACATCAAAACGATCCCGCAAAGAGGTGTAAGGTTCTTCACTAAAGAACGCTTCTACCGCCTGATTCATTCTTGTATCAAACGAACCATCCACGTGATCCTTATCGGTAAATGCATCCCCTGTAAAGACGAGTTTTATGCCCGTTCCTGCCGTATGCGTCTGGATAGTTTTAACCTTGCCATCAGCAGAGTAATCGGTAGATGCGTAGTACTCTTCCACGGCCCCTTCACCCAGTTTATCTCTAAGAAAAGTTTCCAGGTCGCTGTAGCATTGTCCCGGGAAAGCAATGGAGGAAAATACAGTATTCCCTATTTGATCAACAACATGAACGGTAGGAAGATTACCTATATGCATAAGTGATGGCTTGTATGCCTCCCAGAGTTCCAGAGCAAAATAAATGTTCCTCCATGGCATGCCAAAGTTATCGGCACTCTCCTTCAATACCTGATCACTCATACCTTCTTGTGGATATGTATATCCAATAACATCAACTCCTTCAGACTTATATTGGTTGTATAAAGAGATGAGTGTTGGATGAAAAGCTGTAGAAAATGGACACCAGGTAGCCCAGTAATAGATTATGGTGTATTTATTTGAGCTATATTCCTGGCCAAGATTGATTGATACACCGTTAACATCTTTAAGCGTATATGTGGGTGCCGGAAAAAATGTCAAATTAGAGAGATCAAAATCGTTTAAAGCTATAATAATATACCAGAACTTATTCCAAATATTAGGATTGTTAAGTATTGACATCGGAATACTTCCTGAGAGCTTGTTTGATGAAATATCAAAGTTTGTGAGATTATTCAGAGAGCCCCACTCGTCAGGTATTGATCCGGAGAATGAATTATCGGCTAGCTGTAAATAGGTCAGGTTGGGCATTTCCCCTATCTCTTTAGGTAATGCCCCTTCTAAATTATTCATAGCCAGAGACAAACTCTTTAATTGGTTCAACTGTGCAATCTTGGATGACAAACCACCTGAAAGTTTGTTTGCAGGCAAATAGAGCTCCTCCAATTTCGATAATGAATACAGCTCTTCCGGAATTTCTCCTGTCAGTTCATTCGCTCCCAAATTAAGATAGACCAATTCTTTCAGTTTCCCTATTTCAGGAGGAATCACTCCAGAGATACCGTTATCCAGACCCGGATCAAAAGTAAGTCGCTGCAATCTCAACAAATCTCCAATTTCAGGAGGCAAGGTACCGGAGAAATTATTTCGCCTTATGTCTATCCACACGACAAATCCATCTTCATCTGTTATCACTCCATACCACTGGCCAAGCGGTTTGTCAGAGCCCCAGTTCTCTTTATTAATCCACTGATCTCCATTCAATGCGTTGTACAGCGCCATCAATGCAGGCCTCTGTTTTTGCAGGTCTTCGTCAACACCCTGGGTGATGGTAATAAAACTTTCCTTACCGGCCCCTGTAATTTTGACCTGACCCACCCTGCTTGCATCATACTTGTTTTCTGCAACTTGCAACACAATATTGTAATCTTCCAGCCCTTTTGTGCGCGGATTGGTAATGGAAATCCAATCCTTCGCACCTTCCATCACGCTACACGTATATTCAATATTGGTAGAAACAGGTACTTTCAACTCTCCGCCCTTGCTGCCTATTTCATACTCTTGCTGAGTCACAATCAGTTCATCTTTCTGACTTTGGGTAACTGTGACAGTAACAGATTGGCTTTCATAAGTAACGGTAACAGTCCCTGTTCTTGCATCGTACGATTCGTTCTTTGCTGCCAGCAAAATAATCGTATAATTGGATAGTGCTTTGGTCTGGCTAACTGACAACCAGGATGTAGCATTCTCCGAAATAGTGCAGGTGTAAGTTACATTGGCTTTTACGGGTATGGTAACATTACCACCGTCTTTACCAATGGAAAATGTAGTACCGGTAACTTGAAAACCCTTCTTCTCTGCCTGCTGAACAGTGATTGTTTGGGTGGCTTCCCCTGCAGACAACATTACAGTAGCACTCCTTACATCATAACCGCTATTCTCTGCAGCAGATATCTTAATCTTGATATTTTCCCCGGCACTACCCGATGCGGGAGAAACGGATAGCCAGGATTCCGAAGATCTGGCTGTCCAGTCATAGTTGGTACTGAACACAAATTCAGAGGAGGCAGAGCCGGCCTCTAACAAGATGGATTGTGAACTCCCGGGAGTGATATAGGGATCTTTTGTACAGGAAACAATACAGAAAAATGCAATAAATACTATTGCCGGCATTGGAATCAACCGTTTCATGATTTTTGGATTTTTGGGTTCGTTTTTAAAAATTAATACTCTCTACTGCGTTTTATTTATTATTTTTACAGCATCTCCTCTATTCATCAGATAAAAAACAAAGTAACTCCCCCAACGCTCAATACAGCGCCGGCCACCTGCTGCCAGGTAATTTTGCGTTTGAGGTAAAGGTATTCCGGTAACAGGATCAGAATGGGGACTGTTGCCATGATGGTGGACGCCACGGCTGTGTTGGCATGGTGTACCGCCATCAGGGAAAATGTCACCCCCAGGTAGGGCCCAAAGACCGAGCCCGTAACCACAGAACCTAAAGCCTTCTTGTCCTGGAAGACCAGCAGGAATTTTTTCATATCTCCTTTTAGCAGGATGATCAGGGCAAAGGATATCATCCCTGCAATGGTCCTGATCTGTGTGGCTGCCATGGGAATGTACAAGGCGTTCCCGGGTGTGTATACCTTTTCGTAGGCGAGCATGCCTTGCTTGCTTAATACAATGCCTACTCCCTGCCCCAGGGCACCCATCAGCGCAAAAATCACCCCTTTGACCGGAGGCTGCAACTGGAACCGGCGGCTCAGGGTTCCATTCTGCTTTTTGAGTATGGAAATGGATATCCCGGTAAGGGTCAATAACATTCCTGCCACAGCTATCCAGGACATTTTTTCTCCCAGCAGTATGAATCCGAATATGGCAGCAAAAGGGGGAGCCAGGGTCATGATCAGCTGCGAGAAACGGGCCATGATAATGGAATAGGAAGCGAAGAGAAAATAATCTCCCAGCACGAACCCCACCAGTCCCGATAAAGACATCCAGAACCAGGTGGCTTTGTCGGCGCCCACCGGAATGAAACTGCCGTTGATCAGCGTCATGGTGATTCCCAGCATAAAAAAGGCACAGACAAGACGGATCAGGTTCAGGTTAACGGATCCCAGCCGTTTGCTTGCATATTCAAAAAAAAGCGCGCTTAGTGTCCACAGGACAGCCACGCCTATAGCTATGGTTTCTCCTTTCATGCAGGCACAAAAGTAAGAAAAGAGTGGCAATTTATTTACCTCCGGGACTGTTATCTGAATGACATTTCCTTTATTTGTACGAATATCTTATTGTACCAGACCCCTATTACTTGGACAAAAAAGTCAAAATGGTTGAGCTATTCCCGTATCATAAATTGGGGTTGATGAACAAATATACTCATTTGTTTGGTGATTCGTAAGATACTGACTAATTGTTTCCTTTTTCAAATTATAAATCGTATCAAAGGGCAACAAGCCTCCAAAGTAACAGTTCCATTTTTTTACAGGAACCGTTCCCAAGGCAGCGTGCCTCCTACGATTATTATACCAGTCCCGGTGTGCCTGAAGCGTAAGCTTGGCTTCATAAAAGCCTTGGAATTCAAATCGATCAATAACCTCTCTTTGGACAATACTATGGAATGCTTCAATATAGGCGTTTTCTTCCGGGGTAGCTATATGGGTAAATTCCTGATTTGCTTCGGCAGTCCGTAAAAACTGCTTGACATCATTGGCTATGAACTGCGATCCGTTATCATTTCTGACGGTGACCCCTTTTATACCAAAGGCACTATTGATCCTCCTGAAAATATTGATAACATCCATCTTACGTATACTCTTTTGGAAGATTTGCTCTATGGCTACTCGAGTAAAAACATCAAGAACGGTAAGCAAAAAGTAATTTCTGGATTCCCCGGCAACCCAAACATATTTTATATCCAGACAAAGGTACTCCATGGGGCGGGTGGCTTCGATTTTTCGATGCTTGACAAACTGTCGCTTTCCACTGGTGCTAATCACCTTGCCCAGCAATAGATTCTGTTCCTTCATTAATCGATAAACCTTTTTGTGATTGATAATATAGCCCATCTCTCGCAGTTCATCCGTGACATTATGGTACCCATAGCAACAAAATTCCTGAGAAAGAATGCCTTTGATTTGATCAATAACTTTTGTGTCATCTACCAGGGTCCCATCTTGTCTGAATGTGCAAACACTTGGTTTTGCTCCCCGTTTTCCATCAGAAGACTTGTAATAAAAACTGCTTCTTGAAAGATCAACCCAGGAAAGAAGGTTTTCCAATGTGGTTATTGATTCATGGCTATGCACGATCATCTTCTTGTCTTGATTTGAAATGAAGTTTTTTTTAGCAGCTCAGATTTTACCTCCAACTCCAGCGCTTGCCTGGCAATGATCTTTTTTAACCGTTCATTTTCTTCTTCCAGATCCCGCATAGCAGGATCTACTTTTCTGTAGGCCGGTTTTAGACCGTTTATGCCCTGACCAAGATACTTCTTCTTCCATCTTACTATTACTGAGCTTGATAGATTGTATTTACGGCATGTTTGGGCCTGACCTTCACGTTGTGCTTCCTGTAATATCGATAAACGATCCTCAGGTGTAAATGTTCTTCGTTCTTTTGTCATGATTGCTAAATTAACTATTACTAAACTGTTTTTATAATTTAGTCCAGTTATTTAGGGGGCTAGTACATTATCAATATATTTTCTTGAGCAGGGGTTTTCCCAGATAGAGGTGTACTACAGTGCTGAATTACCAAAAACATCAATAGACAGCAACAATCGCTACCGTTTTACCTTGGCGATACCGTATAATTGTTTACGTATTTATGACGGGATATACTTTCTTCCGTTTCCGGAAAGAATTCACTTAAAATGTCAAACAGGCCCTTATCGTAAGTACGAAGTTCTTCTCTTGTGTTTACCTGGTTGTGTTTGCCGTCGGGAACCGGTACTTCTGCATTAACATTGAACCAGGTCTGGACACCTTCCGCCCAGTATTCAGCAACATTTGTTGCCGCATAGGTATTTTCCCATTTTCCCTGGCTTATTGCCGCATCCAAAGATTTTTGGAGTCGTTCGTTAAAATCCGGATAAACATGAATAAGAGCTATCAGGTGGATAGAATGTGCAAATTCATGTATCATAATATCCTCAGCATGATACTTATCTATCTGGTAAGCAAGAATATTTTCCTCGGCACAGGTAGACATAGGCAAATCGCGGTCCCCGCCCAGGCCTCTGGCACGAACGTCCCAGTTTAAAGTGGTATCGTTTGCCAAGAAAGCATGTTCGGGAATATCTGTTGTTCCTTCATAACGTGCCATGACACCCACTCTTGTATTGAGATCGGTCATAGCTTTAAGTACTTCTTTTGGCAGAAATCCAGTAAGTGCATCAAGTGTTTTGAAAGCGGCCACGAGAGCCGAATCGGGGACCCGGTGAGAGGAAATAAGATGGATGCCGTTTACATTGATGTACTTTTTATAAAACGGATGCAGATTCAATTCTGCAGGCGGTCTTGTGATAGTCTGGGCTGTGGCATCATTCACAAAAGAAATTGCACAGGTTGTGGTTAGCAGTATAATAATAAATTTCTGTATTTTCATTTCAAACCAATTTTAATAGAAGAAATTGCCCCGTTTTCACGGAGCAATTTCACCTCATTACAAACCTAACATATCTAGTAACCGGGATTTTGCTTAAGGTTAGCGTTAGCCTGGATCTCTTCCAGCGGTATAGGGAATATCTGAGTATGACCATCGGTCACTGCCGTATGATTGAACCAATTCTTTGTACTGAAAGTTCCAAAACGAATCATTTGCGTACGCCGTTGTGCCTCACAGGCAAATTCCCATCCGAGTTCATCGTACAGACCGCCCAGTTCCACGGGTGTTTGATCTCCCGGATTGGCAATATTGTTATCCCAATCCAATGTGCCGTATTTTATTTTGGAATCGGCCCTGAGATCAGCTTCAGTAACATTGGCATCTGCCGGGTTGTCAAAAACTCGGGCACGTACCTGAGATACAATCTCGGCAGCTTCGGCCCCGTTTCGGTTCAAACGAAGCAGGCATTCCGCCTTGGTAAGCAGTGTTTCAGCATAACGATAAAAAGCGAAGTCGTTGCCCCAATAATAGGATGTTACGTTGTCGAATTCCCATTTGAATACACGGTAACCAT
>Ga0209408_1002391_pt1 | contig 10568 bp, 8 predicted proteins | sample AD_UKC107_MetaG_FD_184422 | JGI IMG/M metagenome (GOLD analysis project Ga0209408, IMG submission 184422) | Active sludge microbial communities of municipal wastewater-treating anaerobic digesters from Hong Kong - AD_UKC107_MetaG (SPAdes)... | ecosystem: Engineered > Bioreactor > Anaerobic >... | reverse complement strand
GTTTGGTCAAAGGATGACGTTAGGGCGAGCTTTGAAGCCAGTGCATCCTCCTTCAGAAACCATGAGGTAGTGACCGCAATTTGGAGAAACAGTGAGTCCACGAACTTTCTCTCGTCCGGAAATGCCGGAAACATGACCAGGACGCTAGCGTTTATGTGCAGTGAAGGTTCAGATCCGACCGGAGGGCTCCCTGAGTTTGACATGGCAGTATTTGCCAAAACTGATTTCGAGATAACAAATGGGAGTATTGTAGGTAGTATAGGTACTGAATCTACTGTCGCAGGTTCGGTTCGCATTATGAACGGTAGCATTACTGGTGGAATCAATGTTGGACCCAACGGGGATACTGGAGTTGGCTACTGGTCTGGGAACAAGAATAAGGGATTCAGCGTGAATGAAGGTGCAGTTGTGCAATCAGAGGAATGGATTTGGAATCAGTGGCTTAAGTTCAGAACCATTGGAACTCTCTCTGAACCGCGAAATTACACTCTTCCAGATATGCCTTCTCTGTATCCCGATCCAGTATTTCAGTCTTTTCCTGTTCAAAGCTCAATGGAACAGCATTCGGAAATTAATGGATCTTGGTCAAAGACGACTGTTACTGAAGAAGGCTATTTCCCCTCGATATTGATCAATGGAGAGGTGGAAGTAGACCTTCGAGGTAACCAGAGTTTCACAATGCTGACCGAGTCCTTCAAGCTTAACAACGATGGCCCTTTTACCGTCAAAGGCCCAGGAAGGCTAGATCTCTTTGTGAATGACAATTTTTCGACAGTCGACTATGGTTCGATAAGACTCACCGATGGTGCAGAACTGTACATTCACGTAAATGGTAGCTTTGAAGTTGGATGCAATATGAGCGCTACCGGACTATACGTCAATAGCAATTCGAGTTTTCTTCACAAGAACGGGAAGCTTTCTATTCTTGAAGAAGCCATAATAAAATCCAGCTCTTTTAAATCAAGAGGTGGTGGTGAAATCGATTTGCACGGAGGAAAGTTTGAAGTACATACTTCTGACTTTTTCGAAATTGATGATGGAAGAAGTATCAAGAATATTGGCACAGGTATAGTAAGAGCCAGGAATCTCGAGATCAAAAATGGACACATAAGTTTGTCATCTGGAAGCGACAAAAGCCTAATACTCTTTGCCGAAAACACCTATTCTATGGGTAGCGACTCTTCAATAAACAACTCTAATGAAGATGAAGCGGCAAAGAGAGTTGCTCTTTACTACTATGGGAGTTCGCCTGTAACAATAGGAGGAGGTCAGACCTTCATCGGAACGGTTCACAGTGGATCACCGGAAGCCCAGCTTAACATGACAGAAGGAGGAAAAATAGTAGGAACAATCATCACAGCTTCGGAGGACGTAATCATCAGTGGCGGTTCACAGGCAAATGTCACAGCAGTCTATGCTCCTAATGCTCATGTAGAGCACAATAACGGGACTGTCAATGGTGCAATAGTCTGCGATACCTACGCCATGAGTGGCGGGGCCTCTGTGAATAGACTAGGCGATTTTGATCCCACAGACTTTGTCTTCCCCGGATCCTTCAATGGAACATCTGATCAGAATTCTGAAGCCTTCGAGCTCTGGGGAGAGTGAATGTGATGAGCGCTCTAACCACTAGCGAAGGCAGACCGAGCATAAACAGAAGTACTGGTTTTTCATTTGTTGAGGTTCTTATAGCATTGTTGATTATCATAATCTCTGTTGTCACGCTCATGAATTTCCTGATGACGGCACTCAGGGTCGAAGACTCAGCCAGCGCAATCTCCGAAGACCTTCTAGTTAAGTCGGGGAAACTAGAAGAAGGAGAAGGAAACAGCAAACAAGCAACTGTGACTATCGGAGATATCGATATTCCGGGCGTGATTCATGAGATAGGTTATGGTAGGACAAAGCAGCTTATTGAGTTCAAGAGGTCTGGCCAATGAGTAAGGAAATTGACAGGCGAAAAGGACTAACCCTTATGGAAATGGTTGTCACGATGGCTATTGCTGCTGTTGTTCTCGCAATTACCCTAACCGTTTACAACATCTGGTGGAAGTCCTACACAAGAGTTCTTGAAAAAACCGAGATAGAAAGACAAATGACCTCGGCAATGGAGATCATCGTCAAGGAGCTTAGGTTGGCTAAGGATGTGGCTCTTGACTACGACGAAAATGATGAAGAAAAGACGGTTTTTCGTCTTCAGGACAAGAGGATTGAATATGGGAGGGACGATAAAGTTAACTATCTGACTGATCCGGTCGTTGATGTCCTCAGTTTCGATTTCAAAGATACAGACGAGACAGTACTCGAAGTAAAGATCGAAAACACAAGCAAGAATATTGTGCTTACATCAAGAGTAAGGCTCTTGAACAAAGAACCCAGTTCGGGTTCATCTAAGAAGTCTTTCGTGAGCTTCGAAAGCTCCGAGAAGTTGCCTTTTCAACAGCAGGAATAGTTCACATATCTAGTACTGGCTTGATTCTTGGAGAAGTGCAAATAAATCCTTCTGTGAATCTGCAGAACTTGAGCCGAAGGGATTTCGAAGAGATTGTATCATTCGGTGACTTGTTGTTCTCTTGTTTCTTCAGTGGTTCTGCGTCTATAGAATTCCTGAAAACGCTGAAATTAGACTCAGACCTGGTGAAATAGATTCGTATGAGAGAAGAAAGCCCCGGCATCGCCAGGGCTCTTAGTTTCAAAAAGATACGGTGACTCACTAGTTCAAATAAGCTTCGAAGCCGTTTTCCATCAAGTCTGAGTACGTCGGAACACCTGAGTAAGTGAGTTCCGTGCCCATGAACATGTTGTAGCCATTGATCAGCGCTTCGACGGTCGCCAGATGCAGGCCAACCCGGTGCTTGAGAGGGTACTTCTCATCGTAGAGCACATCGGCGTTTTCACGCCACGAGTAATCGAAACCGGGATTAGGTGATTCAACAAGGAACGAAATACTTTCCGTCGCGTCTCCGATCTCCCTGTGGCTAAGGCCTTTAAATCGTATGTCGGATTCTTCGAGATTTAACGAGACCCCGTAGTTGAATTCTATCTCCATTGTCGCGTATGCGCCAATTTCAAGCCCGCGCTGGTGACAGACAAGCATGTACGCTAGTCTGCCTCCCTGAACCTTATTCCCGTCAACAATGCTGTAGTTGTCTGGAGTATCGCTCTCGTGCATGTCGAGGTTGAAATCGACTTTCTCGGTTCTTATCAGTTCAATTATCGCGAAGGCCAGCTTTTCGGTGGGGGTTCCGTCAGGTCGCCCGGGGTAGTTCCTGTTCAGATTTCTCGACTCATAGCCCGGAAGTTCCTGTCCCGATTGATAATGGACGTAGACATCTGGATCGGGGACACCCTGATCTTCAATGTCGGTATTTCTGTCTCCATATACAAGGAAACGAGGGCCCGTCTTCGATTCGATTTGCAGGAAGTGGTCCGGCTGGTTAGGGTAGAATACTGTTCCTATCGAAGCCGCGCTGCTGTTGCCAAAAGGCAGAACAATTATCCTGCCGCTCTTTACCAAAGCGTTTTCAATGAATATTGTCGCAGCTACGGTTCCTGCGATTTCCATTGGATGTGTACCACCCACAAGCAGAAAAGTGGGCCCGGGCACTCCGCTGTCCATGAAGTAGACTGGAGTATCCAAGTTCGTTCCCTTGAGTGGTTCGAAGTAATCCGAAAGCCATCCCGTGCTCGTTACGCCATAACCGGGACGAATGTCAGGCCTGAAAAAGTTTGCCAGTGAAATCGAGGCAACCAGAACCAGCATGAAAATGATAAGAATTTTTCTCATTTGCTATTACCTCCGATCATTTAGAGAAAAACAAGGGGCGCTAAGGCCACTTCAATCTATTTTACGAAGAATTCATTGAGAACTACAACTAGATCCACTGTCTTTTCGAAGAGCTTGAGGGGAATAGATCTCTCCTCGCTTATCTTGGTGAACAAATCGTCTTGATTGGCGTCGACTTTTGCAAATAGAGCGTCGGCGTATGGCGCTAGAACCAACAGGATTTCGTCTGATGACGAGCCTCTCCGAGACTCTCCTTCAAGATTGCCAACAATTACTTTAGTTCCGTATTCTTTGGCCTTCTGAGCAAGAAGCAAGACTCTTTGAAGTTCCGCGTCAATCTCTACCCCCGCAGCTCCTAGACCCTTCCCGCTTGCGCCAACGACTATTATCAGCGTTTTGTATGTTTCGGTTTCAAACTGATCAGCGTCAAGCAGCTTTTCGAAGGTGTGTTCGATCTTCGCCATTTTGGCGACGACAGTTAACTGAAGAGCACCAGGAGACTGACCGGCGGAGGTCACTATCACCGGCTGTTCGAACACTGCTTGCTCACTCTCCTGCGCAAAGCAGCCAATACAAACGATAAGAAATCCAACTATTAGTATCGTTCTTCTCATGATGATTCTCCTCAGTACTCAGGAGCTGAAGCCCCTCCTTCTCTTCTGAAAGCTCCAATTCCTATCATTAGCCCGTCGGGCTGTACCTGTATCAAATTCAGAGAGCCAAAGGAACGATAAGGGAAGTCAAATTCCCTGACTGAGTGGCCCATGATTTCTTCGAGGAACAATCTTGTGTTCTCTGGATAGCCTGTTTCCATTCTGAATTCGGGATAGTTTGGAGAGCCTATGATTTTGGGCTTCATCTGCGCTTCATCGAGCGTCATTCCGAAATCAATGAGGTCAACTATTACATTCGTTATAGTTGATTGTATATAGTAACCGCCTGGAGTACCGACCAAATAAACGACCTTTCCGTCTTTCTCAATAATTGTCGGGCAGATCGTCGTTACCGGTCTCTTGCCTGGAACGAGTCCTCTTGATGTGTCGTCCAGTGTGAAGTTACCCATCTCGTTATTTATGAAGAAGCCATCGAGATAGACTTTTGAACCAAAGAACGAAGACAGTGTTTGCGTCCAGGCCACAGCGTTTCCGTCTTTGTCGATGACAGCGAAGTGGGTTGTATCTTCTCCCACCCCTGCAGCAGATGGTTCCAGTTCGATTACTCCGGCTCCTGCTAGCATTGCCTCAATATAAGAATCCGAGTTTTCGAAGAGATCTGGTCTCCCCAGATAGTCTGTGTAATATAGTTCGCTGTTCAGAGCCTCGTTCAGATCGATATTCATGAATCTTGTCTTTGCGTAGTCCTTTGTTATAAGCGTTTCGACTGGCACATACACGTACTCAGGGTCGCCGCTGTAAGAGAGAAGATCTATCATTGCAAATGTCAGCGCCTGGTTAATAATGTTCATCACAAGTGGATCATCCCAGCTGAAAGCGGACAAGTTGAAGTGTTCAAGAATATTCAGGGTCTCTATGAGGTATGGGCCTCCAACCGGAATACTCGGTACGAAGAGGTCATAGCCTCTGTATGTTCCGTGAAGAGGTTCCTTCACTAGAGCCCTGTAGTTCTCCAGATCTGTCTTTCTAAGGAACCCTTCCTTAGATTCAATAAGATCGGAGATCTTGTCTGCAAGTTCTCCCTTGTAGAATGCCTGTGGTCCGTTTTCTGCAAGGTATCTGTAGGTTTCGGCCAATTCCGGGTTCGTGGCGATATCGCCTGTCTCCCATGCGAAAAGTCCGTCCTTCAGGAATCCGGGAGCATTTTCCATCAGTACGTCGTAGCTACTTCCACAAGTTGACGCAAAGGTATTGTTCACAACAAACCCTTCACTTGCAAGTCGTATTGCTGGTGCAATCAGCTCGGCAAAGGGTAAAGAGCCTCCGTGAAGCCATAGCTCTATAATTCCGGCAAGGACCCCTGGGGTGCATATGCTAAGAGGACCCGATCTCAGATCACTGGTTGTCAATCCGAGAGCCTCCGCGTTCTCAACCGATGCAAGAGCTGGAGCTGAGCTCCTAAAATCCACGGCAATTCTCTCTCCATTGAACGAGGCGACAGCATATCCCTCGCCACCAATACCAGACGCGTACGGTTCCACAACTCCAAGCGCCAGACTTACGGCAATAGCTGCGTCGATTGCGTTTCCACCTTTCTCCAGAATCTCAGCACCTGCCGCCGACGCGTAAGGGTTACCGGCTGCTACGATTCCTGAATTGGAAGCGAGTAGTTTTCCTACCTCCATCGTGATTACTGAAAAGCCAATTCCCACCAGAAATAGAACACATAAGAGCGTTGCCAAAATCTTTTTCATCTTGAACCTCCTCTGAGTCGTAGTAATCGCCAATGGCGACTCCTTCTAGATGATGAATTCAAAGAAAATGCGTTTAGCTAATAAATCTCGACCACAAGACTATTATACTTAATTCTGAGTCACATAGAGAAGCTGGCAAATCAATGCTGTGGATCGATTAGTCAAACGAAGAAAGCAAATGTCAGGAACCCGACTTCTGGGCACTACTCAAGGCTCATCCTTTTCGGGTTATGCATGTTATCTTCTTAGACGTTCTTCTGATACACCTAGTTGATCTGCATCGTAGGTTTTCAAGTCAAAGCTGGAAAGAGGTGATTAATTTGTACGGAAGAGCAGTGGAGTTTCCTGAGACAGGAAGCTGGATCAATGTTGAGAGGCCCCTGACACTGGAAGATATCAAAGGTCATGTTGTTTTGCTGGATTTCTGGACGTACTGCTGCATAAACTGTATTCATGTGATCCAGGGCCTCAAGTGGCTGGAAGAGAAGTACAATGACAGTCCTTTTCTTGTTATCGGTGTCCACTCAGCGAAGTTTGAGAATGAACGTGAAGAGAGGAATATTAGAGCCGCTGTCGAGCGCTATGAAATAGAGCATCCCGTTCTGATCGACAATGAGTATTACCTTTGGGACAGGTATGTAGTTCGCGCGTGGCCGTCATACGTCCTGATCGGACCTGACGGAAAGATTTTGTCAAAGACCTCGGGCGAGGGCAAGCGAGATTATCTCTCAAATGAGATTTCCAAAGCTCTCGAGGATGGGAAGAGGAGAGGGATTCTAAGTAACGAGAGGATCCCGCTCGCTCCAAAGGCGTCTAAGAGAGATTCGACTCTTTCATTTCCTGGGAAGATTGCTTTTGGAGATTCAAGAACGATGTTTATTAGCGATTCGAACAACGATCGGATACTTGTAACGGAGCTTACCTCTCCTTTCGAAGCAAAGGTGATTGCTCAGATCGGAGGTCAGAGTAGTGGCTTTGGAGATGGAACTTTCGAAGAGGCGCGCCTTGACAAGCCTCAGGGCATGGTCTATTCAGAGGGTGTACTCTTCATAGCCGATACAGAGAACCATGCAATCAGAAAAGCCGATTTGAGAGAAAGGAATTTACGGACGATCTCGGGAGACGGCCTTCAGGGATTCAGCTGGCAGTACAACGGTGAAGCATCAAAGGCGCGGCTTAACTCCCCATGGGATCTCCAGTCAGACGGAAGGTACCTCTATATCGCTATGGCCGGAATGCACCAGATCTGGAGACTTGATTTGAAGGAGAACACAATTCGTTCATTCGCAGGAAGTGGGGTCGAAAATATCGCAGACGGTTCGCTGAAAGATGCTAATTTTGCGCAGCCCAGCGGAATCTACCTGGATGGCAGGAGTCTTTATGTTGCCGACTCGGAAGTTTCAGGGATAAGGTATGTGGATCTTGAAGCGGAAAAGGTGCACACGGTTGCCGGGAGCGGGCTCTTTTCATTTGGCCATATCGACGGGATACTCCAAAGGGCCTTGTTCCAGCACCCGCTGGGCATTCACGGTAACGGAAGATTTCTGTATGTAGCCGATACGTACAATCACGCCATCAGAAAGATTGATCTAGGGATACAGCGGGTAGAGACGGTGATCAAGAATCTAGGAGAGGGAACCTGCACACTGGATGGAGAAAAGTGCTCTACTCTCGGTCTTTTCGAGCCAAACGATGTCAAATACTATAACGGGCTATTATACATAGCAGACACGAATAATCACTTGATCCGAGTTTTCGACGGGAAGGAACTGGTCGAGTTAGTTATTGGCTGAAAAACGTACAGAGAGAGTATGCGAGGAGGCGAGGCCGACTTCGTCGGGAAGTGATGCCCGGAAGAGCATCCAGGGAAGTGAGGCTCGCTACGCGAGGAAGTGATGCTGGCGCTTTCGCGCCAGGAACAAAGCGAAGAGCCGCTTACCGATCTTCTTGATCTGTGATTCAATTCAGAATCATATTCTTCTTGTAGGGGCGAACGGCTGTTCGCCCGAAAAGGATTTCCTAGCAAGCACGTTTTGAAGATCGAGATCCCGATCAGTTTCACATCGGGATGACAAAGTGAGTAAATTCTGGGGCAGGCTCTACGGGATGACAGCCTTTGGTTATTTCGATAACGCCCCATATATGTCTTGCTGAAAAAAGGTCAGCATCTTGCTCTTGGTTTTTGACATTGGCCAAGAGCAAAGAACAAATCCTCGCTCTGAAACGAAGAACAAATTCTTTTTCTTGGATGGTTGACGGAGGAAGTCTCTTAAGAACTTTCAGCGTTCAGCGGGTCTTCGTTCTTAAGCGCACAGCGGATCTAGGAACGAACAACAGATCCTCGCTCTTGAACCAAGAACAGGCTTTACTCAGCGAACGGTGAACCATTCAACGGCTAACCAGCTTTCTTGCACTTTCCTACCCCCTACCCGCAACCCGCAACCACGGCCCTTCATAATCCCAGATCCTGAACAGGAGCACTTCAGGATGACCGAAGGGGAGAGTCAAGATTTCACATTTCTCCTCGGCGAACGGATAACCATTCAACGGCTAACCAGCTTTTCTTGCACTTTCCTACCCCCTACCTGCAACCCGCAACCACGGCCTTTCAACTTGCAACTGATCTTTTGCTCTTTCCAACCCCTACCCGCTAACCCCAATCCTGGTCTTTGATTAATGGTACCCTGATACCACGCTTGGAAAGGTTGCTTCCTCCGTCGCTTTTGCACATGCAAAGAGTTTTCGCCGCTGAGAGGACCTGATGAATTCTGACTTCTCGATAACCATAGGCTCATGGATGAGAGAAATCAAGTATGCTGGCACAATGTTGCATCAACATACTCGACCATAATTGCGGAGAGTGAAATAATATGAGAGAAGATTGTTTTGGACATGACAGAAGAAACGGTTTTTCACTGGTAGAATTGCTGATTGTTCTCTCAGTTATTGTTGCCCTTATTGCTGTCATCGCTCCAATAGGAACGAACGCATTGCGGAGATCTGCGGCCGTTTCCGTTGCAAGAGATCTCAAAACGCTCTCGAATGCATTGTCCAATAAGATCTATCTGGACGGAGATTTGCCTGAGTCGATTAACGAACTCGGGAGGAATATCGACTCTACTTCGTTTGGGGCCGCATGGAAAAAGAATGATTACGGTGAATACAGCTACTTTGTCTTCACAAACCGCAAAGTGGATTTTGAGAGCGTGTCGGAGATTCTCGCGGATTCAAAGCAGGGAGTTCCTTTCGGAATAGATGATTATGCCTTTCTTGAAGATGGATTAGAAGAGAATTCGTTGGACTCCGAAGTGATCTATTACAGCCTTTTAGGACCGGATTCGGTGGCTCCCCTTACGGAATTCGGATCGAGTTTCGAGGATATAAGCAATGGTTTAATTCAACTTATTATGGAGTTCTTTGAAAACCGCGGAAGCTATCCCAGAGATTGGGCCGACTACCGATACGATGATCTTGGTCTTAACAAGGCTTCCTGGACACTTCCAATTAATGGAGTGGTCTACAAACCTTCCGGAAGACTTCTAAGAGTAATACCTGATTCGGACCACAAGTTCATCTTCAACTTTCTCGATTCACCTGATGAGTTTGAACTTACAAGCAGACTAAACTGGGACCTTGTATTCAATATTGGCGATGATTCTTCTGATACCGGGTGCTGGTACCTAAATTCTATCGAACGAAGAAAAGTCGACATCTCAACTCTAAGAATTGTTAAGGTAGAATAATTGGAAGAAGAATGACCGACCGGAAAGTCTTCCGGTTTGTGCTTCTCCTTTGTGTGCAAAAAGACCACTCAGATATTTCTTGCAGCTCTATGAGCGGCGTAAAGAGGTTTTTCTAAGATCCCTTCTTCTATGATGGGCTACAAGTTTGGTTTTGCTGGCAATGTGTTCTATGTCGAGGCTTCCAGATAATGATCTCGAATACTTCATGAAAATCGAGCGACCCTGTGTATTTCCTTTCTGATTCTCATAAAATCCAGCTATTGAAGAGCGTGGTTCCATTACCGAATACGAGATTAACCGAGAAAGACCATTGGCGAGAGCTTCGCTGGAAGACAGCTGTTCGCTTGCGAGAGGACGCTGACGCTGAGAAGAGCCGCTCTTCGTCCCAGATAATGAATCCGTCCTTCGAAAGAGCAGTTGCAGGTTGTCTGTTCCAGGTTGCAAGCTGCAGTGTGCCAAGAAGGCGAAGAAGGAAACTTCTAGCCATGCTTAATTGAAGATGAGGGAGGGCCCCTCGAAGCCGCCATGCAGGTGGAGGCTTCAAACCACCGTAAGCTGCTGTGGTAAAGAGCCATGGTAGTGAACGTTACGGGAAAAGGCGGGACAGTGATCCCGTCAGGTGAGTACCAGAGGAGACGAATACAAGTGAACCACCGTGAACGTGTCGTAA
>Ga0209408_1002380_pt1 | contig 10608 bp, 9 predicted proteins | sample AD_UKC107_MetaG_FD_184422 | JGI IMG/M metagenome (GOLD analysis project Ga0209408, IMG submission 184422) | Active sludge microbial communities of municipal wastewater-treating anaerobic digesters from Hong Kong - AD_UKC107_MetaG (SPAdes)... | ecosystem: Engineered > Bioreactor > Anaerobic >... | reverse complement strand
ACAACTGGCGACATAATAAACCACCTCATTTTATAGAGGGCGTTAAACTACTTAAAATTTATGATTTTTGGACGACGCCAAATTATGCTATGTACCTCGAATCGCCTCGAAGAGAGAGCCGAAGCGCGCTTTTGGTAGTCGGCCAAACTGGCGGCGGCACACCCCACAGTAGAGCTTGAGGGCCATGGTTCGCACCGCGGCCTCAGTGTCCTGGTTTGGGCGGCCATCCAACAGCATTGAATTATTTTAATATTAATGTCCAGCAGCTTGCTGTGGTTGGGATGCGCCGATTCAAAAAAAAGTCAGCATATCAACTGACAGGTTATGCGAAGGTATCGCCATAGCCCACAAAGTCGTGTATTATCTGCCCTCGGATGGAAATGGTCAGCGCGAACACTACGGCTGAGCTGGTTTAACCTCTACGTCTACGCAGTGGTTCATATAAGGCACAGAATCTGAGGTATAAACCGTGGGGCATATCTTCAAGAGGGGTGGGAGCAAAAGGCCGACCGTTAAAAGGGCGCTGAGTTCATCGGATGGTTTATCGTGCAGATCGATCTTCACAAAAATACAGCCTTCATCCTGACCCTCGCCGTGGCCTTCGGCTTTTTGTGGCCAGAACCGGCCGAGAGGATCGAGGCCCTGGTGATCCCGGCCCTCTTTCTGATGATGGCCTTCTCCATGGCGGGGATCGAACTCGGCCTTCCGCCGATCCGGGGAGCTCTGGCCGGGTTTCTCATCAACTACCTATTCTTGTCGGGGCTGATCCTCTCCATCGCCCCGTTGATCTTGGAGGAGGAGGCGCTCGTTCTCGGGTTTGTGGTGATGGCCGCGGTCCCGCCGGCGGTGGCCGTCGTCCCGCTGACGAAGCTTCTGGCGGGCGACGTCCGGCTCGCCCTCTACTCGGAGGCCTTATCGTATCTCGCATCTCTCGCCCTGACCCCCCTGATAGTCCTCATCTTCGCCGGCGAGGCGGGGGTGGGGGTGAGGGTCGGCGACACCTTGGAGATCGTCCTCCTTTTGATCTTTCTTCCCATCCTCGCCTCAAGATACGTCGGACGCTTGAGGATCGATCCGGCCCACCCCATCAACGCTGGCCTCTTCGCCGTCACCTACATCGTGGTGGGGCTGAACAGCAGCGCCATCTCGACGGAGGTCGGAGGAGTCCTATTGATCGCCTTCGCCCGGACCTTCGCCTCGGGGGCGCTCGTTTACGCCGTCTCGGCATTGGCCGGGATCGAGCGTCCTCAGAGGATCGCCTACACCCTCTTCGGCTCCTTCAAGAACCTGGGGTTGGCGGCTACGGTGGCCCTCCTCCTCTTCGGACCCCGGGCCGCGGTCCCGGCGGCGGTCTGCATCCTGACGGAGACCGGCTTTTACATCCTCCTCTCGGCCCTGGACGGGCGGCGAAAAGAAGGCAGGCAAGGTCCCTGAAACGGTCTGAGCCGAAACCTCTCGGACTAAAAGCTGGCGCTTTCTCATCTTCGACTCAGCGTTTGGTCAGGTAAGAGGCGCCAAACCTCCAAGAGGTGCGGTCGGGAGCTTCAGGTCGATCGCCAGATCGCTCTTCTTCTCGTCATCCTCTTCTACCCTGCAATATTCGGGCATGGTCTTGAAGCCGAAACAGCAATCGGCGTGGGCGCTGATGGATACAACCTGCCGTAAAGGGGCATGCCACGGGGATCTTTCAGGGCCAAGGTTCCCCCGGGAGGCAGCTGAGTCCGCCGGATAAGTTGGATTAAAGCTAGCGATCAGCGTTCTTTTTCATTTGGCAGCGATGTTCGGATTAAAATTAAAAAGAGGATAAGCGAGGGATGAGTTTCAGCATCCCTCAATTCGCCTGGTCGTTACATCCCCGATCTGGTCGCCGGTTACATCACCGCCTTCGTGGAGTAGGTTGGGATGATTATGGTTGGTATGTAGCTTCCGGCCATCGGTCTGCTTCCAGCGGCGTCTGCCCTCTCTCTGAACCCGACGTCAGAGAGATTGGTTCTGCTGGGGTTGGTGTAGTAGAGGGTGCTCGTACCGCTGCTGAGATCGAGGCGGTAGATGTTTTGTCGCCAGTCAGCGTAGTAGAGGTATCCATCTCTGTAAACCAGCCCGGCTATGCAGCCAGTCTTCGATTCGAATATCTTGGTCACAACTCCCGTTCCGCTGGTGACCTTGTATATGCTGGCAGGGATGATGTTTGATGAGCTGAGGTAGAGGTTTCCGTCATAATCGAAGGCGAAGTCACCTCCCCAGAACCCGTCTACGCTAGAGAGCCTCACCGTGTAGAAAGGCGTGGCAGAGGCGCCATCGAGTCTGTAGATCTTGCCGTCGCCGCCGGCGCCAGTGGCCTCGCTGAAGTAGAGGCCGATATCGCCATCCTGGTCGAAGGCGAAGGCGATGTCCCTCACGTAGGTGGTGTGGGTGAAGACGGTAGTCGCTACAGACCAGCCGGACCCGGTCTCAGCGGTCAGGTAAATGTTGTTAAGGTTCGCGTTGACGAAGTATAGCTTCTCGAGCACGCCGGGGTGGAAGGTGAAACTATGAAGGCTACCGGAGGGCCTGGTGTAGAAGATGCTCTCAGGAGCGCTGCTGCTGGCGGCGTAGTAGACCGATCCTCTGGACGGGTAGCCGTCAGCGTAGTAGATCGGGGCGAATCTCTGCAAAACGGCCGTGGAGGCCGGCGTCATCTGCATGGCGGGCTGGGTTTTCATCTGTTGCTGAACAGAGGCGGCGTCGGCCGCAAATATCGGCGATGCCAGCAAAAATAGAGCGAGGATCGCCGCTACATAGGTCGATTTCATGATCAAATAACCCCCTTTATTCGAACGGACTGTGATGCGGTTCGTCCTGTCATCGACGTGGCGACATCGCATGTTATGTCAGGTCACGTCAAGGCCGCAAACCCAGCCCGAAACCTTTTGGTCGACAGCTCCGATCGACGGATCAGATTCGAGATCCGTTCGCTAAGCAGAATTAATAACTATTATCGATCGGCATTTTACTTAAAATTTTGTCCCGCTCGGCCACAAAAGCCCACAAAATCTCTTCAGAAAAAATCCGCATTAGTGTAGATCAGGGGCCGCATATTCCCCAGAATGGCCCGATATCGGCCATTTGATCCATCTTTGATCGAAAAGTCCATTTGCCATTTTTCCTTGACGAAAAGCCGAAACATCGGATAAAAAGTCACATATAGTATCGGAGATATACCCGAAATCCGGAGGAGCGCCGATAGGCGATCCCGCAGGGGAAATCGTCGACGGATCGAGCCCATTCGGCTCAGGAAGGCGGAAAATCATGACGCATGGAGAAAATGAGACCAAAGTCTGCCCCTTCGTGGCGCGGGCCTGCCTGCAGGCGGGGTGCATGGCCTGGGACGACCCCGGCGGCGGGTGCAGATTGATCGTGTCCGAGAAGGCCGCGAGCTCCTTCGACGGGCGCCTTCGCGAAGCGGCGCCGCTCTTGTACGGCTCGCTTCTGGACCTGGTGCGGGTGATGGAGGAGCGGGCGCGGGAGTGCGATGCCTGCGCCGACCTCTGGGACTACGCCCAGGAGGTGAGGAGGAGCTTTCTCGACGAGCTGGTCGAGGCCCAGCTGAAGGTGGGGTGAATGGAGATAGGTGAATCGCCAACGTTTGAATCGTGCATGGGTAGTGTAGAACACACCGTGCGATCCTAGCCCATAATCCTACTTAATACTCCACAATTCTGCTACATGATGCTCCGCCACAGGTTCTTTTTTTGGAGTTATCACATATAACCGCCAAATTCTTATACAGAGTCTAAGTATGCTACAAGCGGTGAGCCTATGGAGAGGAACATGCAGATCGCAACAATTATCGCAGTATTGATTGTTGCCGTTGGTATCGGCTATTATCTTCCAAATTCAGCAGGTGCGGAACCTGTTTATATCGGCCATATTGGGCCGTTGACGGGATTTATGGCTGCCTATGGGGATCAGGAGAAGCAAGGCATAGATCTCGCAGTTGAAGAAATAAATGCCTTAGGTGGGATCAACGGCCGTGAGCTTGCAGTGATTCACGAAGACGATCAGATGGACCCCACAATGGCCACAAATGCCATAAATAAGTTAATTACTGTTGACAAAGTTCCTGCTGTGATTGGCGAAATATCAAGTGCGGTAACTCTGGCCATTGCGCCAATTGCGGAGAGAAACAAGGTCGTTTTGATATCTCATCTGGCCAACTCAAATGAAATATCCGGTGCAGGAGATTACATTTTTCGAATCCAGGCCACCGATGCCCTCCAGGCTGAATATCTCGTGGACCTCGCATCTTCGTTGAATTTATCAGATTGTGCAATCCTCTATATGAACAGCGATTTTGGCATTGACCTAGAACAATCGGTCGCCGACCACTTTGTTAAAAATGGAGGCATCGTTGCAATTTCGGAGGGATACAATCCTGACGCGACCGATTTCAGAACCCAATTGACAAAGATCAAGGCAGAGAACCCCAGTGTGATCTTTCTTATTGGATACCCCAACGATATGGCAATGGCACTGAGACAAGCGAAAGAGATTGGAATAACATCTCAGTTCATTGCGCCAGATACCTTCAATGAGCCTATAATCATTGAGCTTGGCGGAAATGCGACTGAAGGAGTTATTTTCCTGTATCCTCCAACAGAAGGTCCCAAATGGGATGAATTTAACCAAAAAATCATGGACAAGTATGGAGACAATGCCACTATCGTGACCGCCATGGCTTATGATGCAACGAATCTACTGGCAACTGCGATGAAGAGCGATGGCGTTACGGGAGAGGCGATAAAGGCCGGGCTATATCAGATCGAGGATTACCCTGGTGTTACAGGCAATATCACCTTCGATGAACATGGCGATGTAATCTCCAGAGTATACATCCCCAAGATAGTGAAAGGCGGGAAATTTGAGGACTATGGGGCCTAAGCTAATAAGAAATGAAAGGTCCCACACCAAATTTTTAAAAGATTTGGCATATCTACTGGAGAGGAATTTATGGCAGATTGGGATATCATTTTAAGAAATCGAAAAGTAGGATTCGCTTTCGATGTTATTAATGCCATATTGTTTGCTAATATTTGTCTATATTTATCAGATTATAATAAAGCCAATATAACTACACTAACAACAGAGGATATTATTTTTACGACTATTTTTGCTATTATTGGGCTTTTATTTGGTGAAGATGTTTTTAAATCATTTAATAGCCCGCGTCATGATTGCTGTCCTGCTGATATTAGCAATGATATTCTATCAAAATATCTAGAAAAACGAATCAAAAATTTGGATGAAGATGTCTTGGTATGGTTGCGTACCATGAATCGGAAGTATATAGAAAAACTATTAGAAAATCACCTAGATAAGGATAGTCTAGAAGATTTATTAAAATCCGGTTCTAATGGGATCATTATATCGAAGAGTGCAGATTTAGTCGACTTCAAAGATTTTACAGGTCAGTTCATTAAAAGAGCAAAGAGCTCATACTACGCGACGGGCATCTATCCTCCTAGCTTTTGGATTTCAGGAAGTCTGTGGTTTAATTGGGATAAAATCAATCCCGATAAGCCGGAAGATAAATCTTTGATCATCGATCACTTAAAACTGATGTGTAATTTTCCCTTCCCCTTCAATACGCCCTATGAAAAAATTGATGTAAATAAAGACAAAGATAATAATACTATGACGGGCCGATATTCGGAATTGCCTCTCTTTAGCATAATTTATAATGAAAAGTCAGCTAAAATACATTCAAATTTTCTAAAAGGATACGAAGGGGGCGAAAGGTGTATTGCTAATTTATACACTAAAAGCGGAAATATATATAAAGGAGAGTGTAATGATTTGAACTATTTTAGGAAGTACTTTGAAGACATCCGCGATTTAGGTGAAAACGGGAATTTAAAAATTACTAAAAGAAGAGTTTTAATAACTGATATATATAGTAACCAAAAGAGCTGGGTATTAGGCGAAGAGCCGCACGCAATAAAAAAATATTTAGATTATAATAAGGGAACTGATATCAAAATTTGTTCGATACTTTCCAGAACTGTCAAAGATCGTTATTTTGGCGATTTAGTAATAATTGATAGAAGTGTCGCATTAATTTTCGCGCCTAATAAAGTTGATTATTCAGGTGAAAAAAGTGGAAGGATAAAAATAGTTTATGGCGATTTGGTAAATAAATATCTTAGGCTTTTCGAAGATGCAGCAATGACAGATCCCTCATTAAATGTTGTGATGACTCCAGAGCAATTTTGGGGGGATAAAGTAAATTTTGAGGTAAAATGATTAGTCAACTATTTCTTAATAGCCTTATTGCTGGAAGCATTTATGCGCTTATTGCCATCGGCTTCGCAGTTATTTATAAAACTGTGAAATTTTTTCATTTCGCCCATGGCGCTGTTTACGCATCAGGGGCGTACATAGCATACACATTCTTCCAAATATTACAAATTAATTTTATAGTTTCATTTTTTCTGGCAACCATATCTGCTGGAATAATCGGGTTGGGAATCTATCAGCTCGTTTATCACACCCTTCAATTAAAGAAAGTTCCCAATCTCATCTATCTCCTGGCCTCCTTTGGCGTTTTTATATTTATCCAAAATCTTATAGCTCTGATTTATGGAAGTCAAGTACTCATTATTAGGTCCGGACTAGGGGAATCCATTTATTCATTTTTAGGGGCAGCGATTACATTAACACAAATTACTATCATTGTCATATCATTAACGACTCTTATAGCCCTCTGGATCTTCATCGAAAAGACGAAACTCGGTTTAGCCTTGAGAGCCGTAGCAGACGATTCTCAAGCGGCACAACTTGTGGGGATTGACTCCCTTCGGTTAACACAGGTATCTTTTTTCATCGGCTCCATACTTGCGGGTGTCGCTGGGGTCTTAATATCGCTGGATACAAATCTTAGTCCAACTATGGGATTAACTGCGATCTTCAAAGGCCTTATTGCATGCATCATAGGGGGAATCGGCAGCATTCCTGGCGCGGTCGTCGGGGGATTTTTCCTGGGATTTGTCGAAAATTTCGGCATCTGGTATATTTCCTCAATCTGGCAAGATTCCATATCATTTGTCGTTCTAATCATCTTTCTCATTTTCAGGCCCAGGGGCTTTTTCGGCATAATTCCCGAAAAGGAGCTGATCTGAGATGGATTATCTGCCGCATCTTTTCATCATCACCGGAATTTCTGTGATTCTCGCGTTGAGCTTAAACCTGATAATGGGATACATGGGACAATCGGCGCTGGGCCACGCCGCATTTTATGCTATCGGTGCCTATTCTTCGAGCTTATTGGCATTGAATGCAGGCGTTTCACCGTGGATAGGATTGCTCGTAGGGGCAACATTTGCAGCAATTTCTGGCGTGGTTATCGGCTACTTGACTTTCCATTTAAAGGAAGATTACTTTGCCCTGGCGACGTTCGGATTCGGTTTAATTGTATATTCCATTATAAATAACTGGATTGGAGTAACTCGTGGTCCAATGGGTCTTCCAGGAATCCCGCAATTTATCACATTTAGCGATTCGAAAGATTACTTCCTATTCTATTGTGTTCTTATATTACTTTTTGTATTGATTACGATTTTTATAACTAGGAAGATTGTATACTCTCCCTTCGGACGGGTTGTTCAATCTATAAGAGATGATGAATTAGCCGCAGAAGCCCTCGGAAAAGATACACGACGGGTAAAAATAACGATTTTTGCGATTGGTGCGTTCTTTGCAGGAGTTGCTGGTAGTTTATACGCTCATTATATCACCTTCATCGATCCCTCAAGTTTTGATATTATGGAATCTATTATTATAGTGCTTATGGTGATTCTAGGCGGCATGGGAACGATTGAGGGTTCCGTCCTTGGGGCAGCAGTGCTGATCCTTTTTCCTGAAATGTTGCGATTTATCGGAATTCCTGGTGCTGATGCTGCTTCGTTAAGGCAGATGATCTACGGCCTTTTATTGGTGATATTAATCATGAAGAGACCACAGGGATTGGTCGGCAAGTACAAGCTATGGTAGGGTAATTCATGTCGTTTCTTATTCTAGAAAACCTCTCAAAGCATTTTGACGGAAACCTGGTACTGAACAATGTCTCTCTCCAACTGGAGGAAAAAGAACTGGTCGCGCTGATTGGCCCAAACGGTTCGGGCAAAACAACCCTATTCAATATAGTAACTGGTTTTATAAAACCTGATCATGGCGGAATTACATTCAAGGATGTAAAAATTAATAATTTTTCGCCAAATAAAATAGCGAGACTGGGCATAACTAGAACATTTCAGAGAATTCGACTTTTCCATAATTTATCCGTGCTCGATAACATGTTGCTGGCAACAAAATTTGAAGAAGGAGAAAAATTATCTAGCGCAGTATTTCGCACTAAATTAATCAATTATGAGGAAGAAAATAATATCGAGAAATGCTTGGATTATCTATCTCTTGTAGGATTATATGAGAAAAAAGATGCTCTGGGAGAGGATCTTTCCTTCGGTCAGCGAAAGCTACTCGAATTAGCAAGGGCATTTGCTTCCGATGCGGATTTAGTTTTGCTTGATGAGCCGGCATCGGGTGTTTTTCCAGAAACAAAAGCCAGACTAATTAAAATAATCCAAAAATTAAATGAGGATGGGAAAACAATCCTTTTTATTGAACACGACATGGAGTTGGTTATGCAGTTAGCGAGGAGAATAATCGTTTTAGATCATGGGAAAATGATTGCGGACGGCAGCCCAGACGAAATCATCAATAACGACCTAGTTTTGGATGCCTACTTTGGATAGAGGGTGCATAATGCTAGAAGTTAAAAAACTTACAGCGTTCTATGGACCGCTTAAAGTCTTGGATAATATTTCATTTAAAGTATTTGACAACGAAATTGTGTCATTTATCGGGCCGAATGGGTCAGGAAAATCAACATCGGCAAAGGCGATATTTGGTCTTGTAGATAAAATTAGTGGCGATATTGTTTTCAATGATCACGATATCAAAGGTCTCCCTCCCCACGAATTGGTAAAATATGGAATATCATTTATTCCGGATGGAAAGCGGATATTTTCTTCTATGACCGTGTTAGACAATCTAGCTTTAGGGGGGTACCTTGTGAATGACGGATTAGATGAACGTATCGAGAAAATACTCGATTTGTTCCCGCTGTTTAGGGGAAAATTACATCAGAAAGCGGGAACTCTCAGTGGGGGAGAACAACAGATGCTTGCAATTGGAAAAGCTCTGATGTTAAATCCTACGCTTCTAATCTTGGATGAGCCGTCTTTGGGGCTATCACCAAATTATATAAATACTATATTTAAAAAATTGAGGGAAATTAATGCCCAAGGAACTGCAGTATTAATAATAGAACAAAAAATAGATAAAGCGTTGGAATATGCTCATAGAGTCTACATATTTAGATTAGGTAAAATCATTTTTGAGGGCCCATCTGAAACACTACTTGATGGTGAATTGAGGAAATCGCTATTAAAATAACGATTGGGCGGATGATAAAGGATTGTGGAAGGTCATTCTCAAGCTAATAGACTGCTAATAAGCTCCTAGCTATTTGGCTTGGGTGATGAAATGGAATCTTTTCCTCTACACCTTTATTTGAAATAGGATCAATTGAATGAGAATTTCGTCTAAGGAGCCCCACGACATGATTTCACGACGAGCAGAGGAGATGACCCCCTTTTTGGTGATGGACGTTTTGGAGCGAGCCCATGCGATGGAGAGCCAGGGGATCGACGTCGTCCACCTGGAGGTGGGCGAGCCCGACTTCGACCTCCCGGCCCCGGTTTGCGAGGCAGTGAATAAGGCCCTCGCCGAGGGGCACACCCACTACACCCACAGCCTCGGCGACCCCGAGCTCCGGGAGGCGATCGCCGAGCACTACGCCGAGCGGTACGGCGTCTCCGTCGATCCTGATCGCATCGTCGTCGGCTCGGGGACGTCTCCTGTGATGATGCTCGTCTTCGCAGCCCTTCTGGAGGCGGGCGACGAGGTGATCATCTCCGACCCCGGCTACGCCTGCTACCCGAACTTCATCCGGTTCGCAGGCGGCGTCCCGGTCCCCGTCCCCGTCTCCGAGTCGGACGGCTTCCAGCTCTCGGCGGAGGCGATATCTCCGCGGCTCTCCGATCGGACGAAGGCCGTCTTCATCAACTCGCCCTCAAACCCCACGGGGATCGTCCTCTCGGAGTCGAGGATGCGGGAGATCAATGATCTTGGGGTCCGGATCATATCCGACGAGATCTACCACGGCCTCGTCTACGCTGGAAAGGAGCACTCGATCCTGGAGTTCACCGACGACGCCATCGTCCTCAACGGCTTCTCCAAGCTCTACGCCATGACCGGCCTTCGGCTCGGCTACCTGATCGCGCCGCCCGAGTTCATAAGGCCGATCCAGAAGATGCAGCAGAACCTCTTCATCTGCGCCAACTCCGCCGTCCAGAGGGCGGGGATCGCAGCCCTCAGGGAGACCGGCGAGGACGTCGCCCGGATGAAGCGGACCTACGACGAGCGGCGGCGGTTCATGATCCGGCGGCTCCGGGAGCTGGGCTTCGGGATCGCCACCGAGCCGACGGGCGCCTTCTACGTCTTCGCCAA
>Ga0209408_1002374_pt1 | contig 10631 bp, 12 predicted proteins | sample AD_UKC107_MetaG_FD_184422 | JGI IMG/M metagenome (GOLD analysis project Ga0209408, IMG submission 184422) | Active sludge microbial communities of municipal wastewater-treating anaerobic digesters from Hong Kong - AD_UKC107_MetaG (SPAdes)... | ecosystem: Engineered > Bioreactor > Anaerobic >... | reverse complement strand
ATGCTTCAATTGCTACTTTCGCCTTAAAGGCTGCTGAGTGTTTTTGTCTTTTCGATTTCATAATGCACTGGTTTAAAGTTATCAAATTTAACCTTAACCAGTGGTCTCAATTCAGGGGAGTATTATAGTTAATATTTCTCGGTTTGGACAAAACGAAGATTTGAATTTTTGATAGACGGCATCTCATTCTTTAAATTCCCTTCCTGATTTGTCAATATAAAATGATTGTCCGTTAAACTCAACTTTGGTAAGTCCATTATTAAAATTACCAGCATGGTTATATTTTGGTGAGATCACAATATTGCCCTCAATGTCAATATAACCCTCGTGCCCATTCTGCCAGATCCAAGCAAGACCATCAGAGAAGAAACGTACATATTTAAACTTTGGCGGTATTATTTCATTCCCATTCTTGTCAACAAATCCCCATTTATTGTTTAGTTTAACCTCAGCCATCCCCTCTGAAAACCAATTTGTTTGGTCGTATTTTATCGAAATGATTTCGTTACCAAATTCATTAATAAATCCAGAATATTTTCCTTTCTTAACTCCAAACATCCCTTCATGCATAAATCGATGAAAATCTGTTAATGCATCGTAAAGAAATGGAATAACTACTTCCCCACTTGTATTAATGAACCCCCATTTATTTTTTAATTGAACTCCTGCAATTCCGTTTCTATAACTATATGCACCACTGAATGAGAATGGAATTTTTATGTTCATTTCCCGGTCGATAAATCCCCACACGCCTTGCCATTCAACTGGGGCAAAACCATTAGAAAAATCTCCAGCCGAATAATATATTTTAGGGATGACTATTTTGCCAAGAGTATCAATAAACCCATGGTTATATGCCCACTCGTCACATATATGAGCCAAACCATCAGAAAAAATTGCGACCTCGCCACTAACTGGTGGGTATATCTCCTTGCCGTTTATATCAATGATGCCGTAAAGGTTACCTGATTCAACCACTGAATATCCTTCATGAAAATCACCTGAATTATCATATTTTAAGGGAACAACAGTTTCTCCTTCCTTATTTATGAAGCCAAATAGTCCATCCATTTCAACCATCGCAAGACCTTCAGAAAAACCTGATGCGCTATCATAGATTGTTGGAATTACCAAATCTCCATTATCATTGATAAAACCAGATTTGCGATTGATAGTAACTACTGCAAAATCCTCGGTAAAAGGCTCGGCGTCATCAAAATCATTTTCGACAAATACAGGACTCATGCTTATAAAATCAACATACGTGTATCTGCCGTTTTTTTGGAGATATGGTACGTACTTAATCTGGCGTGTCCAGTTCATTATGTGACTCTTGAATGCCATAAAAAGGATGTATAAAGTAACTATTATTGACTGATTACAAGTTCGAAAAAAAATCAGAGGATATGCCTAACTATACTTAGAATAATATGCTATCCGGTTTTGGTATGAATACATTACCTGTCCGTTTAATCGCAAACTTCAGCAAACCTCTCTGCTCATCCAGTATGCATCTCAACATTGATCACTTCCCTAACCAATAGGGGTTTGAATGCTAATATACTGTATTTTGACGAATGCTTATTTAGTATAACTTTAATGATTCGATCGGCTTCGAGCAGTTTGAATAATTTCTGCTGCCGTAATTAGACAGTAAATCATTGCCATTATGCCTATAATTTTATATGACAATATCGCTTTCGTGGTTTCAAAATCTGAATTCCTGACTGAATATAAAAAATTGGAAACCAAACAGGCATCAATTCTTGAAAGAATATCTTCTGGTTATGACTTCGACCTTGCAGTAACTGCTATAACTGAATTGTACACAAAAGGAAAAGAAATGCATAAAGATGATCTCCAATCACAACTTTATAGTTTTAATTACAGTGAAGGAGACGCACAGGGTATTGTAATGGAACTTTTGGTACTATTTTCCGCATTATACCATAAAAGCAGAATCAAAATCTGCGATACTTCTGGGGTGCACCATTTTATTAGAGATTATTTACTTCCGCATCAGGTCTTCCATTACTGGGAAGACAGGAAAATACTAATTGCCGATAGGGATTTCAATTTCTCGTTTCAAATTAAAGAGATTAAACAAATCAGAGGCGTACTGAACAATTTTGTAATACATTTTAACCATTTGCTATTGCATTTTTGTTTCGATGCTTTTCATGGGAAGTATATAAAAATAGTTGAACATAACTATGATTTTTTCAGAATGAATAAAAACATCGGTTACGAAATCTGTGACTTTGATTATGTTTTTGATAGAGCACGACCCAGCAAGAGATTTCTATGGAAATATAGAAGGGAAGGCTTTCTTGTTGTATTAGACTAATTATCGAAAATTAAACGCTGTTGTTCTACCTCGCTGTGCTTTTAAAAAAGGGACGTTTATTTGGCAAATGAATTACAGGGGGGGATATAAGGTCTTTAGATCATAAACCTGCATTAATAATTGTTTGGTGGAGGTATATTTGATCTATCCCTCACTTTGCGGGCAATACTTCCCATGACCAAATTCTACTTTTCCCATAGTATTCCCCATGACTTGGTCTAATCCGAATCGAAAACTTCTCGGCTTTATTTTTAGCAGAATATTTGAGAGGTTTTGTGCCATTATAAGTTGTCCAGTATCTTTTCTTGTCCCTTTTTGCTTTGAGGTAATCATACTTCGCAATCTTTGCCTCAGTCAATTTGTCTGCTGTTCCAGCAAGGATGAAATATGCCCTTGAATTCACTTTATTTATATCATTCGCTAACTTGAATAAATCATCATTGAAATGCACGGGTTTTAATGATTCATGCTTTTTGAAGTAAGTTTTGATCTCCAAATAAATACTTTCACCCGTTTCCAGATTAACCACAATATCTGTTTTACCATGAGATTCTCTTGTTGCCTCTTTTATTCCATATTTTTCTTGTCGACTTCTAAAAAAGGCAAAAATCATCGATTGAATATCATACTCCGACAACTCTTTTATTCCATCATTAAGTAGCAGTTCCGTTTGTAGAAAAACGTATCGCATCATTCTTTCATGAATAGTCGAGTAATTCATAGTAACGTTTTTATTGATACAAATAAAGATAGGAATATTACCTTATATAAGCATCTATCACCTTATTGATACCCTTAAGTTCATCCTTACTCTGCCTTCTTTTTGCCTCTCTAAGAATATAGCCTGATCTTCTGCGCTTCTTGGAGTCCTTACTTCCTTTGGGTCTACCTGCCTTCTTCCCCTGCAGTTTTGCCCTACGTAAACCTTCAATAGTACGTTCCCGGATAAGTTCCCGCTCAAATTCGGCAAATGCTGATAAAATTTGAAAATGCAACTTCCCGGATGCGGTTGAAAAATCAAGGTTATCGCTAACGCTAATGAAGCCAACACCCTTATCAATCAGTTCCTTTGTGTCGAGGATGAGTTCTGTCGAACTTCTCGCCCATCTATCCAATTTAAAGACTATAACAGCATCATATTGACTCTGCCGTAATTTTGACAGAAGTGCTTGTTTTACAGGTCTGGTTTTTCGTGTTGATTCAACTTCTTCATAAAGATCATAGTCATAACCATTCCTTTCAGCATATTCGACCAACCTGATGCGCTGGTTCTCTACTGTTTGTTCTGAAGTTGATACACGAACATATAATGCGATTTTCTTCATTCTTATTAATTTTTTAAGTACGGACAAATTTTAAACCTGTGATCCGGCTGGGGCATTGGTATTATATACAGCCTTAACGGGAAATCGTTTTTGTCAACTTCAATAAGGAGCATATACCAGATCATGGTGTTCTCATTGGTTATATACATTTCATGTCTGAATCGTCTTTTCATGTGTTACCCCTATGTGAGGGCAAATATAGTTATTTTTTTGACTCACCCTACATGTGGGCAGAATGTTGTAATTTTGAAATAAAATTCATTGTGAAAAAGCCGGACAACATATCAGAAGAGCAAAGGAAATTAATGAAACAGTTGGGCGAAAAGATTAAGAAACTCAGGAAAGATCAAAAGAAAGGGTACATCCAACTGGCAAAAGAAATAGGAATTCCACGTAATACCTATTATAACATGGAGTGTGGTACATTAAATTTTCAGTTCTCTTCACTCTGTCAGATTATGCTGTACTACAAGAAACATCATAACATATTGCCTGAAGAATTCTTTAAAGACCTCTAATGTTCCCAAGCCAACCGAAATAATTTCGGTGCTGTTGTTCGATGTGCCGGGGCAACATTCTGTCGATTTCCTCAAGAAAATCTTTTAAAATCCACATATTTCCCGGTGATCCCATTGATTATAGGGCACTTCGTATCCTTAGAAGTGTTCCAAAACACCCATTACAGTACCCAAAAGGAACAATAAATCATGATTTTGCTTTTAGTTCATGTCAACTTATGTTGACATCCGTATTTATATTAAAGCCACATATACCATATATGACACAAGAGCAATCATATAAGACCGACCCCAGACATACCTATCTCTCCATGTTCCTGCGTGAGTTAAGAAGAAATAGCGGATATACACAGGATCAAGTAGCCAACAGCATTTCACTTTCGAGGTACAGTATTTCACGTATTGAGAACAATGGTTTTTACCGAATTCAGCATCTTTACCTACTCGCAGATTTTTATCAGATACCCATGAGTCAACTCTTCACTGACGAAAAATAGCCTAACATTCTACTCGCCGAAACTCACCAGTATTAGTTGGATTCCAGATCGGCATTGTCACCGGAAATCAAAAATCTGACTTTTTCAGGGACACATATATACTGTTTTATAATGGTTTTGTAGCCATTTCTAATCAATCCTCATCAACAGATACTCCCCATTCGTCCCCAAATTAGTCGCAATTCTGAATTACACTACAAGACGTTAATTCTACTTAATCGTCTGTTTATCATTTATATATATTCTCTAACATAAAATACTTCTGTCAAAGATGGATCATGTTGCTGCCATATTTTTCTCCTTTTGACGTATATGTGATATCAAAATTATGATTGAGCATTAACAAGTTAAATAATAGAATCATGAATTACCATCTCTACACAGAAGGATTCCATCACCAAAGCATATTAAAATATGGCATTATTGACGATAAACAGCATTTTTTGGTCATTGTAAGCGTCAGTAAAACAATTAGATGTAAAATGTTGAAAAAATGGCGACCAAGCAATTGTTTTAGAGTTTAATTTTGCAGAACCAATACAGTCGAACTGCCTGATCTGATTCAGGGACTGCACTGTATAAGTAACCGTTCTGGTTACAGGGACAAACCAACACACACTATGGATATGGAGCATTGCCATGTGGTAATGTCATTGGAATTGCTGTGGAGTATTGATAACAAGTTTGTATAGATGAAATTATAATTAAAAAAAGTAAAATATCATGAAAAAAGTTGTAACACAAAACATTGAAAACTTGATTGAAACAAAAGTTAATACATCAAGAGGAAGAGCAAAGACGCATAAAATCGAATGGACAGAAAAAACTTGGAATCCAACAACTGGTTGTACAAAGGTGTCAGCGGGTTGTAGAAATTGTTATGCTGAAAAAATGGCAATTCGTTTACAAGCAATAGGTATGGAAGGCTATGCAAATGGCTTTGATTTTAATACTGTCCCAAGCAGACTTAACGACCCTTTAAAAAGAAAAAAACCGACTGTGTATTTTGTTAATTCTATGAGCGATATTTTCCACGAAAATATGCCCAAAGATTATTTGGACAGAATTTTCGAGGTTATAGAAAACACGCCTCAGCATACCTATCAAATTCTGACAAAAAGAGCCGACCGGATGCTCCAGTATTTCTCTCAAAGGCATATCCCAAAAAATGTTTGGCTTGGAGTAACTGTAGAGAACAAGCAACAAGGTTTACCCCGCATTGATAAACTGAGGTATTTAAAAGCAACGGTGTTATTCCTATCTGTAGAACCACTATTAGAAGATTTGGGAAAAATAAACTTGGAAAACATAGATTGGGTAATTGTTGGCGGTGAAAGCGGAAGCAGAGCCAGACCTATGGATAAAAAATGGGTTGAAAATATTAAACAGCAATGCGAAGCAGAAGGTATTGCATTCTTCTTCAAACAATGGGGTACTTGGGGTGAAGATGGGATTAAGCGAAACAAAAAATTAAACGGTAAAAAACTTGAAGGCAAAATATGGCAACAATTTCCAAAAATTATTGAACAGCAATTTGCAGTGATATAATTTTTTGTGCAGGAATTCCGATAATCTTCATTATGAAAACTCTTATATGGCTGAATATCAAGATTAATATTTCCGAAACAATAGCAAAGTAATAAACTGATTGTATTATAATGGGTAGACAAGCGACAAGGAGAAATTCGAATTTCAACAATATTAGTGACAGTGACAGTCAGTATTTATTACGATTAATTCCACTGTCACTGTTTCACTTCCTGTTTAAAACCTACTTTTATCTTGTCGCTTGTCTACCCCCCCCTCCCCCACAAAAAAAAAGATAAAGAATATGATGCAAAAAATGGCTTTTGCTTTTTTTCTGAGTATTTAGTTTCAGACGGGGGCAATTTGCTCCCAAAAAAAATAACATGTAAATAAAATCTTGTAAAAATGAAAAAGATTAAAAAACAACAAGTTGTAAAAATGAACATCTCTCTTGAACGTGATTTCTTTGAACTTCTCCAAGAGAAAGCAAAAAAAGACTATGTGCGAGTAGCCACTTGGGTTAAGCAGTTTCTGATGAAGAACCTGCTTGAAAAAAATAACGATGATTTTAAATGTTTAACCAAAAATGAAAGAACTGGAATGGGACTATAATAGCAGTAGCACAGACACAAAGATTGATCCAAAAGAGTTTGGACTGTCAATCATACCAGTAGCCTCAAATAAGAAACCAATCATTAAGTCATGGTCTGAGTACCAGCGCACAATCGCCCCTATAGCAATCTGGCACTCACATTACGTTAACCAAGGTACGGTTGGGATAATCACCGGGGAGATTAGCGGTTTTCTTGAATGCATCGACATCGACATCAAGAATGATCCAACCGGCACAATTATCACGGAATATACCAGCCTTATTCCCCCAGACCTTCTTAAAAAATTGATTATTCAATCAACTCCAAGTGGCGGTCAACATTTTATCTATAGATGCCCAGAAGCAACTATCGATAAAAATCTCAAACTGGCTCTTCACTCTGACAAATCCGTCATCATAGAAACCCGTGGCGAAGGTGGCTACTTCTGCACGAGTAAGATCAACAACTCGATTATGCGAGGGGTGTTTGACCTTGAAACACTTAATGTTGAAATCCCGGAGATCACGGTTGAAGAGCGAAATTTTCTTCTGGATACAGCCAGAAGCCTTACCAGATATTTTCCAACAGGTGGCACATCAAAGAACGGTGAATCATTTTCTTACAATGACCCTGCCATAAATGAGTTCAATGATAAATACTCTATTGTTGAACTATTTCAGAAACATGGCTGGGCAGTTGTAAAGGAAGACGACCAGAAAGTATATCTTCTCAGGGATGGGTCTTCAGCAGTGCATTCAGGATATTATTTCAAGGAGACCAAAACATTTTTTTGCTTCAGCACTTCCACCGAATTCAAACCGGAGAAACCATATAACCACTTTCAGGTGTTACAGGTTCTGGAAGGAAAGAATGATTTCCGAACCACGGTAAGATTGCTGAAAGACTATGGATATCAGGTCAAGACCAAGCCTGACAAAATAAGTTCGGATGATATCGCTAAATACATTAACGATAAAGGTGTCAGGTACGATACGTTTATCCAAGACCTTACCCTCAATGGCAATATAATTGAGGAACTGGACTATAATACTTTATATATCGATTTGAAAAAACATTTCGATAAAGAAATTCCAAGGACAAGATTCGAAGAGACCATAAAGTCAAATTACATCCAGAAAGTAAATCCAATACTTGAATTTGTGGAAGCCAATCAACACAGGCATCCAGTAGGCATGTTTGAGAGATGGTTGGATTGTATGGTGCTTAAAAATACAAATATTGACAAGAAAATTGTCATTAAATATTTGACGCATTGGTATGTTGGTCTAATTGCTCAGGCACTGGGTTGTGTTTACCCAAATGAATATTTTCTATGCCTGATCTCAATCAATCAAGGTATTGGTAAGACGAGTTTCTTACGTAACCACGTTCTGCCCAAAGAACTGCACGCTTATCGTAAAGTGCGTTCATTATCAAATGATGATGATTTTAAGGTGATTATGTCTCAATCTATGTTGATTGTCGATGACGAAATGGATAGCAGAACATATGAATTAGATAAGACCTTTAAAAGTATACTAAGTGATAATGAGATTATTCTGCGAAGAAAATATGACAGAAGAATGTCGACCATAAAGAGACGATGCAGTTTTGCCGGAAGCGGGAACAACCTTTATGTTGTCAGGGAGATTAACAACCGTAGAATTATCCCTTTGGAGATTGAAAAATTTCATTTTGACAAATTGGCTGCTCTTGACTTAAAAGATTTATTCATGGAAGCATATAACCTTTATATCAACGGATATTCATACTCATATCAACTGGATAACAAAACTGAATTACATCACCTGTTTGCGGATTATATTCAGTATTCAGATGTTGACCTGATTTTCGATGAGTATGTTCAGAAGCCACAAACAGTTGGTGATACCTTTCTAATAACCAACCTTGATCTGGTCAATGCTCTGTTGAGCAAATTTCCACATTCCAGCAAACGTATCAATGTTTTGGTTATCGGCAAACTTATGGCTGAGAATGGCTTCGATACGATAAGAAAAGGGAAAAAACGTGTCACATGCTATTGCATTAGCAAGTCCAGCCGTATTGTTCAATCGATAGGAGATGATACACAATCTTGGCGATTGAATTATGGTGACATTATTGGATAAGACAAAATAAGAAAATCAAAGGGAATGGCTTGAAAAATAAATATTATGAAAAAGAAAATTATGAAAATAGATTCAGTAGAACTTACAGATGAGGAAGTATACGCAATAGAAAATAACGAAGAAATTAATGAGGGAACTTATCCACCTACATATGATACTCAATGGGAAGTGCTCCTTGAATATCAATTAGAATGCATGCTTGAAGGAACAGGGGAGATAAGATACTATATTGACCGTGTCGAAACTGCAGAAAAAGACATCCAAGGATTAAAGGCTTTAATTATCAAGTCAATTGGCAAAAAATCGTATAATAATATATTGGAGTTATTCGATAGGTACAAATTGCGACTCTATAGAGACCATAAAGAGTTATGGAAATCTCATGACGAATTGTACGCATACGTATATAACACATTTAAATAATCGCTGGTATTATATTCTGAGGTGGTAAAAGAAAGAGACGAATATTCATAAATTTGATGGATAATCCAGATAACCCATCATGGCAAAAGAAAAATCTGAATCACAGATGCGTCAATCCTATTCACAGATAGCAGCAAGGAGTTTTAAAACAGTGTTTGATCAATATTTGTTCTACTGTTTTAGCCGAGGCTTGCAGGATGAAATCAATAGCGATCATTTCAAGACCGTTAAGGTCACTAATGAAATCATTGATGAATATGTCCATGAGTATTGGCAGCAAGACTATAAGTATAATAAACAGGGAAGATGGAAATATGATATCAAGGAGATTGAAACCCTGATTTATGAGTGGGGAAAGAAGAATGGAGATACTATACGTCAAGCGAAAGATTATTATGTGGGGAGCAGGTTCAAAGAAATATATCCATTTCAAAAGTTCATTGAGTTATATGATAAAGAAACTTGCTATTACTGTGGAATATCCGTAAGCGATATTGCTGAGTTAATTTCCCAAGGCAAAATATTTAAGAAAAAAGTAACACGGGGATGGACTCTGGAGATTGACAGGAAAAAGCCTAATCTTGAATATACAGAAGATAATTGTGTTAGGTGTTGTTACTGGTGCAACAGTGCCAAAACCGATGAATTTGATGATGTTGAATTTCTTCCCATTGGGAATGCAATAAAACAAATTTGGAATGACAGACTTGGTCGTTAACAGGCATGCGCTTCCTGAGTGGCATCCATGTCAATCTTTGGCACTTGTCTACCCATTTAAATTAAAGGGCAGAGAGCACCTGATCCCGTTCTACGATAATTTGTTACGTTATGTGCCAAATGATGTTAGCATAACTTTAGTTGTCAGAGATGCTTCTTTCGCAGAAGCATACTTGAAGAAGTGTCGTGAGAATGGCATAACCAATCAAATTAATTTTGTTGAGATTCCTGACATTTCTGACATCTGGATTCGTGACTTTGCTCCTATAACTATTATCGAAGGTGGATTGAAAACCGCATTACAGTTTGAATATGCTCCTTCCTACGTTAATAAGAAAGATCATAAATACCTTCTGCAAGACCATAATGCCGGAGAGACGCTCTGGATGAAATTGAAGGGATATGGAGTAGGCTCAATGTATTTTAAGGATAGTGTTTCAAAAAGTGTGTCTGGCGTAGCCATAAGAAAAGGTCTTCTGATTTAGTTTTGCATTACAAGCAAATAATGTTAAACCAAAAAAGAAGACCCAATGGATTTTACAAAGGAACAGCTTT
>Ga0209408_1002372_pt1 | contig 10638 bp, 6 predicted proteins | sample AD_UKC107_MetaG_FD_184422 | JGI IMG/M metagenome (GOLD analysis project Ga0209408, IMG submission 184422) | Active sludge microbial communities of municipal wastewater-treating anaerobic digesters from Hong Kong - AD_UKC107_MetaG (SPAdes)... | ecosystem: Engineered > Bioreactor > Anaerobic >... | reverse complement strand
AAAACATAATATAAAACCTAAAAAAATGAAAATATTAAATCTCATTAGCAGAATAATAGTAGGTATAGTTTTTATTTTTTCCGGATTTGTAAAAGCTATCGATCCGCTGGGATCAACTTACAAGTTTGTGGATTATTTTATGGCGTTTAATATGGAGTTTTTTTCTGTGTTAGCTTTTCCTTTAGCAGTAGTATTAAGCGCACTGGAGTTTACTCTTGGGTTTTCATTAATTTTTAACACTTTTAAGAAACTTACAGTATGGACGGTTTCCGTTTTTATGCTCTTTTTCACAATTTTAACATTTGTTCTGGCAATTTACAATCCGGTTACTGATTGCGGATGTTTTGGCGATGCTATAATCTTAACTAACTGGCAAACTTTCTATAAGAACCTTATTATAATGGTTTTTGTTGCTATACTTTTTATTAATAAGGATAAATTCCTTTCAGCAATGGGCCATATAAAACAATGGAGTTACATTTTGCTTCCTTTCTTGGTAAGTATAATTATATCAGTGTATTGTTATCAAAATTTACCTTTTATAGATTTCAGGCCATATAAAATAGGGACGCATATACCGGAAAAAATGATTGTTCCGGATGATGCCCCCCGTGCTGAGTACGAAACCATCTTGATATATGAAAAGGATGGTGTACAAAAAGAATTTGATTTATATAATTTGCCCGACTCAACATGGAAATGGGTTTCAACCGACAATGTACTAATTTCGGAAGGTTATGTCCCTCCAATCCACGATTTTACTATACAATCATTAGATGGTGACGATATTACTGATTTAATTTTAACAGATTCGAAATTTACTTTCTTACTTATTGCATATGATTTAAAAAGTACAAGTTTAAAAAATATCGATAAAATTAACGCCATAGCTAATTATGCCATAAATGATGGTACAATAAACTTTTTAGGTTTAACAGCATCGCTACCCAATGATATTGATGATTTTATAGAAAAATCAGAAGCTCCATATTTATTTTATAATACCGACGAAATAACCTTAAAAACAATAGTTCGTGCTAACCCGGGCTTAGTTTTGTTAAAAAACGGGACTATTTTAGGTAAATGGCATCATAAGAATATTCCTACAGTTAAGGGATTCGAAGAAATGTTTTTTAAAAACACAAAATACAAAAAGGATAAGGCTAGCCAGGAAGAAATATTGGCATTGAAGATTAAAAAATAAGCAAGTGTTACAGTTTATTGTCAAACGATTACTTTATGCCATACTCGTATTATGGGGCGTAGTTAGCCTTGTGTTTTTATTATTTAATGTCCTGCCGGGCGACCCGGCTAAAATGATGGTAGGCCAACGGTCTGATATTTCAACCATTGAAGCAATAAAAAAAGAGCTGGGCTTGGATAAATCCATAACATTGCAGTATCTGAAATATTTAAATGATTTGTCTCCAGTTTCTTTTCATAATTTAGAAAATACTGAAAACTACTTCTATTTGGATAAACAAAAATACCATACTTTAAAAACCATTAAAATAAATACAGCAAACGCCTTGGTATTTAAAGCACCCTATTTACGAAAATCGTTTCAAAGTAAAAGAGATGTTTCAATGATAATAGCAGAAACACTTCCCAATACTTTTATACTGGCAATAGTTTCCATTGTTTTTGCTTCGGTTCTTGGCATTTTTTTAGGTATAATTGCTGCTATTAAAAAGGAAAGCTTATTCGATAGGCTATCCCTTTTATTTTCGGCATTTGGCATGTCACTGCCTTCATTTTTTGCAGCAATACTTATTGGTTGGATTTTTGCATTTGTTTTAGCTGATTTTACAGGATTAAACTTGACAGGTAACCTTTACGAAATCGATAATATGGGCAACGGCTCCTATTTGCAACTTAAAAATTTAATTTTACCAGCTTTTACATTAGGAATAAGGCCTTTGGCAATTGTTATTCAGTTATCACGAAATTCAATGCTCGATGTGCTTTCACAGGATTATATCAGAACTGCTAAAGCTAAAGGCTTGTCTTTTAGCAGGATAATATTTAAGCATGCCCTGAAAAACTCATTAAACCCGGTTATTACTGCAATTTCGGGATGGTTTGCTTCATTAATGGCTGGTGTGGTTTTTGTCGAGTATATTTTTGGATGGAAAGGGCTTGGTTATGTAATTGTTGATTCATTAAACCAATACGACTTTCCAGTTATAGTGGGTTGTGTTTTAACTATTTCCATTATGTTTATCATCATTAACTTATGTGTAGATATATTATATGCCCAACTCGACCCGAGAATACGCCTTAACTAATTCATTATTTTTTCTCAGATTATAATCTCCATAAGCCTATAATTTCTTATTTTTGATAAAACCAAATTCAATCGAAATAAATCAACATATTTAGCCATGAGAGAAAAAATAGTTGCCGGAAACTGGAAAATGAATAAAAATTTCCCGGAAGGCATTGATTTAATTAAAGAAATTATTGTTAAAGGAGCTTCTGTAAATAATGTAAAAATTATTGTATCACCTCCATACCTGTTTCAGCACGAAGCATTTAACCTGCTAAAAAATACAACCATTGGCCTGGCTGCTCAGAACTGCTCAGAACAAGAAAATGGAGCATATACTGGTGAGGTTTCAGCCCAAATGTTAAAATCTGCAGGTACCCAATATGTTATATTAGGACATTCAGAGCGCAGAACATATTACCAAGAAACAGACCAGTTAATAAGTCTTAAAATACAGCAAGCCCTTAAATATGACTTAAAACCCATTGTTTGTTGTGGTGAATTACTCGAAGAACGGGAAAAAAACGAACATTTTAATGTTATAAAAAAACAGCTACACGGAATGTTTCAGGGGCTTACTACCACCCAAATTTGTAAATTAATTGTTGCTTACGAACCGGTTTGGGCAATTGGTACAGGAAAAACAGCAAGCCCCGAACAAGCGCAGGAAATACATCAATATATAAGAGAAATTATAAGTAACTTATATGGAAATGAAGTGTCTGGAAATATACCTATCCTTTACGGAGGTAGCTGTAAACCATCAAATGCAAAAGAGCTGTTCGAAAAGCCAGATATTGATGGAGGCTTAATTGGAGGAGCATCTCTGGTTGCCGACGACTTTATTGCCATTGCCAAATCATTTTAAATAACATATATGGATTATATTGAATTGCGCTGTAAGATTGAAACAGACGAAAACAACCTGGAAACAATTTCAGAAATACTTGTTGCAGAATTAAACGAAATTGGATTCGAAAGCTACGACGAAACAAATGAAGGGGTTAATGCTTATATCCTGGAAAAGTTTTTCGAAATAGAAAAAGTAAAAGCGTTACAGGCTAATTTTATTGAAAATTGTAAAATATCTTATGATTGGGAAATAATAAAAACCCAGAACTGGAATGAAGTATGGGAAAAGAATTTTAATCCTATCATAATTGAAGGCCAATGTTTAGTAAGGGCGCCTTTTCATACCGATACACCACAGTGCAAATACGAAATTATTATTGAGCCTAAAATGTCATTTGGTACCGGGCATCACGAAACCACGTATTTAATGCTAAAAACAATGCTAAATCTGGATTTTAATGATAAAACAGTATTGGATATGGGTAGTGGCACCGGTGTTTTGGCTATTTTAGCTTCATATAAGGGGGCTAAGGAAGTTATGGCAATTGATATTGATGAGTGGGCTTATAAAAATGCGTTGGAAAATGTGGAAAAAAACCATTGTAAAAATATAACTGTCCTGCAAGGTGACGCTTCCTTACTTAATAATCAGCAGTTTGATATTATTATAGCCAATATAAACCGCAACATATTAATGGATGATATTAAACATTATGCCAAAGTTTTAAAAAGTGGCGGCTTACTGTTATTAAGCGGTTTATACGATAAAGACCTGCCAATGATAAAGGATGAAGCCAGCTCTCAAAAACTAAATTATATAAGCTTTGACGAAAGAAATAGCTGGATTGCTGCAAAGTTTATTAAAAATAATTAAACCGATTTATTATGAAACGATTTGCTTGGAAAGGCTTTCTGATATCTTTGTTAATTCTTAATTCATTTACCGGAATTTCGCAAGAAATAAAAGAATTTGCCAAAGATTCTACCTTTATTGAACAGTTTAAGGAATTTGCTGAACGCAATATTGGAGAGCAAGATGAAGATAGCCTCGAATCGTTTGTTCAAAAGTGGCAATCAGGTTACTTTACAGAAGATATTAAAAACAGTTTTATAGATATATGTAATTTAATGCTTGATAACAAAGCTACCCGAGACCCCCACTTTATTAATTATTTTAATCTTGTACTGGAATTTCAGCAAAATGAAAATATAAAACCGCACTATAGCAATTGGGAAAAAGGTATTGTTTATATCTTCGAAAATGAAAAGTACCCTTTGCGCACTATTAACCAATATTTTAAAAATACCCGTTCTCTGTTTATAGATAAGATTTTATACAGCACTACAGCAACAGATTGGATCGTTAGTAGCGATGACTATAAAATGATGGTAGATAACTCTTTAAGAATTGAATTTAAAAGAACCGATTTAAAATGTAAAATTAAAAAAGACTCCATTGATATTTTTGAAACTCAGGGTGTTTTCTACCCGATTTCTGGAATATGGAAAGGGAAAAATGGTTTTGTAACATGGGAAAGAGCAGGGTATAGTGCTGAGGAAGTTAAAGCAGAACTTAAAAATTATACCATCGATTTAAATAAATCGGGTTACAAAGCCGATTCAGCGTTATTTTTCAATAAAATATATTTTGAAAAGCCCGTTTTAGGAAGGCTTTCCGATGAGGTTGTCCATATCATGGCTCCCGAAAGGGCAATTTATCCTGAATTTAATACCTATCAGAAGAGATTTAAAATAGAAAATATCTATCCTGATATTAACTATGATGGTGGTTTTACCATGAAAGGTGCAAATTTACTAGGCTCAGGTGATGCCAATAACGATGCCTATTTATTTATTAATAAAAATGATACAACCATAATATCAGCAGTTGCTGAAACTTTTATGTTTAAAAAAGGCCGCATTGTTTCCAATAATGCCCAAATCACAATTCATTTAAAGAACGATTCAATATATCATCCGGGTATTTTATTCGATTATATTACCGATAATAAAGAGGTCTCATTATCACAATCGGACAGAATTATTTCAAAAAGCCCTTATTTTAATTCGTATCATAATATTTCAATGAATTTCGACCGCTTACTGTGGCAAATTGATAGTAAAAATATACTCTTTACAAAAAGGCGTGGGGCAACAATAGGAAATGCAACCTATATCTCATCTAACTTTTATAACCAGATAGAATTTGAAAAAATAATGCTACGCGATGCATTTCACCCTTTGATTTCTATTAAAAATTATGCCGCGAAAATAAAATCGGAAAAATTTACAGGAGGGGAGTTAGCCCGGTTTCTCAAATTCGACGATTATCAGATAAAACAGATGTTAATGTATTTAAGTGTTGATGGTTTTCTCTTTTATGATACAGATAACGACGAAGCAATTGTTAAACAAAAGCTTTATGATTATATCGATGCCCGTTTTGGTAAGATAGACTATGATGTTATCCGTTTTAACTCTACAACAGAAAACCTTGTTCATAATGGCATACTCGACCTGAATACATTTGATTTAAATATCAATGGTGTTGAAAAGATTTTTCTTTCAGATTCGCAGAATGTGGTTATTTTTCCAAAACATCGGCAAATTGTAATGCAAAAGAACCGGGGTTTTAACTTTGGGGGAATAATAGTAGCAGGTTTATTTACTTTTTATGGAAAAGAATTCCATTTCGATTACGATACTTTTAAAATTGATTTATATAATGTTGACTCCTTAAGGATTAAGGTCCAAACAGCCGAAAGGGATATGTATAATAATCCGGTGTTGGCACATATACAAAATACAGTGGAAATAATTTCCGGAGAGTTACTTATTGATAACAGGTATAATAAATCGGGATTGCAGAATTTCCCACAATACCCAATTTTTAAAAGTAATAAGAAGTCATACGTTTATTACGATTATGCTAACATTTACAATGGCGTTTACAAACGAGACAGTTTTTATTTTGAACTGGAACCTTTTGTAATAGACAGCCTTGATAATTTTACAACTAAAAGTTTACGTTTTGGTGGAAGGTTCTATTCATCCAATATTTTTCCACCGTTTAACGATTCTATATACATGCGCCCAGATTATTCAATGGGTTTCAGGCGAAAAACTCCACCAGAAGGATTTCCTTTGTATTCAGGGAAAGGCACTTACAATAATATAATTGATTTAAGTAACCGGGGGTTGAAAGGTTCAGGAACATTGAAATACCTTACAAGCACTATTTTAACCGATAGTATTATCTTTTTCCCCGATTCAACAGAAATACATGCCAATGATTTTACTATTGCACAAAAGACATCAGGAATAGAGTACCCTGCAGTAAAATCTCAAAAGGTCAATATACAGTGGTATCCATATAAAGATGTAATGTATGCAGAACAAACTAAAATGCCGTTTGAAATGTATAATAATAACTCGCTTTTATCGGGTATCTTAACATTAAAACCCATTGGTTTAACAGGTAAAGGAACAATGAACCTTGAAAAAGCTGAATTACGGTCGAAATTGTTTTATTTTAATGCTCAGAAATTTAACTCAGATAGCACAAGTTTCAGTTTGAAATCTATAAACAAAAAGGATTTTAACTTCATTACCGAAAACCTTAGTGGGAAGATAGATTTTACAAGTCAGACTGGAGATTTTAGATCCAATGAATCTTTCACTATTGCTAAGTTTCCAAAAAACTTATATGTTAGCTACCTCGATAAGTTTAACTGGAATATTACCAAGGACGAGATAGCTATTGAATCGAGCCCACAGGCCGACACAACCGCGTCAGCAGAAGTTATCGAACTGGCTAAATTAAAAGACGATCAATTACCCGGAGCATTATATATGTCTATTCACCGCAGCCAGGATTCATTGAGGTTTTCATCTACCAAAGCTAGTTACAGCCTAAGAGATAGCAGTATAAAGGCAACCGAAGTTGAATATATTCGTGTTGCCGATGCTCTTATTTTTCCAGATGAAGGAGACGTTACTATTGGTAACTTAGCTAAAATGAAAACACTTGTAAACTCTGAGATAATTGCCAATAGTGAGAGCCGTTACCATCGTATTTATAATTCAAAAATTAATATTAACGGGCGTTACGATTACCTGGCTACTGGCGATTACGATTATATTGATGAAAATAAAGCTGTTCAGGTAGTTCATTTTACCGATATTTTTGTGAATGCTAATCGGCAAACCGAAGCGAAAGCAACTATCACTGCTGAAGATAATTTTACATTAAGCCCTGTATATCAATACCGTGGAAATATAATATTATATGGGGCTAACCAATTCCTTACCTTTAAAGGAGGTGTTAAACTTGATTATACATGCCCACGCGACGAAACACATTATACCTATTTTGAAAGTGAAATAAATCCTGATAGTATTTTTATTCCATTTCCAGAATCAACACGAAGTATGAGTGGCAGGGAATTATTTGCTGCATCATTCATTACAAAAGATTCATCGCATGTTTATTCTCGTTTTATGGACCGCAGACGAGACCCTAACGATAAAGCCTTGGTAAAAGCTAGTGGTTACTTACATTATCAAAAGAATGCCAATAAATTTATTGTAGCCGATAAGTCAAAATTCTTAAATCCGGACACAACCGGTGTATTAGTGAGTTTACAGAGAGATTTTTGTTTACAACATGGTGAAGGGGAAGTTGACCTTGGAATTGAACTAGGGCAGGTTAAGTTATCACCTGCCGGGTCAGTAAATCATTTGCTTGATAAGAACGAAATAAAACTGGAGTTAGTAATTCCGTTGGATTTCTTTTTTTCAGGCCCGGCTTTGGACACTTTAGTGAAAGATATCCAGTCTCAAAAATTAGATGCAATGAGCCTTACCAGTGGATTCTTCGAAAAGAATATAACTGAACTTACAAGTAAATCCGATTTTCATGATTTAAATTACCAGATAACATTATATGCTAATGAAGCAAAGCTGCCAAAGGATTTGCAACATACTTTTTTATTGGGAAATGTTAAACTCAAATGGTTTACTGAAACAGGTTCTTATTTAAATTATGGTAAAATAGGGATAGCCACTATTAATAATAAGCCTGTAAGCAAGTATGTTGATGGGTATTTTCAATTACTGAAGCGCCGTAGCGGGGACTTAATGAAATTTTATATTAAATTACCCAATAACAATTACTATTATTTTACATATTCGAGGGGTGTAATGCAAACCTTATCTAATAATCCTGATTTTGTAGAAGCAATAAAAGCTCTTAAAAATAAGGCACGGAAAATGAAAACTCCGCGAGGCGAAACCCCATATCGGTATATAATTGCTACTGATCAGAATTTAGCACAGTTTTTACGAGATATGCGTTTATTTGAAGAAGCACAAGCAGCCAAAGAAGAAGAGCTGAAACAGCAGCAGGAGCAAGAAGATCAGGAATTGCCCGAACAACAAGAAATAGAGGAAAGTGTGCAAGATACTATTCCAGTGCAAAATCAAACAGAAGGACAAGAAGAAGGAATGTAGTGTGATTTCTATGTTGTTGTATGTTTGTGAATTAGTAAAAAGGTGATTGAGTAAAAAAATATACTGTAAACTAGGAACTGAGAACTGAGAATTCAGAATTCAGAATTCAGAACTGGGAACTGGGAACTTGCTTATCTATCTTTTTCCCATATCTCCAAATCTTTAATTTCCTTTCCTTCAATTACAAAACGGATTGCAGTTTGTTTCTTATGCAGTCCGCTATTGCCTGCTGCCCCGGGATTGATATGCAGTAAATTGTTTTCTTTATCGTACATCACTTTTAATATATGCGAATGCCCCGAAATAAAAAGGTCAGGTTTTAATTCTTTTATTATCTCTTTTACTCCCTTTTCATATTTTCCCGGATAACCTCCAATATGGGTCATTAGTACATTTACATTTTCACAGGTAAATATTTGAAAATTAGGATATACAATTCGGACATCTGTTCCATCAATGTTTCCATAAACTGCTCTTAATGATTTAAAATCTGATAGGATATCAGCTGTTTCAATATTTCCAATATCCCCTGCATGCCATATTTCATCACAATCGCTAAAAAAAATTAATATTTTTTCATCTATATAACCGTGTGTGTCCGATAATAATCCTATACGTTTCATTAAATTTTCATTAACCTTGTTTAAATTTGCTACAAATATAACACAAACAACAATGCATTTATTTTATACCCCGGATTTAAAAGATTCATTTTACACATTAGATGAAACGGAATCCAAACATTGCATTAAGGTTTTAAGGCTTAATATAAATGATATTATTTATTTAATTGATGGCAATGGTGGTTTTTATAAAGCTCAAATAGTTGACCCAAATCCAAAAAAATGCCAGGTTAAAATAGTTGAATCAAAAAGGGAATTTGGGAAAAGAAATTATTATTTGCATATTGCTATTGCTCCAACAAAAAACATGGACCGTATAGAGTGGTTTATAGAAAAAGCGACAGAAATAGGTGTTGACGAAATAACGCCAGTATTGTGCGAACATTCAGAACGAAAAGTAGTTAAAACCGAAAGGCTTGAGAAAATTGTTATTTCGGCCATGAAACAATCTCTTAAAGCCTATAAGCCAAAGATTAACGAAATGATCCACATCAATGATTTTATTGATGGCAATTTTGAAGGGGTAAAATATATTGCACATTGCGAAGAAAATGAAAAAATACTACTCAAAAATGCATATAAACGAGGCAACAATGCGATGATTTTAATAGGCCCCGAAGGAGATTTTAGCAACGACGAAATACAAAAAGCAAAACAAAGCGGTTATACTGAAATAAGCTTGGGTGAAAGCAGGCTACGGACAGAAACTGCCGGAATTGTAGCCTGCCATACTATTAATTTGTTAAATGAATAATTAACCCTAAAGTATTAGTTTTTTATAAGATCGGTTACTTTATTTACAAAATCAATGTTTAAAGGCAATTCTTGATTATTATAGGTAGATAAATTTTTCATGCGGTCGGCTTCAGCATTCTTTAATATATGATTCATGCCTTCTATAATAAAAAGGTTTGCATTTGGATTGGCTTCCTTTAACAGTTTTGCATCGTTAACACTTACCTGCAAATCGGTAGTGCCCTGAATAATTAGCACAGGAATTTCTAACCTGGTAATTTCATCCTGTGGATTATATTTCATCCAGGAAATCATATAGGGTTGAACACTAGGCCTAAAAAGGCTATTTAAGAATGGCGGTACATTTTTAACTAAATGGCCTTGAGCTAAACTATCAATTATTGGGGTGGATTGTTCTAAAACAAAAGCCGGTTGTTCTTTTAATTGTTTTTTTAGTGTTACATCAATTTTTTCGCCAGAACCCGCTACAGAAATAAACTTATCAATCTGCCTGTGTTGAGATGCAATCATGCCAATTAGCGAGCCCTCGCTATGGCCTAAAACAATAAGTTGATTAAACCGTTTATCTTTCTTCAGAAAATCAATCCATGAAACCACATCGTTAATGTAATCTTCAAATCGCAATTC
>Ga0209408_1002371_pt1 | contig 10641 bp, 9 predicted proteins | sample AD_UKC107_MetaG_FD_184422 | JGI IMG/M metagenome (GOLD analysis project Ga0209408, IMG submission 184422) | Active sludge microbial communities of municipal wastewater-treating anaerobic digesters from Hong Kong - AD_UKC107_MetaG (SPAdes)... | ecosystem: Engineered > Bioreactor > Anaerobic >... | reverse complement strand
GGTATACGCTGGACGAACTGCTCATCATCACGGCCGCCCGCGAGATCAAGGACGGCGAGAACATCATCCTCGGGGTGGGGCTTCCCACCACCGCCGGGGCCATGGCCAAGGCCCTCCACGCCCCCAACGCCACCCTCATGATGGAATCCGGGATCCTGGACATCCAGCCCCTGGTCCCGCCGAACCACATCGCGGACGCCCACTCGTGCCGGGGCTTTTCCTATGCCACGGACCTGTTCTCCATGTTTACCATGACCTACCGGGGATACGTGGACGTCTGCTTCCTCGGTGTGGCGCAGATCGACCGGTTCGGCAACATCAACACCACGGTCATCGGTGACTACTTCGCGCCGAAGATGCGGCTCCCCGGCTCCGGCGGCGCAGCCGATTTCCTCTCGTACGCAAAGAAGACCATCCTCACCATGCGGGGCGGCGAGTTCGTGAACAAGCTCGATTACTTCACCTCTCCGGGATACCTGGACGGCGGCGACAGCCGGGACGCCTCGGGACTCTTCCCCAAGGGGTCGGGGCCGGTCATGCTGCTGACCACCAAGGGGGTGTTTCGGTTCGACGAAAAGACCAAGGAGCTCTACCTGGCCAAGGTCCACCCCGGGGTGAGCGTGGACAGCATCAGGAAGGATGTGCCCTGGGACCTGAAGGTGGCCGACGACCTGTCCGAGACCGACCGGCCCACGGATGAGGAGATCGACTTCGTCCGCCGCTTCGCCCCCACCGAGGCGGTGGGAAGAAAGCTCATGTACGAGCTGGGCCTGACGAACGCGTTCAACAAGGCCCTGGCGCGGGGGAAGTGAGACACACAGAGCAGGGAAGGGGGGTAACCCCCTTCCTTCCATGCTTTGTCTACGAACCGGTACGGATAAAATGCGGCATGTCCTGCGGGATCTCCATCACCAACTCCACGAACCCGCGGTAGGCACCGTCGACATACCAGGGGGACTGGTAGATGAATTTCCACTTCCCGTTCTTCTCGATGGTGTAGACGTTCGTCTGCCGCGCCTCCATGATGCGCTCGAGCTTATCCCGGGCAGGGCCCGGGTGGCAGTTCAGCAGGTTGGTCCCCAGCAGGCCCATCCCGCCCTGTTCGTCGAACATCCGCGCCGCGCGGTCGTTCATCTCGAGGATGACCCCCTTGTCGTCGCATACGGTGACTGCACCGGGAAATTCCTTGATCCATTCGTGATCGCTCATAGCTTACGTCCTGTTTTTTTCGCATGAGTGGCGGGAAACAAGCTACTGTTTTCAGGTCTGTCCCCACTTCTCCCAGTGTATATCATCAGGATCGAAGTTGTCCATGGGCCTGCATACCTCAGCGGGGTTTCCGAAAGGTGCCTCTGAAAAATTTCTCGGTTCTGGACTCAGTGGATGTTTGAAGGTACCCTGTATACATACAGCAAATCGATTGTGCAAAGGAGAACTCGGTCACGTGTCCGAGATGATGTGAGCCGTCCATGCTGCAGGCGAATATAAACGGAACCATGCTGGAATATCTCTGCGACGGGCCTGAGGTCGGCGAGGTGGTCATGCTCTCGAATTCCCTGGCCTCCGATCATTCTATGTGGAGGTATCAGGTCCCCTGCCTGGTCGAAGCGGGCTATCGCGTTCTTCGCTATGACAATCGGGGCCATGGTCGTTCCGCATCACCTCCCGGACCTTATTCCGTGGAGATGCTTGCCGGGGATGCCCTCGAGCTGATGGATCATCTCGGACTTGAGAAAGTCCATTTCTGCGGCCTGTCCCTGGGAGGCATGACCGGGCAGACGCTCGGGGCCTTCCACGGCGATCGCCTGGCTTCCTTGACCCTCTGTGCCACGGGATCGTACATGCCCCCGCCCGAACTGTGGGAAGAGCGAATCACAACGGCCCGGTCAAGCGGCATAGAGCCGCTGGCGGATGCCACGATTGACCGGTGGTTTACAAAGGCCGGTCAAGAGCGTCTCAGGGGAGACGTCGAGGAAGTGAGAAGAACCATCGTAACCACTTCCATCGAGGGATACTGCGGATGCTGCGCAGCAATCCGCGATATGGACCTGCGGGAAGCCATCCGCAACATTACGACCCGGACGATGATTATGGTCGGCGAGGAGGATCAGGGCACTCCGGTATCTGCAGCTGAATTCATTCATGAACGGATCGCATCGTCATCGCTCAAGGTAATCCCTGGTGCCGCCCATTTCCTGAACATGGAGCAGGCCGGTATCTTTAATGCCACCCTTCTTGACTTTCTTGATACCGGCAGGGCCGGTCAAACGTGAACGTGCAGCATGGCATGACAGCTTCAGAGAAGCTACTTCCTTGAATGACAGTATCCCCAGCTGAAAGATTGAACGAATACCCGCCAATACTTTATCGACAAGGGGTCAGTGTATAAAAATAACTGTCTCCTTTCCATCTATGCCATATCAGCTCACTAAGGACATGGAGTGGGGCATTGACAATATGGACAGATGAAAGAATAGGATCTAGTCGCAGAATTACCTGAGAGATCGTAAACCGCAAGGTCCCCGCTATAGGTACTGCCAGGGGCTGAGCCGCTTGAGTTGAGAACGGACACTGACCAGGATGAGCAACTGGGATCCGAAGATTCTCGTACACAAGATCTGCCATCAGAATGCCACAAGCCGCAATTCAGGTCTTCTCCCTGTGGTAAGGTCAAATATGATCCCACAGGTCCGCATACAGTGCCGGCCCACGACATCGTGTATTGGGCCGTGCAGTAGCAGAATGCATCAGGATCACAATTTCCCCATGTCTGCGCACAGGATGCAGACGTTATGCTTATGGACAACCCCTCGCTCGATGTTCCCGTTGTGAAGGACCAGACCGGACCTCCGGAGACTGTTGGGGGTAAGAGGTCGCACATGGTGTGTTTAGAGATGATCTGCCAGTAGTAGGTGGTATTCTGGCTTAACGCAGAAGGAGTATAGGAGGAAACGGTGACTTCCGCCACCAAGGGAGGCGGATACTCTGTCCCGAAATAAACGTTGTAGGAGTTGGTTTCCGAGGTCGCTGTCCAGGTCAGTACAGTACTCGTTGAAACACCTGTCGCTCCGTCAGTCGGTGAAGGATCGGATGGTATCCCGGGAGTAGCAGGGGAAATGACCGTTATGGAGGTCGACTGGCATTTCTGGGTGAATGCCGCATCGGTGACACAAACATCGAATGTATAGAGACCCTCAGGGGAAGAAGTAGCGCCCTCGATCAGACCACCGGCATTGACAAAGATACCTAAGGGCGGAGATCCTCCCATGGTGCCGAGATTGAAGGTATAAGGATATCCGGCTCCCCCGGCCAGGTTTTGTATCTGGTAGCTGAAATAGCTGCATCGCTCGATGAGGCCCAGGTATGAGGGGAGATCAAATGTGATTGGCGGATCATCCGACGGCAGTGTCACTTCAGGAATTGAGCTCACCTGGGTCGATGCCGCTGATTCGCCGGAGGAATATACTGCCGTAACAACGAAGTAGTAGGTTGTTCCGTTTGTCAGTCCTGTCAGGGTATAGGGAGAGTTCGCATGGGTGATCTTTGTGCCGTTTGACGGAGTAACACCACTCGTAGTGGACCAGTACAGATTGTAATACAGTGCACTTGATATAGCTGTCCATGAAACGGTTATCTGGCCATCTTTGGGTGTGATGGTAACTCCTGTCGGAGCTATTGGTCCGGACGGCGTACAGCTGACCTGTGATGATGGGACCGATTCACCTTGGTCATTCTCTGCTGTGACAACATAATAGTAGGTTGTTCCATTCGTAAGCCCCGTATGTAGGTAGGGGTTACTCACACCGGCTATCTTGGTGCCGGCAGCGGGTGTAACGCCGGCAGTGGTAGACCAGTACATGTTGTAGGAGGTAGCTCCCGGGACTTCCGTCCAGGCAATGGTTACACGACGATTCCCGGCTGCAGCGGTAACCCCGGTCGGTGCTGCCGGCGGTGGAGTCACTGAAGGCGTTGCACTCTGTGGAGTTGATGCGGCAGATTCACCGGCGGTATAAACAGCCGTGACCACATAGTAGTAGGTTGTGCCGTTGGTGAGGCCCGTATGGATGTAGGGAGAGGTCGCACCGGATATCTTGGTACCGCTGGCCAGCGTCACACCTGGGATAATAGACCAGTAAATGTTATAGGATACTGCACCTGGAGCATCTGTCCAGGTAATAGTTATATAGCCATTTCCTTCTGAGACGGCAACACCAGTCGGAGCAGTCAAGCCATTGTTCCCAGAAGATGTACCGCCTCCCCCTCCTCCACAAGAAATCATCAGCGTGGCGAAAACTACCAGTATTGCTAACCTCTTCATGATTTCCATGGGGATTCTCCTTCTCTTGCCCTCGAATCAGACTTCTCGGTGCCCGAGCATCCTGCCTTTGCCTGAAGTATACCTAATAACCAGCCCTGAAGATAGCAGGCATCTCGCGCGACCAGGACTAGAGATCACTGCGAGAACCATCAGGTCTTTCGGGGCATGAGAACCCAATGATTCTGCGCCTTCACCTAATACTGGATGGCCAGATCCAGATTGCCTTCATCGATTATCCTTATCTTCCTGGACTTGGCGGTGACCCGGTCTTCCATAGACTCTGGAATAACAGTCTGCACGCTTTTTCCACCCCTACTGTGCATGGAAATCATCACCGGCTTCATGTATCGTACCTCCACAGGAGGACATGACCCATGAAAAGGGAGACCATCTGCGTACACGGCGGAACCTACCACGACAGCGCCACGGGAGGCATCAACACCCCCATCTTCACCTCCTCGGCCACCTCCTACCTCGATCGGGACAGGGCGGCCTACCCGCGCTACTTCAACACCCCCAACCAGGAGGCCGTGACGGCCAAGCTCTGCGCCCTGGAAGGGGCCGAGGACGGCATCCTGTTCAGCTCGGGCATGGCAGCCATGAGCACCGCCATCCTGGCCTTTGCCGGGTCGGGCGACCATGTGGTCCTCATGGACGAGCTCTACGGGGGCACGCACTCATTCGCCACCAGTGACTTCGACCACCTGAGCATCGCGTACTCGTTCGCAGCCACCAATGCCGGAGCCGTATGCGATGCCGTGACCGACAGGACCTCGGTCATTGTCATCGAGACGCCCACCAACCCGCTGCTCAGCGTGATCGACATCAGGAAGGTGGCCGATTTCGCCAAGGCCAGGGGCATCACCACCATCATCGACAACACCTTCGCCTCGCCCGTGAACCAGAACCCGTACCTCCTGGGCATCGATATCGTGGTGCACAGCGGCACCAAGTACATGGGAGGCCACAGCGACCTCTGCTGCGGGGTCGTGGTCGCTTCGAGAAAGAATGCGGAGCGTGTCCGCGCCCTGGCGAGGCACTTGGGCGGCAGCCTGAACGCCACCGAGTGCTACTTGCTGGAGCGGAGCCTCAAGACCCTGGCGCTGCGGGTGGAAAGGCAGTCGGAGAACGCCCGGATCTTAGCAGCCTTCCTGGACAGGCACCCCAGGGTGAAGCGGGTCTACTATCCCGGCCTGCCGGGCTTCCCGGGCCATGCCGTCGCCGCATCCCAGATGAAGGGCTTCGGCGGCATGCTCTCCTTCGACATCGACGAACGGCAGATCGAACCGGACCGCTTCGTTCGCCTGCTGAAGCTCGTCAGCCCCGCGGTGAGCCTGGGCGGGGTGGAGACCACCATCACCTCGCCGGCAGTGACCTCGCACGCCCCCATGTCCCCTGAAGAACGGGAACGCATCGGCATAACCGGCTCGCTGTTCAGGCTGTCTGTGGGCATCGAACATGCGGACGACCTCGTGGCGGACCTGGAGACGGCGTTGAAGGGGTGATCCCCTCCCCGGTGAAGGGCAGGCAGTACGATTATGCCGTCATTCCGGGGCGTAGGTACTCCCCTGAATGTCCCGCATCGGGACCTCGTTCAACTGTCTGAAAGTATGCTTGTTTTTATTCGGCACTGCTGAGCATATTATTAATATTTCCCGATAGTTATGTCCCATGGCACCCATTGACTTCGCGTGCCTTCCCCTTATTATTTATGCTGTCAGGAACTATAATTAAGGAGGGGTGCATGGACAAGATACTCAGGATAGACATGGGCGCAAAAGGCGGTCCACAGGTCAAGGTGGAAGGGCTCGGCGAGTATGCCGGCCTCGGAGGAAGGGCCATGACCTCATCCGTGGTCTTCAGGGAGGTTCCGCCGCTGTGCCATCCCCTGGGTGCGGAGAACAAGCTCGTCATAGCGCCCGGCCTGCTCAGCGGATCGAGCGCATCGATGTCGGGCCGCATCTCCGTAGGGTGCAAGAGCCCGCTCACCGGAGGGATCAAGGAGGCCAACTCGGGGGGGCAGGGGGCACAGGTCCTGGCGCGCCTCGGCTATGCCGCCGTCATCCTTGAGGGCAAGCCCGAAGGGGACGACCTCTACAAGGTCTTCATCAACAGGGACGGGGTCAAGGTCGAGAAGGACAACAGCCTGAAGATGTTGCCCAACTACGACCTCGTGGACAAAATGAAGGGCGTCTACGGTGACAAGATCACCTGCATCTCCATCGGCCCGGCGGGCGAGATGAAGCTCGGCGCCGCGTCAGTGGCCATCACGGACATCGAGGGTCGGCCGACCCGCCATGCGGGACGCGGCGGGGTAGGGGCGGTCATGGGCTCCAAGGGGGTCAAGGTCATCGTGCTCGACGATACCGGGCTGAAGAACCGCGAACCCAAGGACGCGGAGAAGTTCAGGGCGGCCAACAAGAAGTTCGTGGAAGGGCTCACCACCCACGCGGTAACAGGCCAGGCCCTGCCGGCCTACGGCACCAACGTGCTCACGAACATCATCAACGAGGCAGGCGGTTATCCCTCCTACAACTTCAAGGATGGACAGTTCGCCGGCGCATCCAAGATCAGCGGCGAGACCTTTGCCGACATCGAGACCAAGCGCGGCGGCAACGCCACCCACCCCTGCCACCGCGGCTGCGTGATCCGGTGCTCGGGCACGTATGTCGACAAGGACGGACACTTCGTATCGAAGCAGCCCGAGTACGAAACCGTATGGGCCCACGGCGGCGACTGCGGCATCGACGACCCTGACGCCATCGCGCAGATCGACTTCCTGGACGACAACATCGGCCTGGACACCATCGAGATGGGAGCGACCATAGGTGTCGCCATGCAGGCCGGCCTCGTCAAGTTCGGCGATGCGGCTGCAGCCATCGGGCTCATCAAGGAGGTGGGGAAGGGCACCCCATTGGGTAAGATCCTCGGGAGCGGCGCGGCGGTGACCGGGAAAGTCTTCGGCGTGGAAAAGGTGCCCGTGGTCAAGAACCAGGCATTGCCTGCCTATGACCCCCGGGCCATCCAGGGCATCGGCGTGACGTACGCCACCAGTCCCATGGGAGCCGACCATACCGCAGGTTACGCCATCGCAACCAATATCCTGAAGAACGGCGGATGGGTGGATCCCCTCAAGCCCGAAGGTCAGGTGGAGCTGTCCCGCAACCTCCAGATCGCCACAGCCGCCATCGACTCCACCGGCATGTGCCTGTTCATTGCCTTCGCCATCCTGGACCAGCCCGAGACCAATCAGGCGCTCATCAACCTGCTCAACGCCTTCTACGGATGGAACCTCACGGGCGACGACGTGACGGCCCTGGGCAAGAAAGTGCTCAAGATGGAGCGCGACTTCAACGCCAAGGCCGGGTTCACCAAGGAGCAGGACCGCCTGCCGCGTTTCTTCACCACCGAGAAGGTGGGCCCGCACAACATCACCTTCCAGGTCAAGGATGCGGAGCTCGATTCAGTGTTCAACTGGTGAGCATGCGACGGGGGGCGTGCCGGGACACGCCCCCCGTCCCGACCATCGCCGCAACGACATCCATGCACATAACGGTAAAACTCTTCGCCACGCTGCGCCGGGGACGCTTCGACCGGGAGATCCTTGACTGCCCCGGATCGACGAAGGTCCTCGACATCGTCACAAGGCTCGCCATCCCCGAGAAGCAGGCGGCCATCATCTTCATCAACAGCCGCCACGGCGGGCTCGACACCGAGCTCCACGAGGGGGACACCCTGGCCCTCTTCCCCCCTGTGGGCGGCGGCTGACATGGACACCCTTGCATCCTTCCTCCGTGCCCATTCCCGCGGGGGCTGCATTCCCCTGGCCATCCAGAAGGGGGCGGCGAACCGGTTCCGCTGCGCCTTCGCCCGGGTGGAGGAGGAGATCCTGAAGCTCGGTCTCATGCCGGAGCGCTACCTGCGAAACCGGCAGACCATCACCACGGAGAATCAGCTCAGGCTCCTGCAGAGCCACGTTGCGGTCATCGGCTGCGGAGGCATCGGCGGGTACGTCATTGAGGAGCTCGCGCGGACCGGCATCGGTACCCTCACGCTCATCGACCCGGACACCTTCGAGGAGCACAACCTGAACCGGCAGCTCCTGGCCACCCTGGAGTCGATCCACGAACCGAAGGTGGCCGCGGCTGAGCGCAGGGTCGCGGCGATCAATCCCGCGGTCACGGTGATAGCCCACCAGTGCGCCCTTTCCAGGGAGAACGGCCCGGATCTCATGGACGGTGCCCAGGTGGCGGTGGACGGCCTGGACGGCATACCCTCCCGCATGGTCCTGGCGGAGGTGTGTGAAGCTCTGGACATACCCCTCGTGCACGGGAGCATCGCCGGCTGGTACGGACAGTTGACCACCCAGTACCCCGGTGACCGCACCTTGCAGAAGATGTTCTCCGGCTACTCATCCGAGACGGGCATCGAAGAGACCCTGGGAAACCCTTCCTTCCTCCCGCCGCTGGTGGCGAGCATGGAGGCGGCAGAGACGGTCAAGGTGCTGCTCGGCGAGGGCACACCGCTGCGCTGCAGGCTCCTGTCCGTGAATCTCCTGGACATGGAGTTTGCGGACATCCCCATCAAGGAATAGCGAGCGATGTCATCGGGGGATCCGGTCGCCCTGAAGCCATACCCATCCAAGCTCATCGTGGAGACCACGACCCGCTGCAACCTGCAGTGCGCCATGTGCATGAAGAATGTCTGCGGCCATGACTTCCATGAGGCGGACATGACCACGGGGACCTACGACGCCCTGCGGGAGGCGTTCCCCTCCATCGAAGCCCTCGTGCTCAACGGCATCGGCGAACCGCTCATGCATCCGCAGCTGGAGGAATTCATAGGCTCCGCCAGGAAGAGCATGCCCGCACACGGATGGGTGGGGTTCCAGAGCAACGGCCACCTGATCGATGCCGCAAGGGCGGAGCGGCTCATCGGGGCTGGGCTCGACCGCATCTGCCTGTCCATCGACGCGGTGGACCCGGAAGGATTCCGCCTCATCCGCACCGGCGGCGAGCTCGCAGGCGTTCAAAGGGCGCTCTCGGCACTGAGGACCGCGCGGATCAGGCTCCACGCCCCACTTCAGATCGGCATCGAATTCGTCCTCCGCCGGGACAACCTCGCGGACCTGCCCTCGACGATCCACTGGGCAGGCCAAAACGGCGCGGACTTCGCCGTGGTGACCCAGCTCTTCCCCTACCACCCGGACCTCGCGGAACAGGCCGTGTATGACGCGAACCTGGATGAATCGGTGAACGTCTACCGGAAATACTCAAACATGGCACAACGGGAAAACCTGGTCCTCGGGCGCTATCGCAACGCCTATACGCGCTATCTCACCACGGACAGCGACGAGAGAGTCAGGAACCTGGTGGACGCCATGGTGGCCGAAGCCCTTGCCAGGGGAGTGACGCTCAACCTCGAGAAGCTCTTCGCCATGGACCTTTCCTTGCAGGAAAAGACGGCGTCCGTCTTCGAAGAGGCCCGGGACGCGGCAGGAAGGTGGGGCATCGACCTCAGGCTCCCAGGCGTGATGCCCAGGAGCACTCGCAGGTGCGAGTTCGTGGAAGAGGGCTGCGCCTTCGTTTCCGTGGACGGCTGGGTGCACCCCTGCTATTTCCTGTGGCACCGGTACCGGTGTTACGTCAACGGCCTGGAGAAAGCGGTGGGACCGAAAAGGTTCGGGAACCTCAAAGACAGCGGGGTGCTCCAAATCTGGAACGACCCCGCCTACGCGACGTTCCGGAAGAATGTCCTGAGATACGACTACCCCTTCTGCTTCAACTGCAGCTTTGCCCTGTGCGATTATGTACAAGGCGAATCCTTCGAGCAGGACTGCTACATCAACACCGAGCCATGCGCCGCATGCCTGTGGTGCATGGATGTGTTCCAGTGCCTGAAGTAAGCCGGACCCGGGCAAGACTTCTCGAGAACCTCCCCGGACGCCTGTCCGCACATACCAATGACACCCTGTGCACGCGTCGAAACCTGCAGCCGAACCACACCGGCATATGGACAAGCTCAGGCCTATCTGATAATCTGCTGTCCGAATGGAACTCGGTATTCTTGCCTTCATGCTGGTTCTCTGCTTTTTCCTCTGCTACGTATTCTTCTTCGCCCCCAAGTCCGACCTCGTCTTCACATCGGCCTCCGAAGAAGAGATCCGTCATATGAAGCGCCTCCTTGAGGACAACGGCATCGAGGTGTATATCAAGGGCATGGGCATGCAGCGCCTCCACGAAACCGCCTACGACCTCGTGAACCCGTCCCTGCACGTGGTCCGTCCCGAAGACCGGGAAAAGGCACTGGAACTGATACGAAGC
>Ga0209408_1002370_pt1 | contig 10642 bp, 4 predicted proteins | sample AD_UKC107_MetaG_FD_184422 | JGI IMG/M metagenome (GOLD analysis project Ga0209408, IMG submission 184422) | Active sludge microbial communities of municipal wastewater-treating anaerobic digesters from Hong Kong - AD_UKC107_MetaG (SPAdes)... | ecosystem: Engineered > Bioreactor > Anaerobic >... | reverse complement strand
CCCTTGTGATAGAGGGGAAGGCCAGGGGGTTAATCGGAGTTGCGAATAAACCATCCCCTTTCACTGAAGAGGACGCGAAACTTTCAGAGGTCTTTGCCGGACTTGCTGCCATTGCCCTCAATAACAGCCGACTCCTTGAGCTTACAGAACAGAGCGAACAGAAATACTGGAGTCTTTTTGAATCAGCCAATGACAGCATTTTTCTTCACGGGATTATGGATGACGGAAAACCGGGCCTGTTTTACGAGGTTAATGAAAGGGCCTGCATAAATCTTCAGTACAGCAGGGAGGAGCTTCTGAACCTCACTGTTATGGATATTGCCCCTGAGGAGGCCTGGGAAGAGGCAGTTATGTTAACTAAAAAACTGATGGAAAACAGGAAGCTGACTTTTGAATCAAAACAGAAGAGAAAGGATGGAACAGTGTTTCCTGTTGAAGTAAGCTCAAGTATGTTTGAGCAGCAGGGTAGAATGATGACACTTTCTCACGCAAGGGATATAACTGAACGTAAAGAGGCGGATGAAAAGATAAAAAATCTCCTGAAAGAGAAGGAGTTGATACTGAAAGAGGCACACCACCGGATAAAAAATAATATGAATACTGTTTACGGTCTACTCTATCTCCAGGCTGACGCCCAGGATGATCCTGTATGCAGCAGCATACTGATAGATGCTGCCTCAAGGGTGCAGAGCATGACCCTTCTCTATGATAAACTCTACCGATCCGATTCACACCAGGAAGTGAATGTAAGCCATTACCTGGGCCAGCTTGTGAAAGAGATTGTTTCCATTTTTGATTCATCAGTCCCGGTGAGGTATCAGGTTGATGTGGAGGATTTTGTTCTTGGAACCCAGACGCTCTCTACATTAGGGATAATTGTAACAGAACTGATTACCAACACCATGAAGTATGCTTTTTCCGGGCGCAGTGAGGGTTCGCTTGAACTGCAGCTTGCGCGTGAAGGAAATGAGGTAACGCTGCATTACAGCGATAACGGCATAGGCCTCCCTGAATCTGAAACATTTGAAAATTCAAAGGGCTTCGGCATGCAGCTTATAAGTATGCTGGTGGAACAGATAGGCGGCACCGCTGAGATAATCAGGGGCGGGGGTACGGCTTTTATTATAAGGTTCAGCACTTGACAAAGAGTTCCGAGGTCTTTCAGATATAATCGGAATATGACAGAACTTAAATGGCCGGTAATTTGTGTGTGTTTTATTATTTCTTACAGGTTCCAATCATTGCAGTGCTGCGGGACAACCCGGGGCGCTGCAATGATTTTTTTAAACATTTCATAGAGTTAAGCTTATACATATTTCTGTTCCCCGGCCGGCCCCTGTTTTAACGCTGATGGTTCCTCTTATCTGATCTGCAAGAACCCTGATGAGCGTAAGGCCCATTGAATCAGATGTTTTTATGTCAACTTCGGGCGGGAGCCCTTTGCCGTTATCTGCAATACATAGTTCAATTTTACTGCCGGAACGGCTTAGAAATATTTTGACCTCACCTTTCTCATCTTCTGTAAAAGCATACTTGAATATATTTGTCATCAGTTCATTAACTATAATTCCGACTGGTACTGCACGGCTGGTGTCAATACAGACTTTTTCAAGTTCTGTTTTAATACTTATACAGCTTTGATTTGTTTTGTATGTGGAATAGATCGATTTTACAAGATCTTCTATATAATCTCCAAGGTCAATACTGGAAAAGTCATCTGAAATTCTGAGACGGTCATATATTGATGAAAGTGCATATATCCGGTTTATTGTATCTTTAAATATACTTTTAGAGGATATGTCTGCAATTCTATTTATTTCAAGACTCAGGAATCCGGAAATGATGTTGAGATTATTCTTTACGCGGTGTTGAAGCTCCTTAAGAAGAATTTCCCTGTGATGAATTAATTCTGTAAGTCTGTTTTCGTACTCTTTAATTTCTGTGATGTCATTAACAAATCCGAGAAACCTGTCCGGCGAAAGTTTAACAGCTTTTACAGACCAGTTACGTATTTCTCTGTTTTTGTTTACATAACGTAATTCACCTGTGGAGCTTCCTTTTTCTGAAACAGCTTCGAAATGCTCCCCGCCTGCATTAATATCATCTTCATATAGAAGGTCACTTATTTTCATGTTTAATAATTCATTCTCACTATAGCCTGTTAATTTGCATGCGGCCCTGTTTACTTCAGTATAATGTCCCTTTTTATCAGCGACAAAAACAGGGTATGGGGCGTTTTCAATATAGCTTCGAAATTTCGCTTCGCTTTTGCGAAGAGAATTTTCGGCCTCTTTTCTGTCCGTAATATCTCTTATGAAACAGAGGACTTCATTTTTTGAAAGCGGTATAATTCTGTTCTCAAAATAGTATAGTTTATCTTCTAAGGGGAGTATGTACTCCATGCTCTGCATTTTTTCAGTTTCAAGTGCTTTTTTAATATATTTTAAAGAAGGTTCAGATACCTCCTGCGGAAGTACCTCTTTTAAATTCCTCCGGAGAAATTTTTCCGGCTGAACATAAAGGATCGAATTTTCAGGTGCCCTGTACTTATGAATAATACCGTTACTGTCAACATTAAATACCAGGTCAGGTATAGAGTATATTATAGAATGGTTTTCCGTTTCAATTCTGCTAAGAGTATTTTCCGCTGTTTTTTTATCATCGATATCCCTGTAATTGATAAGTATCCCTGATATATTGCTGTCATGCAGCAGGTTTGCTGCTGTAAAACCTATCCACCTGAATGAACCATCTGCACAGAGGTACCTGCATTCGCCGTCAAGAGTTTTCCCCTCTTCTTTAAGTAGACTGTTAAAGATAAGTTTTATTTTATCAACATCATCGTTGTGAATTATATCCCATGTACTGCGGCCAAGAAGTTCATCAGGTTTCCATCCGAAGAATTTTTCAATATTCGGGCTTTTAAGTTTTATAATACCGCTGCTGTCGAGGATTGTTATGACATCAGATATGTTGGTTAATATGGATTTCTGCAGCGCTTCATTCCGCTTTAATGTATCTTCTGCTGACTTATGAGCGGTTATATCCTGGTTCACAATAATTGCGCCCTGTATTCCGCCACCGTCATCAAAAATCGGTGCAGTGTAATTCAGAATTATTTTTTTATTGCCGTCAAAAGCGTCAATTTCAAGCATCTCATCAACAACTGTTATACCTTTATTAATTGAATGTGAAAGCGCCCAGTCGTCAGGTGCAATCTCTTCATAAGAGGGGAGTCTTCGTGCTTTAAATACACCGTACTCCTCCTGCGGGACGTGAGGTTCGGCACCCCAGATCTTTTTTCCCGCTGCATTCGCTGTGAGCAGAGTGCCGTTTTTATCAGCGATCCATAATCCCACAGGGAGTATTTCAAAAACTTTATTAAGCATTGCGGTCTGCTTTTTCAGTTCATTTTCGTTTTTGACCAATTCATCCTGTGAAGCAATTAATTCCTCATTTACAGCTTCAAATTCCTCGTTGGATGACTGCAGTTCTTCAAGTGTTGCCTCCAGGTCCTCCCTGGATGCTTCCAGTTCCATCCTCTGCTCTTCAAGCCTTGTGTGTGCATTGAAGAGCCTCATGGCCATCTTTATAGATGCATCAAGAACAACAATACCGGAATTTTTTACAACATAACCGTATGAAGTTATATTCTCGGTCTTTTCAACAATCTCCTTTTCTGTATGTGAAGAGAGAAAAAGAACAGGTATATTATGGTCCTGAATAATCCGCCGGGCAGCAACAGTACCGTCTATTCCCGGTCCCAGGTCTATATCCATGAGAATCAGGTTAATCCCGTGAGCGGGTTTATTCAGGAGTTCTATGGCCTGTTCACCGCTTAATGAATGTTCAACTGTGTATCCTGCCTGTTTAAGCTGGCGCATTTCTGTTAGAGCAATAATTGCTTCGTCTTCCACAAGGAGTATTTTCTTATCCATATTACCGGCTTGCCTTCTGTTATATGGGAAAATATGCACTAATCCTCTTTTTTTGTAAATAACACGAATGTGTTATATTTTAATTATTTTACAGTAATAATTCCTGAAGATACTTTTTGATGTAAAGTAATGAATTATATATCCCCGCCTTCAGCGGCAGGAGTAATAGAGTATTTATTGCCTGAAAAAAGTTAAGGAATAAATACTGATTATTTATGAGTATGTTTGACTTCTCTAATGATTTTAAATACTTTAAATTTAAATAAACATAATCCGGACCCGATAATGAATCCCGAAAGTAAAAGAAAAATCCTTCTTGTTGAAGATGATCCGGTCGCAGCTGCAATAACATCTGCAATGCTTAAACATAACGGCTATGATGTGGTCACAGTCGCCGGCGGAACCAGGGCTATTGAGAGTATCAGTAATGACTCTTCAATTGAACTTATACTCATGGATATAGACCTGGGGCCAGGGATGAGCGGGCCTGATGCGGCAAGGGAGATCCTTAAAACCAATGACATCCCCATTGTTTTTCTAACATCACATTCAGAACGGGAGATGGTTTACAAGGTAAGGGCAATAACCAGGTACGGTTATGTTATTAAAAATTCGGGGGATTTTGTACTTCTTTCTTCAATAGAGATGGCTTTTGAGCTTTTTGAATCTCATATGAAACTTAAAAAAACTTCAGAACAGCTGGCCGAGAGTGAACAGAGTATAAGACGGAAACTTGACAGTATTCTGAAGCCTGAGATTGATTTAGCGGATATTGAACTTGCTGATTTAATAGATAAAGAAGCACTCCAGTCATTGATAGATAAGTTTTATATGTTAACAGGATTCGGAATAGGGATAATTGATCTAAAGGGGAAAGTCCTTGTTGCTGCGGGGTGGCAGGATATATGCGTAAAATTTCACAGGTCTCATCCGGAAACTTTAAAGCATTGCATTGAAAGCGACACAATCCTTTCAGCCGGAGTAAAAGAGGGGGAGTATAAGTTTTATAAATGTAAAAATAATTTATGGGATATTGTAACTCCCATTATGGTTGAAGGGAGACATGTGGGGAATATCTTTCTCGGCCAGTTTTTTTTCGAGGATGAAATGCCTGACAAAGAACTGTTTATAAAACAGGCAGGGCGTTACGGTTTTAATGAAAGGGATTATATGGATGCCCTGGGACGTGTGCCTAAATGGAGTCGCGACACTGTTAATAATGTAATGGATTATTATACAGGACTTGCGGGACTTATTAAAAATCTTTCATACGGGAACATCAGGCTTGCCCGGGCCCTTGCGGAAAGGGACAGGGTTTATGATGACATTACGCGTAAGGACTCAATTCTGAAAATGATCACTGATAATATGTCAGACCTTATATTCATAATTAATAAAGATGGAATATATAATTATGTTTCACCTTCCTTTTCCCGCGTGCTGGGTTACAACCCCTCTGAGCTTGAGGGGAGGTTTGCTTTTGAATATGTGCACGAGGAAGACCTTCCAGCAATAAAATCTTCTATCGATGATTTATACAGTAAGGGCACTGCAAAAGTAGAATCCAGGTACAGGGATAAATATGGTAATTACTCATGGTACGAAACATCTGCTAATGTTATACGTAATTCAGATGGTAGTATAACCGGTGCAGTTGTTGCCGGCAGGAGCATTAATGACAGGAAAGAGGCGGATTTAAAGCTCCGGGAAAGTGAAGAGATATTTTCAAAGGCATTCAATAGCAGCCCCCTTATAATGGCTTTGAGTGATCTGGATACAGGGAGATATTTAAAAGTAAATGATAATTTCTGCAGGCTAACCGGATTTACAAAAGAGGATTCCATCGGTAAAACCTCTATTGAGATCGGGCTGTTAAAAGAGGATGATAGAAAGAAGCTCATTTCCCATATTACACAATCCGGTCATATTGAGGGCGTTGAACTGGCCCTTTACAGAAAAAACGGTGAAATGATGAGAACTGTTTTTTCCGGAGAGGTGATTACAATTGCAGGTGAAAAGATGCTTCTTTCCATTGTTCAGGATGTTACTTCCCATAAAACAGCCCTGGAAAAACTGGAACAGAGTGAGGGGCGTTATAAACTCCTTGTTGAAAACAGTCCTCTCTCAATATTCCTCGTCAGGGACGGGAGATATATATACGCCAACCCTGCAGCTGCGTTAAGACTCGGCTACAGCTCTCCGGATGAGATTACCGGCCTGGAAGTGGAGAAGACAATAAGTCCTGACAGCATGGAATTGATAAGACATAGAATAAAAAATGCCGGTAACGGGAATCAGAATCAAAACATAGAACTCCATCTTCACAGAAAAGACGGCTCTCTGCTTATTACAGAATCTCTTTCATTACCGATAACTCTTGATGACGGGCCTGCAATACTTGTTATAGGGAATGATGTTACACGTGAGCGGTGCATGCAGATGGAGCTTGTAAATAATGAAGAGAAGTACCGCACAATCGCTAATTTTACATATGACTGGGAATTCTGGATAGGGGAAGACGGGAGGATAAAATATATGTCTCCTTCATGCCTGGAGATATCCGGTTATTCTGCTGAAACATTTATTAATAATCCTTCACTATTGTCAGAGATAGTTTTTCAGGAGGATAAGGGGACAAAGTGTTTTGAAACAGGCGGTGTATTTGAATTCCCTGTTTCAAACAGTGCTGAATATAGAATCCGTACAAAAAGCGGCGGGATAAAGTGGATTGCCCATGTCTGCAGGGCTGTTTATGACAGGAACGGAAAGTTTACCGGCCGGCGGGTAAGCAATAGGGATGTCACCGAAAGGCATGAGATGGAGGTTGAGCTTTTTCATACTTATGACAGGCTTGAGCAGATGTGGAATATAGCAAGGATGGCTGATTCAGACCTGAAAACAATTAGTGATAGTGTGCTTGCTGCAATTGTCAGAATAACCGGGAGCCCTTACGGTTTTTTCGGTGCACTTTCTGCTGATGAGAAAGAGATAAAAATGTACTCATGGTCTGAAAAGGTCATGAATGATTGTAAAGTAGCCGGCATGTATAAGGACTATAATGTTGATGAGTGCGGTATATGGGTTGAATCAATACGTCAGAGACGCGAGATCATCATTAATGATTACAGCGCGCAGCATCCGGCGAAAAAGGGTTATCCGGAGGGGCATGTAAGCATTACAAGATTTGTTACTGTGCCGGTATTTTCAGGAGGGAAAATCGTATCTATTGCCGGTGTCGCGAACAGGGGAACAGATTACTCTGAAAAAGATGTGAAGATTCTAAAGACCTTTCTTGACAATGTGCAGATTATAATTGATCGTAAAAAAGATGAGGATGAGATAAAGTCACTCCTTGAACAGAAGGAGATGCTTCTCCGTGAAGTACATCACAGAATTAAGAATAACATGAATACTGTAGCCGGCCTGCTTAAACTTCAGTCTCTGTCAATTGAAGAACCTGCCGCAATAGAAGCCCTTAATGATGCAAGGGGGCGGGTGCAGAATATGATGCTTATTTATGACCGGCTTTACAGGTCTGCCGATTATAAAAATCTTAATGTAAAGGATTATTTCGAAAATCTTGTTAATGAGATAATTAAACTCTTCCCGAATCACAGCAAAGTTAATGTCGTAAAAAAGATCGACGATTTTAAACTCGATTCAAAGGTGCTCTTTACAATGGGTATAATGATAAATGAATTAATAACCAATACTTTTAAATATGCCTTTGATGAAACTGATAATCCTGAGCTGGCTTTCTCTCTCTCCTTTAATGACGGGAGGGTTTCCTTTGCAGTGAAGGATAATGGCCCCGGTTTACCTGATAATGTTAAAACCGGTAACAGGAACGGTTTCGGTCTTAATCTTGTTTCATCTCTTGCAGAACAGCTTGAAGGGGAGATGGTTTTTGGTGATACTCCCGGCACTGAAATTAAAGTTTCATTCACCCTGTAGCCGGTGCATCAATTCAGTCAAAGAACATGCAGCTCCCTGTTTTCCTGATACGCTTTTCGATTTCTATTCTTTTTAATTTAAGGTTTTCAAATTCCTCCATTACCTCTGATGTTTTAATTTTCTGCATGAGAACATCACCCGTACCTGTATAGAAATAAATTTTCCTGGGATTAGACCCCCCGAAATTATAATTAATAATAGGTATCCTTTCTGTTATGAGAAAATCTATAACCATCTCAATATTTTTTAATCCCATGGCCATCTCCTGTTTTAAAAAAGGGTATATCTGGGCTCCGCCGAAAACTTTTGCTTTAAGCCTGTACCTGTCAGCCCCTGATTTCATCATCTGATTTATAAGCAGTTCCATGGCATTAATAGCGTATCGTGCGTCACCGGAATTAGATCCATCTGTTCTCCCTCCGGGGAGCAGAATATGGTTCATCCCGCCGATTCTGCTGGTTTGCTCATAAAGACATACTGCTACACATGGCCCGAGAATTGTGGTGATTACCGCAGGTTCAGAGGAGGAATAGTATTCCCCGATATGTATATTTATTCTTTTCATGATATCCGGTTCTTCCGGTCCGGTAATGTTGTTATGAAACAGGTTAAATTATTCTATTATTCAGTTTTCTGTAAATTTAAAGCCATCACTTAACAACACGTGTAAAATATAAAGCATTTTATGAGAATCAGGGATAACACGTTAGTGTTAGTTTTTTAAACACATCCATGTCATTGACTATAAGGCCTTATGTGATAAATTATCTTCATAAATTATATGGTTTACTATGGATAAAATTATAATTGTTGATGATCATCCTGTTGTGATAAACGGCCTCCGTTCCATTTTCATGGTACAAGGGGGGTACAGTGTTACAGGTGAGGCTACTAATGCTGATGATGCCATAAACCTCTTATGTGAGGAACTCCCGGATATCCTCCTGGTTGATATAGAATTAGGCTGCGGAATAAACGGTATTGAACTTGTCAGGAGAGTGCGGGAGGCTTTCCCCTGTGTTAAGATTCTTGTAATGTCTCTGGATGACGGTTCACTTTATGCGGAAAGAGCAATCAGGGCAGGAGCCAGGGGTTTTATATCCAAGGTTGATTTAATGGACAGCATTTTTACAGCTTTAGAAACAATTAAACAGGGGGAGATATACCTGAGCAGTGAGATATGTTCAATCATAGCATGTAACCATTTCAGGGATTATATAAAGCCGCTAAACGGAAGGGATGTTGTGGGGCTCACTGACAGGGAGCTTGAAGTTTTTCAGCTTATAGGACGGGGCTACAAGAGAGATGAGATAGCTGAAAAACTGAATATAAGCGTCAGCACACTTGAGGTTCACAGGAGAAAAATCAGGATAAAAATGAATATACCCGATGCATCTGCACTTACAAAGGCAGCGATACAGCATGAAGCGGAAAGATTCAATATAGAGCCATGATAGATCAACAGACGGTTATGGACGGAGAAATTTGTTATGAATAATTATGCCGGTAAGACAATTCTGCTGGTTGAAGATGAGCCGGTAATACTACTTATACAATCTTCAATTCTTAAAAAAAACGGGTTCAATGTAATATCAGCAATATCCGGTAAAGAGGCGATAGAACTTGTCCGGGGTGAAGAAAATATTGATCTTGTACTCATGGATATTGATCTCGGTAAAGGAATGGATGGCACCGAAACTGCCGGTGTGATTCTCAAAGAACGCGATATACCTGTACTTTTTCTTTCCAGTCATACTGAACCTGAAATAGTTGAAAAGACAGAGGGGATTACGTCATACGGTTATGTTGTAAAGAACAGCGGGGATACGGTTTTACTGGCTTCAATTAAAATGGCATTCAGGCTGCATGATGAGAGAATGATAGTCAAACGGCAGAGTGAAAAATTGCAGTCACTTAATGAGGAACTTGAGGCGACGAATGAAGAGCTTAACGCAGCATTTGAGGAACTTGAAGCAGCTAATGAGGAATTGATAGAATCGCAGAATGAAATCCTTATAAGTGAGGAGAAGTTCAGGAATATTTTTACTAATGCCCCTGTGGGGCTTTTGCATTATAACAGCAATGGTATAATAACAGAATGTAATGAAGTATTTGTCGGAATTGTCGGTTCTTCAGCCGGCCGGCTTATAGGTCTTGATATGCGTACTCTTGAAGATCAGAATCTCGTAGAGGCTCTTGCTGCTGCTCTTTCAGGGGAAACGGGTTTTTACGAGGGAAATTATCACTCAGTTACCGGTGATAAGGTTACACCTGTTAAGGTCTGGTTTACACCGCTCTTTTCGTCAGATGGTAAAGTCTCGGGCGGGATATGTATAACTGAAGATATCTCTGTTCAGAAAAAAGCTCTTGAAGATGTAAGTGCAAGAGAAGTGAAGTTCCGTACACTGTTTGAGAATCTTTCACAGGGTGTTATTTATTACGATTCAAACGGGGAAATAATTGCCGCTAATCCCGCGGCTGAAAAAATACTCGGGAGTACACATGAAGAACTCCTCGGCAGAACTTCACAATATCCGGGATGGCAGACAATCAAAGAGGATGGTTCCATCTTCCCGCAGGAGGAATACCCTGTCAATATCTCCCTTAATTACGGGAAGCCGGTTAAAGATGTTGTTATCGGTTTATTTAATCCTCCTGAAGGGAGTTACAGGTGGATAGTGGTTGATACTTTCCCTGAGTACAGGGAGGGGGAGGAGAAGCCGTTCAGGGTTTCTGTTGATTTTATTGAT
>Ga0209408_1002369_pt1 | contig 10655 bp, 8 predicted proteins | sample AD_UKC107_MetaG_FD_184422 | JGI IMG/M metagenome (GOLD analysis project Ga0209408, IMG submission 184422) | Active sludge microbial communities of municipal wastewater-treating anaerobic digesters from Hong Kong - AD_UKC107_MetaG (SPAdes)... | ecosystem: Engineered > Bioreactor > Anaerobic >... | reverse complement strand
ATCGTCCAGCTGCTTCTCCTTGAAATCGGCGGAGAGCTTTTGAAGGTAGAGCTTGCCATCAATTTGGGTTCGGGTGGGAAGCGGTTCCTTTGGGCGGAACTCTAGTACGCTGCGGCTTACCCAAATGGCTGTACCTTTAATTGAAGGGGAGAAATCGAAAACATCCCCTTGTGGAGAGCTATTCACTTCGTTCTCATCAATTACCGGATTGTTGAAGACAACCTGAATAATCTCGTCGAAATGTACATCTCCGTTGCTCACGAAGCTAACTTCCTTAGCAATTTCTTCTGGGAATGTAATGGTTGGTTCTTCCTTGCTTTCTTCTTTTTTGCTTTTGCACGAAAACAGGAATAAAATGGCAAGCAGAATTATTATTCTGCTCATTATAAGTGATTTTTTCATTGGTTTGGGTTTATGGTTTGCTGTTGTATAAAGTAAGTAATTTTTTTGATGTTTGGTATAGTTAATCAAAACTATTTTAGAAAATACTATGTTTTACAATAGGTGATCAAAATCATTCATATTGTTGTTATATAACGTAAGAGTTTGAAATATAATATAATGTTGTTCTATCACTGAACATACAACGGCTTTTATTGCAGTACAAGCCGTTTATAGATTTATTATACAACAAAAAAGTTCGTTTAAGTTGTTAAATTGCCCTGAAAATCTTTAAAACACAAAGCCATGTCAAAAGGATTATTAGAAATTTTAGGAATTCTATTATTGGGACTCCCAATAGGTTTGATTACCATACGTTACTTTTTTAAGAAATCGATACTTTATTCTATTACTGCCTACTGGATATTCACCTTATCCTTATACTCTGCGTTAGCTAATTTAAAATGGGTTTACCCCGAAACGTTTCCGCCGTATATTACCCTTCCAATCGGAATAGTTGTAGTTATTTTTATATTCAGGCATGTGGCTAAAAAAATTCTTAATCCCCTGCTCGAATCAATTTCAAATATTAAGCGGCTAAGTGAAGGCGACTTAACGGTAATTGCCAATAAGTTGTATAGCATGAGGAGCGATGAGTTGGGGCAGCTTTCTGTTGCAATTGAGAATCTTTCGGTGAAGCTAAATCAGGTTATCGAGAACATTTCACAGTCGTCATTGGAGTTAGAAAGTGCTGGGCAACAGTTGAGTGTAAGTTCAACAAAGTTAGCCGAAGTTACCTCGGAGCAGGCTGCTTCGCTCGAGGAAATATCGAGTTCCATGGAAGAAATTGCCAGCAGCATACAGCAGAATGCCGACAACGCTGGTACAACCGAGAAAATTGCTGTTTCGGCTTCTTCTAGTATGAAGGAAGGAGTTGAATCGACAAACATTGCACTTGATTCAATGAACGAGATTGCCCAGAAGATTACAATTATTAACGACATTGCTTTTCAAACCAACCTATTGGCATTAAATGCTGCTGTTGAGGCAGCTCGTGCGGGGGAGCATGGGAAAGGTTTTGCGGTAGTTGCAGCCGAGGTTAGAAGACTCGCTGAACGTAGCCGTGAAGCAGCAAACGAAATTATTGATGTTTCATCACGAGGTTCAGATATTTCTGGGAAAGCCAAAGATTTAATGAATAGCAACCTAGCTGAAATTCTGAAAACTACTGACCTAATACGCGAAATATCCTCTGCCAGCTATGAGCAGCGGTCGGGTTCGGAACAAATAAATACTTCGGTACAGCAGCTGAACGACATAACCCAGCAGAATGCTACGCTTTCTGAAGAGGTGGCTGCAAATGCAGAGCAACTTAACGACAGGGCACGGTCGTTGGCAGAAATAATACAGTTCTTTAAAAGGGCATAGGGAATTATTAAACTAACCTAAATTACTAATTCTCTCGAGTTTATGGGTGTCAATAATTTTAATTCTTCTTCCATCAAGCTCAAGAATTCCCTCATCGGCGAACGCCGAAAGGGTACGAATTGCATTTGATGTGGTCATGTTTGAGAGGTTTGCCAAATCCTCACGCGATAGGTAGACCTTTATTGTTTCACTATCTTCCTCTAAACCGTAGGTGTCTCTGAGGAAAACCAGTGATTCTGCCAGACGGCCTCGAATATGCTTCTGAGTTAGGGTAACGGTACGGCTGTTTGAGAAGCCAAGTTCTGTTGCTACTGACTTGAGTATATGGTAACAGAGTAATGCGTTCGATTGTAAGATTTTTATTAAAGTTGAGCGCTCAATTTCTCCTACTACACAGTCTTCAATAGCTTCAGCAGATGCAATATGGTTTTCGTCGGCAAGCATTGCACGGTAACCAATAAAACCAATTGGTTTTGCCATGCGTACAATTTGGTCGCGGCCTCCCACACCCTCCTTAAAGATTTTTACTTTACCTTTAATCAAGCAAACTAAGGCTCTTGGAGTATCCCCGTCTCGATATATTATTTCCCCTTTTTTATAGTAAGAGCAGGTGAAACTTTTTCGCATCAAATCTTTCTCGCGGGGCTTTAGATTGTAAAATAGGGAGCAAACTCCCTCGAAAGCGTTTTGAATATCTATTGTTGGGTATGTCATAATGCTATTCTGTTTTATTCAAACGTTTGCAAAATAAATAACAGCATACATTTAAACCATTGTAAAAAAAATAACAAAAAATTTTTGAAGAGCTCAAATATACTAAAAAAATGTTTTACAGCAGAAAATGGTGAGAAGTATCATTAAAATATAATATTCAGGTTTCATTTCTCAATTGTCAATTCTTAGTTCTCCGTTTGCAAAATCCATTCGCCCACTACCTTTCGCTTTTGGTCTGTCAAACTGAAGATTGCCACTATTCTACCAATCACCAATCACTGGTTACTGAGCCCTGGGTATGTTGAAGGATTGAAGTAACCAATCACCAATTTATATTGACCTTTCGACTGCCGATAACTAATTAATACTTGGCTACCAGTGGCATTTTTCGTCCGTAACCAAAGGCTTTCGACGAAACCCGGAGAATGGGTGGAGCCTGAAACCGTTTATACTCATTTATGTTAACCAAACGAACAACTTTTTTTACAACCTCAGGGTTGTAACCTTCGGCAATAATTTCTTTTTCACTTCTGTGTCCTTCGATGTAACGGAAAAGAATTTGATCGAGTATATCGTAATCTGGGAGGGAATCCGAATCCTTCTGATCGGGTCTCAGCTCCGCTGAGGGTGGTTTGGTAATTGTATTCTCAGGAATAATTTCTCCATTTCGGTTTATGTATCGGGCCAGGGCAAAAACATCGGTTTTGTATACATCGCCCAGCACGCTTATGGCTCCGTTCATATCGCCATATAGAGTTCCGTAGCCAACTGCTGCTTCGCTCTTGTTGGAAGTATTTAGAAGTAAATGTCCAAATTTATTTGATAGCGCCATTAGGATCGTTCCTCGTACGCGCGCCTGAATGTTTTCCTCGGTAATATCTTCGGGTTTCCCTGCAAAAACATCCTTCAACCCATTGGTGATCGAACGGAAGGGATCCTCAATACTCACAGTATCGAATTGAATGCTCAGGTTTTTTGCCAAAGCAATAGCATCGTCAACCGAATGTTGGGAGGAGTAGTTCGACGGAAGGAGGAGAACCCTAATATCCTTACTTCCAAGCGCTTTTTGCGCTAGCGCAAGGGTAACTGCCGAATCGATTCCTCCTGAAAGCCCTAGGGTTGCCTTCTTGAATCCCATCTTGCTAAAGTAATCGCGAATTCCGATTACTAAAGCATCGTGAATTTGAGCAATTCTTTCCAACGGTTCCTCGTATGGCGGGTTCTTCATCAGGTCTTCGTCATCCACATCAATCACTCTGAAATCTTCCTCAAACGACTTCATCTTTACCACCATATTCCCTTCGGAGTTAAGAACCATCGAACCTCCATCGAAAACCAGGTCGGTATTTCCCCCAACCTGATTCACATTGATTACCGGGAGGCCAAACCGAGTAACATTTCCTCTAAATACGGTCAAGCGCCTTTGGTGTGTATCAACTGAGAAGGGTGATGCAGCAATATTGATCACCAAATCTGGATTTTGTTTTACCAGTTGCTCCATTGGAGAGATGGTGTACAACCTGTTTCTAGAAACTCCTGATGAGGCTGGCTGGTCGTCCCAAAGGTCCTCACAAACGGTTATTGCCAAACGTTTTCCATTGAATTCAACTGTGTTAAATTCAGTACATGGTTCAAAGTAGCGGTACTCGTCGAAAATATCGTAGGTTGGAAGTAACGATTTGTGGTGAACGCTTTCAACTTTTCCTTTATTTAGGAAGAAGGCTGAGTTGAAAAGCATTTTCCCATTCGGATTATCGTTATAACTTGGGCTACCAACTACCGCTGCAATACCCTCACATTTTTTTGCAATATCGTTTACTGCAGCCAGGCAGTTCTCAACAAACTCTTTCCTGTCGAGCAAATCGTGGGGTGGGTAACCGCAAACGGAAAGTTCTGAAAAAACAACCAGCTCAGCGCCCATTTTTTTGGCCTTGCCAATGGCATCGATTATGGTTGATTTGTTATACTCAAAATTATTAATAATGTAGTTCAGCTGGGCAAGGGCAATTTTCATAGTTAGGGCAATTGTTTGAGGTTAAAAAACCATCCCCAAACGAAGGGAGAGGGCTCCAAGTGTAATTTTTCCGTTGCTAGGTGTTGTTTTTTCATGGTCAACTTCAAAAGCGGATGTTAGTCCGTTGGTAAAGTTTAGTCCAACCTGAATGGCCGAGGGCCCACCTAACGAGTATTCAACTCCTGCCCCGAAGTAGTAAGCAACGTAGCCTAAGGGAAGCTGCTCGTTTACGATTACCTCCTTGTCAATTTTATTCCAATCCTCCCAAACATAGCCTTTAACTCGAATATTCCCAGTTAAACCAAGTTGTGCGTAGAAAGTGGCGTAGCCAATTTCGTTGGTTTTAAACTTAAAGCCAACGGGTATTGAGATGTATTGCCCCTTAACCTTTGCGCTGGCTCCAGTGCCAATGGTGTAGAGGCTATCGCGAGTTTCGATTTTAAAGTCGGGTTCGTTGTATTTTAAGTTTCCACCAGTAAAATTCACTGATGCTCCTGTAGTTATGGCGTACCTGTCGGCAAAATATTTTTCGAATGCGAATCCGGAGTTTACTCCAAAAACAGGTCCATTAGGGGTTAGTTTTTTTGTGTCAGAGGTAAACCACGAAAGTTGGGGGTCTACAAAAACACCAAAGCGAATATTTTGGGCACCTACAGAGGAAGAAAACAGAATTGCTATGCAAGCAATTAAAAGATTTCTAATTAATGTTTTCATGTGGTTAATTTCATTTTGCTATTACAAAAGTAAATAATATTTGCTCAAGTAAACTCCAATGTATGGCTTTGCCTCCAAAAATTGAACCAAAAAAAAGTGGCGTGTTTTAAATCACGTCACTTTTTGTTCCTATTTCTGTTAACGCCTAAAACAGTCCTGTGATGTTACCATCGTTGTCCACATCAATTTTTTCGGATGCGGGCTCGGCGGGTAAACCCGGCATGCGCATAATTTGTCCGGTTATTGGAACAATAAACCCTGCGCCGGCAGCCACCTCAATTTGCCTAACGGTAACCACAAAATCTTTGGGTCGGCCAAGTAGATCAGGGTTATCGGATAAAGATTTCTGCGTTTTGGCCATGCAAACTGCTACTTTATCCAAACCTAAATCGTAAACTTTCTTTAAGTCGCTTTTGGCTTGTGATGTGAAATCAACAGCCTCTGCACCGTATATTTTCTTGGCAATGGTTTCTATTTTCTTTTCGGGGGTCCAATCCCAATCGTAAAGTACTTTATGTTGACATCCGCACGAAGGTGCAATTTTTGCTACCTTTTCGGCCAGATCAATTGCGCCTTCACCACCTTTCCCCCAAACATCAACCACCGAGACGGGAACGTTCAGCTCATCGCAAACTTTTTTTATTACTTCAATTTCTTCTTCGGTATCGGAAGTGAACCGGTTTATGGCAACAATGGGGCAGATTCCAAAAACGCCCATGTTTTCAACGTGCTTTTGAAGGTTAGCAACGCCTTTCTTCAATGCTTCTACGTTTGGTTGGGAAACCTCTTTAACCGGAACTCCACCATGATATTTCAGGGCACGAATTGTGGCAACCAAAACAACCGCATTTGGTGAGAGACCCGATGACGCACATTTAATGTCAAGAAACTTTTCGGCTCCCAAATCGAAGCCGAAACCTGCCTCCGTTACAACGTATTCACTCAGCGACAGCCCCATTTTTGTAGCAACCACAGTATTGGTTCCCTGGGCAATGTTGGCGAATGGCCCGCCATGAATAATGGCTGGAGTTCCTTCTATTGTTTGAACAAGATTTGGAAGCATTGCATCCTTTAGCAATGCGGCCATTGCTCCTTCTGCCTTCAGGTCGCGAGCATAAATTGGCTTCTTATCGTAGGTGTAACCCACAAAAATATTGCCCAACCGCTTCTTTAAATCCTCCATGTTTTCGGCAAGACAAAGGATTGCCATTACTTCCGACGCAGCAGTTATATCGAATCCGGTTTCGCGGGGGATACCTGATGCTGTTCCTCCTAAACCAATCACAATATCACGCAACGACCTATCGTTCATGTCCATTACTCGTTTCCAATGAACCGTTCGTGGATCGATGTTCAGCGAGCGGGTTTTGCTTTGAATGTTATTGTCGATAATTGCAGCCAGAAGGTTGTGCGCTTTCTCAACCGCTGAAAAATCGCCCGTAAAGTGCAGGTTTATATCCTCCATCGGGAGAACTTGTGAGTAACCTCCTCCTGTTGCTCCTCCCTTTATCCCAAAAACCGGACCCAACGAGGGCTCGCGGAGTACAACGGTAGTTTTTTTCCCAATTCGGTTCAGTGCTTGCGACAAACCAATGGATACAGTAGTTTTTCCCTCCCCCGCTGGTGTAGGAGAAATTGCCGACACCAGAATCAGCATGTTCTGGTTTAGGTTTTTATGGTCGATAAGTTTAAGCGGGAGTTTTGCCTTGTACTTCCCGTACGGAATCAAATCGTCCTGATTTATTTTCAACATATTGGCAATTTCCGTAATGGGTTTCATTTTAACCTTACGGGCAATTTCAATGTCTGTCATATTTTTCTTTTTTTAAAAGGTTAGCGACTGAATCATATAAAAATAACAATTTTTTTGCCCATAGGTTGAAAAAAGTTAATCAAAAAAGACTTTAAAATGTAAATAACATCCTTCATTTTGTTTTTTTTTGATGGTTTATAAAGGTTTCCTTCCATTTAAGTAAAATTAATTTACCCTCGAAATCGTAATTTTTGAACATTTCCTCCTATAAATTGAGCAGAAGTATGGCGATTGCCGTCCCCCAATGAAATATCAACCCTACTTTCATTTCATTTCCGTTAACTCAAAAACGATAGCTGCCTGCTTTGTTGATGTTGATTTGGACGACAACGAAACCCTCGTTTTTGTTGGCCATAACCTGGAGGGAATAATTTAAAAAAATGAAGGGAATAGTTGGGGAAAGGTTTTGGGGAATTAACATGTAGAACATAAAAAACCTCCACAAAGGAGGTTTCTATTATGAATTTCTCTAGTTAAAAATTTTATTTTACTTCAACCTTAATGATATTGGGTTGTATTCAACATTTTTAAGTCCAATAATCCCGAATATTGTTTCCCCTTTCTGAATATCACGATACAAGATATTATACTCATTTAATTCTTTCATTAACTTTTCGTTAGCTGATGCTGCCGTAAGCATGTTGCCTATTGTTAAACCCGGACCAAGAATAAGCCCTATTCTATAAGTTTCAGTTTCAGAACCAGTTGTAACATACAGGTTTAAAAAACTGAATAATAGATATGGAAGGTACCCAGGTACAATTTGTTTGATATTACTATGTATTGAAACCGGTTCCATCGGGAAAACTTGGTTTTGTCCTGAGTAGAAAAGTATATCACGATTAACATTTATTACAGTGTCGGTATTGTTGGTAATTTTGATTGCAATAACCTTTATTCCTTTTGAATTTTCTTTTTTTGAATATTTTTTATTTCCCCTTTCATTCAAAACATCATACTTATACGAAAGACTAATACCATCCTCAAGATTATGTGCGCCATAATTCAAATTGGTTGGTTTAATTGGTTTGTAAGTAGCAGCGCAACTTCCAAGTAAAAAAGGAATCGCAAAAATCATTAAATAATTAAGTGAACGCTTCATTTTAAAACTAGGTTAATATGTTTTTTTAATAATTATTTATAAAAAGCTCTCAAAGAAAATTATAAAAAAAAACCTCCGCAGTTTGCGAAGGTTTTGTGGGAACTGCTGGATTCGAACCAGCGACCCCCTGCTTGTAAGGCATAATTTAACCACTTTTACCACTTTTAGCCCAAACTTTACCATTAAATCAAATAACTTGAAAATCAATGTATAAATGTATAAAAAATATAATAAAAGTAAAAAATAAATTTACTATATTTGCAATAGTTGTGTATCAAATTGTGTATCAAATTTTGATTTGATACACAGAAACGCTAAAACGGTGTAAATATGGATAGTTTCTTAATTGGTAACATTACAGGAACGGTTTATTTGGATACTCGAAGACCGAAAATAGAAAATGATATTACCTATTACCCTGTAAAAGCTCGAATAACTCACAATCGGGAACGGTTGTATATTAGTTTGGGTTTTGATTTAACTGAGGAGGATTTTAACAAGCTGGACGAAACCAAAAGTAAAAGGTTGACCGATACAAAAAAGCTCATTACAGCCAGTTTTGAGCGAATAAAAGAAATGGTTAAGGAGATACACCAAACCGAGGAGTACACCCATGACAAGCTAAGAAACAAGCTAAAAAAAGGGCGTAAAACCTACATTGATGTAGCATTCGACAATAAGATTGCGGAGCTCACTAAAGAAGGACAGGCTGGCACGGCTGCAGGCTATGCTACTGCAAAGAAATTTATCAATAAATATGCTACTGGTTTGCGGTTCGTGGATATTACAACGCAATGGCTGGAAAAATTCGAAGTTTGGGCGTTAAACAAAGAAGGCATTAACGAAACATCGCTATCAATATACCTACGGGGATTAAGGGCGTTGTTTAACCATGCCATAAAGAGCGGTGATGTACCCCGAGGAGTTTACCCATTTGCAAGCAAAGATAAAGAAGGCTACCAAATACCAACTGGCGAAGGCACAAAGATAGCGTTAACGGTTGAGCAGATGAACAGGTTTGCATCTTTGGAACTCACAGGCAGTAAAGAGCGATGCCGTGATATGTTTCTCCTTTCGTTTCATTTGGCAGGTATAAACTTTAAAGATATGTTACAGCTCAAATGGAAAAACATCAAAGGCGGTGAGGTGCATTTTATCCGGGATAAAACCAGACGTACAACAAGGGTGCAAAAGAGCATTCACGTACCTTATACCGACCCTGCAAGGCGATTAGTGGAACGCTGGGGCAATGCAGACAAGTCGCCCGATGCTTATGTTATACCACATTTGACCGCTGGATTATCGCCCGAGAAGTTGAGGGATAGCGTTAAATCATTCACTCACCAAGTTAACGTCCAGCTAAAGAAAATCGGCAAAGAGCTAGAGATTGAAGGGCTTAGCTCGATGGTTGCCAGGCATACATTCTCAACAATTGTTAAAAATTCAGGTGCACCGATTGCGTTTATAAGTGAAGTGCTTGGGCACAAGTCAATTAAAACAACCGAGGGATATTTAAAGTCATTCGAAACCGAACAGAAACGCAAGCATTTTAAAGTAATATCTAATATTGGAGGGTAAAACAATGAAATATACAGATGAAGAAATTGATAAACTTACAGCCATATTACAGCAAAAAATAGCTGGGAAAAGTGTAACGTTTGAAGAAGTAATGCTATTTGATAGTATTGCTAGAATCGACATATTGATTGATAGGCTTACTAATTATTTAGAGCAGGAAACTAGAGCAAACAAAATGCCTCGTGAACGTGCTATTCTTATGCTGGATATGCTTACATCAATAATGATGGAAAAAGTAAACGACCCCACTTTCAAAGGCAATGGTTTACATGAGTACTTAAAATCAAAGATTGATACCCTTAAACTGTTAATTCAATATGATAGTTACAACAAACCATTAAAAGAAAAATCAAAGGCTATACCCACCGATTTACTGAAAAGGATTTACCCAAACATTATCAAGTATATGGATGGAGTTAACGAGAAACAATTTATTGAATGCTTTAATAATGGTACTAAATTAATGGTTATAGATGGTTGGAAAACATATTTAATTTACTTGTTCAGGCGAATTTGGGAAAAAGAAGGTATTAACTATGATACATTAAAACCTATTTTCGGAACAAAATATAAGTATAGTAATGCGCCAAATGAAGAAAAAAGAGCCGAGATGGATGCTATTTTTAGGGTAATTTACCCCACCTAGTTATTTTTTACCCTTTCGTAATTATCAACCCGTTGCTATTCAGTTTGTAACGGGTTTTTACATTTCATAACTTTTTACCCTTTTTACCCTAACATGTTGATTTACTTTGCCTTATAATTGTATAACTGATTATTCACTAAAAAATCACTATACGATGGAAAATGTAAATCACACAAATTTACCTGAGTATGTAGGGCGTATTTTTTACGAGCTTACAGAATTAAGGCAGCAACTTAGCCAAAGGTTGCCAGAACCACCTAAGGAA